>ERZ1026846.2415-NODE-2415-length-10082-cov-33.361025_pt1 | contig 10082 bp, 7 predicted proteins | sample MGYA00380153_ERZ1026846 | MGnify/ENA primary metagenome ERZ1026846 (study PRJEB33269, sample SAMEA4719789) | human gut metagenome | biome: human-associated habitat; feature: organic feature; material: feces | place: Cameroon | collected 2013-10 ... | reverse complement strand
TTTGATAGAGTGATTCAGATTACTCCTGATTCTATGCCTTTAGAAGAAGCGATGAAGCCGGATGTGGCCCGTAACAATATCATCAAGGCGATTCGTAGGCAATTTGCTTTGTAGTTTCAGTTATTATCAGTATCTTTGCGCCCGATTATCAAAACAGGGTAAAAAGAATAAGAATAAGAAATAATGAAGTATATAATTTTTGATTTTGATGGAACCATCGGCGATTCGCAGAGTCTCATTGTGAAGACTTTGCAGGATACGATGCGTGCAAGAAAACTGGAGGTGAAATCGGAGGAGGCTTGTGCCAAGACCATCGGTTTAAGACTGGATGAGGCTTTCGTTTCGCTCTTCGGAATGAGTGCTGAGGAGGGAATGGAATGTGCGGCAACCTATCGCGAGATTTTCCTGGAGAACAAGAAGATGATGATAGTGCGGCCCTTTCCTCATGTGATAGAAACCCTGAGAGCTTTGCATCGCCAGGGCTATGTTCTGGGAATGGCCAGCAGTAGAAATCATTGCTCGCTGGATGGATACGTGAAGCAGATGCAGCTGGAGGATATTTTCTCTTCTATCGTGGCAGGCGATGATGTGGAGCATGTAAAACCGGCTCCCGATATGGTTTTCAAGGCCTTGGGAGAAATGAAGGGAATGAAGAATCCCGTAACTTCAGCAGATGATGTGAAGGATGTTCTTGATGAAACCCTCGTGGTGGGCGATATGAACTTCGATGTGGATATGGCGCATCATGCCGGCTGCAAGGCCTGTGCCGTGACTTATGGAAACGGAACCCGCCAGCAGCTCGCTTCTGCGGAATGGATTATCGATGATTTCGCAGAACTTCTGGAAATCGTAAAGGGATAAGAATTCCTGAAAAACATAAAATACTCAAGGAGTAAAAAGATAAAATCAAGAAGTAATAGAATAAAAAAGGAAATGAGTAAAAAGATAAATTTATCGCTGATGTAATAAAAAAGTTGATAAAATTATCTTTTTATTCATTTTTTTATAGTACCTTTGCACTCGCAATTGGTTCGCTGCCACTTCCTGCCGCCCTAGGCAGGACTGGTGCGTAGTGATTAAAAGGGAATCGGGTGAGAAGCCCGGACAGTCCCGCTGCTGTAAGCGTCTTATTGCGGCAAGCACCATGGTCACTGACAATTTTTCGGGAAGACCGCTTGCCATGAGTTTTGCATCTTTTTTATGGATAACATAGAGTGAGATGCTGGGAGGACGCAAGTCAGAAGACCTGCCGTTGCCATCGGAAAAGAAGTTCCTGGGAGAACACTCTCTGGAAAAATGAAATGGAAAAATGAAAAAAGAGAAAGAGAAAATTCCGATGATTCTATCCAACCCCGTGGGATGGGTTCGTGATGGAGACATACAGATATTTACTTATTATATTAAGGTTTAAGGTATAAGGAGATTAAATGAGAATAGGAAAATTACTGCTGTGCGTCGTGGGATGCATGGCAGCAAATGGTGTATCGTATGGTCAGAGTTTTCGAACCGATTCGGTGCAGGCCTTGGACGAGGTGGTGGTGAAGGCAATGCAGGAGGTAACTCCGCACCAATCCATCAACTATCAGCAGTTGCAGAACCTGCCTTCCAATAATGTGGCAGATGCGCTGAAATATATGGCGGGCGTGCAAATCAAGGACTATGGCGGATTGGGAGGACAGAAAACCGTGAACGTGCGGTCGCTCGGATCTCAGCATGTGGGCGTTTATCTGGATGGGGTGCGCATCACCAATGCCCAGAACGGTACGGTGGATTTGGGTAAGTATTCGCTCTCTACCCTGGAATCGGTTTCGCTCTTCAATGCCAACAAGACGGAAATGCTGATGACGGCTTCGGAATATGCTTCCGCCTCCACGGTTTATCTCAAGACCCATCGCCCTGACAGCACTCAGCTGAAGGCTTCCTACCAGTTGGGCTCGTTTGGAACCCACAAGTTGGCAGCCACTTACAGCTACCGGAATTGGGGCTTCGTCGATGCTGCCTTTACGCATAGCAAGGGCAACTATCCGTTTGAATATCATACGGAATACGAGGACACTACGGGAACCCGCCGCAACTCCGACATCACGATGTTCCGCATCGAAAGCTGCGCCTTCTATAAGGGATTGCAATGGCACACGTATTACTTCAATTCCCGAAGGGGATTGCCGGGCGGAATCGTGCGCCGACTCTCGGATACCTACACCGATGTGGGCAGGGAATGGGACCGCAACTTCTTCTCGCAGCTGTCGTATCGCACGCAGATTCCTTTCGGAAAGCATCAGCCTTTATCGGAAAATCAGCATTCGATAGGCATCAGGGCGATATTAAAATACGCCAACGATTTCCTGCACTACCGTTCGGATTATCCGGAGAATATCTCGGTTCACGCCAACAACAGGTATCATCAGCAGGATGTGTATGCGGCGCTCTCGGCTTCCTATCAGATTCGCGATTTCGGCTTCTCGGCTTCCAGCGACCTGCGATGGAGTGACCTCACCACCGATGTGAAGAATTTCCACTACGTCTATCGCCTGGACAGCAAAAACTCGCTCTCGGCGTTCTATCAGCACGGGGGACTGAAGGCTAGCGCAAGCGCACTCTATACCTCGCTCGCCGACCATACCCAGGGCAAGGCAAAACCTCTGCATAAGATGACGTGGAATGCGCTGGTTTCCTATACATTGGGCGACTGGACTTTCCGATCGTTCTACAAAACCGTGTTCCGGGCGCCAACCCTCAACGACCTCTATTATACGATGGTGGGCAACCGCAACCTGAAGCCGGAATACACCAAGCAGGTGGATGTGGGAATCACCTTCCGCAAGCCTTTCATCGATGTGCAGGCAGACTGGTATTACAACCGGGTGGAAGACCGCATCGTCTGTTTGCCGCTCAAGGGCTCGTATCAGTGGACGATGCTCAACTATGGCTACACCCGCTGCATGGGTGTGGATGTGAGCGTGAATGCGCATTATCGCCAGCATTCCCTGCTCCTTACGGGCACGTATCAGGATGATAGAAACCGCACCAACCCGAAGGAGGATGCCTACAATGACTTCATCGCCTATTCACCTCGATGGTCGATGACGGCAGTCTATACCTTATTATATAAGGGCTGGACGGCTTCCGTTTCCCACATGTTTGTGGATAAACGATATTGGACGGCGGAGAATGCCATCGAAGACCCCCTGTCGGCGTACAACTGCACCGACCTGAAGATAGGCTACCGATTCCTGCGCCACTATACGGTGGAGGCTGAGTGCCAGGACATCTTTGACGAACGTTACGAGATGATTCAGCGCTGGCCGATGCCGGGAAGAAGATTTGGCGTAACCTTTAGGGTTGATAGTTTATAGTTAATAGTAGATAGTTTATAGTTAATAGATTTTCTGAAAATGAGAATAAAATTTGGAAATAAGATATTAGGAATGCTGGCGATGATAGGATTATCGCTCAGCTTTGTCGCCTGTTCCAACGAGAATGGAGCGGATGATTCCCAGCCGGTAAATCCTCCTACGCTTATCGGCGAGAATCTCATCGTCTGCAACGAGGGAAACTGGCAGTCGGATAACGGACAGCTTTCCTATTATGATGGAACGGCGGGCGTGCTCACCAACAAGTGGTTCCGACAGGTGAACGGCAGCAAACTGGGAGATACGCCTAATGACATCATCCAGGTGAATGATACGCTGATAGCCATCGCTGTAAACTGGTCGAACATCATCCAGTATATTCATCCCGACGGAACGGCTTGCGGGGCTACCGAGAATGTGCCGAACAATCGCCGCATGTGTGCAGACGGCAACTATCTCTACATCACATCCTACGCCCACCAATGCGGCAACCAGACTTTCGAAAAGGGGTATGTGGCTAAGATTGATGTGAAGACCAAGCAGGTGGTTGCCACTTGCGAGGTGGGCTGGGAGCCAGAAGGCGTGCGTCTTTATGAGGGCAAACTCTATGTGGCAAATACCGGAGGCTACGCTTTCTCTGAGAATCATGCGTATGAAACCACCGTGCAGGTGGTGGATGCTGAGACGATGAAATCCATTAAGACCATCGATACGGGCTGCATCAATCTCTATGGCGAAATGTCGCAGGCAGGTCAGTATCTCTGCATCAATTCCTGCGGAGATTATTACAATGTGAAGCCTAAGACCGTGATTGTGGATTGCAAGACGGATGAGGTGAAAACCTTCGATTTCCCTGCTACTTATAACAGTACGGATGGGGATGTTTTTTACACCATAGGTTCTGAATTCTCCTATAATACGGGTGAGTATGTCTATTCCATCAAGACCATCAATCCTAAGACACAGGAGGTGAAAGATGGAATCTTCAGTGAAGCCATCACTCAGAAAATCAAGGAGATAACTTCGCCATACGAGCTTTACATCTCGCCTTATACCCAAAACGTGTATTTCACGGATGCGGGCAGTTATGCCTCGGCAGGTTATCTTTATGGTTACACCAAGGAGGGAGAGGAATTGTTTGTGAAACAGAAGGTTTATATTAATCCTGCTCATATTCTAGCATTACCTATTTATGGGGAGAATGAGTGATTGTATGTCTAAAAAACTTAGAATATAAATAAATATTAAAATAATGAAGAAGTTTTATACAAGTTTATTACTGTGTCTGTCCTTTGGGGGTGTATCAGCTCAGACACAAGATGTAGAGGTGTTGGAATTGCATCCAGCACCAGGTCAGTTTGTTAATACCCTACCAAAAGCAGACGAAAATACCACTCATGAGGAGATTTGCAAAAAAGCAACCGAAAATCTTAATGAGGGTAGTGGGCTTATTCATTTAGGAACATATGGTGGTTATGTTACAGTAAAGTTCGATCATCCCGTACAGAACAAGCGAGGTTCCGACCTGCGAATAACAGGTAATGGATTTTATGCCAATGCCGATCCTGTATATGGCAATGAAACCATTGGTGGTTCTTTTGAGCCTGGTATCGTATATGTTGGTGTAGGTGATGATGTAAACACATGTGAATGGTATGAACTTGCAGGTTCTGAATATTATACATCTGAGATTCATGATTTCTCCATCACTTATCATAAGCCTACGGCAGAAAAGGGAGACCATAATCAAAAATGGTCGACATACGATGATTATATAATGTGGGAAGCCTCTTGGACAGATAAGGATGGAGAACGTAGGGATTCAACTGGTTATCACATGAAGAATTCTTTCCATAATCAAACATATTGGCCTTTATGGGAACAAGGAGAAACTTTGACATTTAAAGGAGGAAAGTTGCCAAATAATGCTATTGATTATGGAACGAAAAATGCTCCATATTGGGTTCTGTATCGTTATGCAAAAAACGCCTATGGTTATGTAGATGCTTCGCTCAATACTGATGATTACTCAACTTTTGATATTGATTGGGCAGTGGATAAAGATGGAAATCATGTGGATTTAAAAGAAATCAACTTTATCAAGGTAGTTTGTGGAATCTTCCAGTATTGTAGCTGGTTGGGTGAAACTTCTACAGAGGTGGCTGGTTTTCAGGATTTACATTTGATTGAAGGATATGATGAGAATCCTATTCTTATTACACCGCAAACTTCTGCTGGTTTACAGATTATTAAAAAAGATAGTCAGTTTGCTGCTAAAGACAATTCTTATTATGATTTAATGGGACGTAGGGTGGCTTCTCCTCAGAAAGGTGTTTATATTAGAAATGGAAAAAAGATTATCTTTCATTAAAGTCGGCATCATATTTTAATTAATTAATTTAGATAAATAGTTTATGAAGAAAATTTTTACTTTATTAGCTGTTGCTTTGTTTGCTTTTACAGCTCAGTCACAAGAGGGGTATACCTATCAAGTAAAGACCCTTACTTTCGAGGATAAAGATTATCCTCAAAATGCTCCTAATTATTTGGGCAAGACTTCTTGGTCTTCTCTTATTGATGCTCCACAATATGGAGGTGAATTGCTTTATGGAGAGAATCATGGAGATACTTCTAAAGTGGCTTCTAATGTAAACTATAAGTGGTATGACAAGGGAAACACTAATCTCTATTCTGAAATTCCAGAGAATTGGGGAAGTAGAATGTATTGGGGAGGCGGACATGCTATCTCCAATTATTGGGATGGTAATTTGAAGAATGGTGACTATAACCATCAGTTATCAGTATTTGTTGCGGATGATGATAGTAATGGACAGAAGGGACATGGACATAATGGCTCAGATAATTTCTGCGTACACTATGGTTATCGTGATGATTCCGGTTATTCTGCAAGTAATCTGCCTGCTATCATGTTTAAGGATGGGCAGAATCATGTAATTGAAGGAATGTATATCAATAATACAACCTATTTTGTAAATTGTGTAACTAATGGCAATGGGTTGACTTCTGCATTGGGAGATAAAGACTATGTAAAGGTTGAAGCTATTGGCTATAAAGCAGATGGTAGTAGAACTGGTGTCGTTACAACAAGCCTTGCCGTTGGTAGTAAATATGTAGTTAAGCATTGGACAAAATGGAACTTGGAAAAGTTGGGTGAAGTTAATAAGGTTGAGTTTAATGTCGTTGGTACAAGCGATAATGGTTATGGATTTTCTCAGCCTGCATATTTCTGTTATGATGATGTAGCTGTGAGAGTTCCTGTTTCAAATAATGTATCGACAAAAAAAATAAGTAGTGCCAATTATAAAGCAGAAAAGGCAACTGATGGAATTAAGACATTTACAGTGGAAAATGATGTTTTTTCAGCAGATTTATCTGTTGTTGGTGATGTTCCTGATGGGGTTACTGTAGAATATGATGGTGATAAAGTGTTAAATGCCAATGAGACTGAATGTTTGACCATAAAAGGCTTGCCTGATAATACAATTATTCGAGAAATAGTTGTGGAGTCTTTGATGCGTGAAATTATTGGAGTTGACATGGAAGTTGATGCTTTTTATGATGGTGAAAATATAGCAAAGCTTAAATTAGTTGGTTGGGGATCAGGATTTGAAGACGATTCTGATGTTGTTATCATCAATCAATCTTCTGAAGAACATGAAATGATTATGTTAGACGATTCTCGTAAACCGCATAGTGGAGAACTTGTTTTCAAACAGTCAAGTGTAAATGGACATTCTGATCAGATGTTTGTTACTAGTTATAAAGTTTCTTACGAACTTGTTACTTCTACAGGTATTACAGAGATAAATTCTTCAACAAATGCTGTAGAGGTTTCTCGCTTTACTGCTGATGGCAAGCGTATCTCTGCACCTCAGAAGGGTATTAACATTATTCATATGAGTGATGGTTCTACACGTAAGGTCGTAGTTAAGTAATTCGTGTTTTTTTTATAGTTAATATAAATAGTTTTTTATGAAATATATGGCTAATTATTCTTTGTCGGCTGCTTTCGTTGCAGCCTTGTTGAGTGTTTCATCTGTAGCGAATGCACAGGATAACAATGCAGCAGTGACTGCTGAGGCTTCGCAGGATGCTGCTGTGGCAACCTTCGACGATTTGACTTTGGAGCCTGAGAGTCATTGGGCTGGTCCTGCTGATAATGCAGAGGAAGTATCTGGTGCTTATGGTCCGGAATGGGTTGGTACTTTCAAGAGTGGTTCTTATGAGTTTGTCAACTCTGTAAACCCAGCTGGGGGTTCCTGGATGGGTTGTTCTTACAGCAACATGACCGCAACCTCATTTGAATCTTATGAGAAAGACCAGTGGAATTCTGTAGCAGGTCATGGTGCTGAGGGTTCTACCAATTACGGAGTATTGTATGGAAATTCTCTTCCTAATACACCTATGGAAGTAATCAAGGTGGCTGATGCTCCTGATGGACGAGTAGTAAAGGGTATGAACATCACCAACTCTGCATGGGTTGTAGAATGCGTGAAGAAGGGCAATGAATTTGCTCATAAGTTTGCGCAGGGTTCTTGGTTCAAGGTTACCTTCACCGGTGTGAAGGCTGACAAGTCAACTGCTTCTGTAGATTATTATCTGGCTGATTACCGTTCAGAAAATGAGTCTGAGTGGACTTGCCTGACAGACTGGGATTGGATTGACCTTTCTTCTTTGGGCAAGGTGGTTTCTCTTAGCATTAGTTTCGATGGTACAGATAAGAGCTATGGCTATCTGAATACATCTACCTATGTCTGCATCGACAATGTAGGTTGCGAAAAGAATGTTTCTACAGGCATTGCTGCCAACAAGTGGAACAGCGTAGAGCTTCGCGAGGTGGCTCGTTTCTCTGCTGACGGCAAGCGCATCTCTGCTCCTCAGAAGGGTCTCAACATCATCCGCATGAGTGATGGTTCTACCCGCAAGGTAGTAGTAAAGTAAATATTTACCCTTAAGGCAAAAAAAAATTAGCCTTAAGGGAAAATATTTTTTCCCTTAAGGCTAAATATTTAATTGCTTCTAGAAATCTATTATTGCTTCCAGGAATCTTTAATTCCTTTCCCAGAAATCTATCATTGCTTCCTTTTTCGAATCTTTATTCCTCCATCAACTTGCGGTAGCGACCCTTCTTGATTTCTGTATCGCCCAGGCGGCGTGCCTTGTTGATTTCATACTCAGAATAGCTTCCCTCGAAGAAGAATACCTCACCGTTGCCCTCGAAGGCAAGGATATGGGTACAGATACGGTCGAGGAACCAGCGGTCGTGGCTGATAACCACAGCACAACCGGCAAATGCTTCCAAACCTTCCTCCAAGGCACGTAGCGTGTTCACGTCGATATCGTTGGTTGGCTCATCGAGGAGCAATACGTTGCCCTCCTGCTTCAATGCCAAAGCCAACTGAAGGCGGTTGCGCTCACCACCCGAGAGAACGCTGCAGAGCTTGCTCTGGTCGGTGCCCGAGAAGTTGAAACGGCTGATATAAGCACGTGCATTCACATCTCTGCCACCCAGACGCAAGGTTTCGTTGCCCTGGGAAATCACCTCGTAAACAGTCTTCTGAGGGTCGATGTCCTTATGCTGCTGGTCAACATAAGCCAGCTTCACGGTCTCACCCACCTCGAATGTACCACCATCAGCCTGCTCCAATCCCATGATGAGGCGGAAGAGGGTAGTCTTGCCGGCTCCGTTAGGACCAATCACACCTACGATGCCGTTAGGAGGAAGCATGAAGTTGAGGTCGTTGAAGAGAACCTTCTCGCCGAACGCCTTCTTCACATGCTGAGCCTCGATAACCTTGTTGCCCAGACGAGGACCGTTAGGGATGAAGATTTCCAGCTTCTCCTCGCGCTCCTTCTGCTCCTGGTTGAGCATCTGCTCGTAAGAGTTCAGACGAGCCTTACCCTTAGCCTGACGTGCCTTAGGCGCCATGCGAACCCATTCCAACTCACGCTCCAATGTCTTGCGGCGCTTAGAGGCAGTCTTCTCCTCCTGAATCATTCGCTTGGTCTTCTGGTCGAGCCAAGAAGAGTAGTTACCCTTCCATGGAATACCCTCGCCACGATCCAACTCCAGAATCCACTCGCTCACGTCGTCGAGGAAGTAGCGGTCGTGGGTTACGGCGATAACCGTACCCTCATACTGCTGCAGGTGCTGCTCCAGCCAGTCGATGCTCTCAGCATCCAGGTGGTTGGTAGGCTCATCGAGCAGGAGTACATCCGGCTTCTGCAGGAGCAGGCGGCAGAGAGCCACACGGCGGCGCTCACCACCCGAGAGATTGGTAACAGGCCAATCGCCAGGAGGACAATGCAGGGCAGCCATCGCACGCTCCAGCTTGGAGTCGATGTTCCAGGCATCGGTTGCATCAATGATATCCTGCACCTCTGCCTGACGCTGCATCAGCTTGTCCATCTTATCAGGGTCTCCGTAATATTCTTCGAGACCGAACTTGTTGTTGATGTCCTCGTATTCTGCGAGTGCATCATAGATTTTCTGCACACCCTCCATCACGTTTTCCTTCACGGTCTTGTTCTCGTCGAGCGGAGGATCCTGAGGCAAGTAGCCCACAGAGTAGCCTGGGCTCCAAACCACCTCACCCTGGGTAGGTTGCTCAAGTCCTGCGATGATTTTCATCAACGTAGATTTACCGGCACCATTCAAACCGATGATACCGATTTTTGCTCCGTAGAAGAACGATAGGTAGATGTTCT
>ERZ1026846.2410-NODE-2410-length-10105-cov-4.362886_pt1 | contig 10105 bp, 10 predicted proteins | sample MGYA00380153_ERZ1026846 | MGnify/ENA primary metagenome ERZ1026846 (study PRJEB33269, sample SAMEA4719789) | human gut metagenome | biome: human-associated habitat; feature: organic feature; material: feces | place: Cameroon | collected 2013-10 ... | reverse complement strand
CGTCAGATGTGTATAAGAGACAGGACAGTGTCCTTGCCCGCTCCCTCAAGACCTGCGTAGGCCACGGAGTTGGTAAGGGCGATTGTCGGCATGTAGAACGCCACGCTGATCGTGTAGAGGATGTAGAAAATGCTGAAATTGAAGTCCGGACCGACCAGATACGCTCCTTCGGTCAGGTTGACGTTGCCCATCGCGTACAGTCCGGTGCCGAGCATCGAGACACCTGCGATGAGTTGGCAGAGAGACAGTGTCTTCTGTGCGGGGATCCATCTGTCGGCCACGATGCCGATCAGGGCTGGCATAAATATGGAGACGAATCCCTGTGTGGCGAAGAAAAGCCAGATCTGGGGACCAAGCCCGGCCTTGCCGAGAAAACTTCCCATAGATGTCAGGTACGCTCCCCAGATGGCGTACTGGAGGAAGTTCATAATGATCAGCCTGAGGCTGATGTGCTTGTTGCTCATAACGTTATTGTGTTTTTTGTTATTATGCGTATGGTCAAAACAAACAAATGTACGAGTTTTCGGCTAAAAATCACTATCTTTGAGGGTTAAATTTTGGAAGAATGGTTTTCAGAGAGATAGCGAAGGATCCCGGCTCAAGGGCAAGGACAGGCGTTTTCACCACCGATCATGGTGAGGTGAGGACTCCGATATTCATGCCTGTCGGGACGGTAGGCTCCGTCAAGGGGGTCTATCACAGGGACTTGAAGGAGGATGTGAAGGCCGAGATCATCCTTGGCAACACCTATCATCTCTATCTGAGGCCGGGTCTCGACACCTTGAAAAAGGTCGGCGGACTGCACAAGTTTGAGAACTGGGACAGACCGATCCTGACGGACAGCGGCGGATTCCAGGTGTTCTCTTTGACCAAAATCAGAAAAATCACCGAGGAGGGTTGCCGTTTCCAGTCTCACATTGATGGTTCGAGGCACACTTTTACACCAGAGAATAACGTTGACACCCAGAGAGTTATCGGCGCTGACATAATGATGGCGCTTGACGAGTGCTGTCCAGGTGACGCTGACGAAAAGTACGCTGCCAAGTCTCTTAAACTGACTCAGGGATGGCTTGAGCGTTATTTCAAGCATTTCTGTGAGACCGAGCCTCTGTACGGGTACAATCAGGTTATGTTCCCGATCATCCAGGGTTGTGTCTATCCGGAACTCCGCAAACGGGCGGTTGACCACGCTGTCAGCCTCGTCGGAGACAGTGAGGCTGTCGGCGGTTTCGCGATCGGCGGACTTGCGGTAGGGGAGCCTACCGAGAAGATGTACGAGATGCTGGAACTCGTCTGCCCGCTCCTGCCGGACAACAGGCCACGCTACCTGATGGGAGTCGGCACGCCTGCCAACATCCTTGAGGGAATCGCGAGGGGAGTGGATATGTTCGACTGTGTGATGCCTACCCGCAACGGCCGCAACGGAATGCTCTTCACGTGGAACGGCATAATGAATATGCGCAATTCCAAGTGGGCGGAGGATTTCTCGCCGATCGATCCGGACGGAGCGTCGTTCGTCGACCGGACATATTCAAGAGCATACCTGCATCATCTTTTCATCGCGAAGGAGATGTTCGCCGCGATGATAGCGAGCGAGCACAATCTTGCCTTCTACCTCGACCTTGTCAGAGAGGCGCGTCTGCACATCGAGGCGGGGGATTTCGCCTCTTGGAAGGAAACGACCGTAAAAAGAATAAGTTCAAGACTTTAGGAATATGAACGTGGGACTGAAGAAGATAGACTGGTACATCATAAAGAAGTTCATAATGACCTTCTTTATAGCCCTTCTTCTCATCATCGGAATCGTCATAATCTTCGACATCAGCGAGAAGATCAACCATTTCGTCGAGAACAAGGCTCCTCTTCACGCCATCGTCTTCGACTATTATGTGAACTTCGTCCCGTATTTTGTGAATATGTTCAGCCCGCTGTTCGTGTTCATCACGGTCATATTCTTCACCTCCAGAATGGCGGCCAACAGCGAGATCATCGCCATTCTGTCCTGCGGCGTAAGCTACAAGAGGATGATGGTGCCGTATATGGTCTCCGCTTTGCTGATCGCCACGCTTTCCCTTTCTCTCAACCTCTGGGTGATTCCGAGGGCGAACGTCAAGCGAATAAATTTCGAACTAAAATATATAAAACACAGGAACTCATTGTCCTCCAGTAATGTACATTATCAGATTAATCCAGGGAAGTTCGTCTCGGTCGAATCTTTCAGTTCATGGAACAACACCGCCTACGAATTCAGTCTGGAAGACATAGAGGACAACAAGCTCGTCAAGAAGATTTCCGCCGAGAAAGCGGTCTGGGACAGCACTTTCAATGGCTGGAAACTGAAGAATTACTTCATAAGGGAATATACGGAAGGTCTTCAGGACCGTGTGACCACCGGTGCGGAGCTGGACACCGTGCTGAACCTGACAGTCACTGATTTTTATCGCAACAAGAAGACAGTCGAGACCTTGCCCGCGGAACAGCTTGATGAGTTGATCGCCACCCAGAAGATGAGGGGAGACGCCAACGTGATGTACGCGCTCATCGAGAAACACAACCGTCTAGCTTTACCATTCTCGGCTTTCATCCTGACCCTTATGGGTGTGAGCCTTTCCTCCAGAAAACGAAGGGGAGGCATCGGCCTGAACATAGGAATAGGTATCGGTCTCAGTTTCACCTACATCCTCTTCATGCGGTTCAGCCAGATGTTCGTCTATTCGGGAGCGTTGCCTCCGGTGGTCGCACTTTGGCTTCCTAACGTGATATTCGGTATTATCGCCGCCGTTTTGTATATTCGAGCTTCTAAATAACTTAATATTTATGTCACAACAAACCTTATCCCCACTGAAACGATCCATTGTCGGAGTTCAGTTCATGTTTGTAGCTTTCGGTTCCACAGTACTGGTTCCACTTCTGGTAGGATTCGATCCAGCCATCGCTCTCCTCGCGGCCGGTCTCGGCACTCTTCTTTTCCATGCCGTCACCGGAGGCAAGGTTCCGATCTATCTCGGCAGCAGCTTCGCGTTCATAGCCCCGATCATCAAGGCTACCGAACTCTACGGACTGTCGGGAATGTTCTGCGGGCTCGTCGCTGTGGGACTTGTGTACATTCTGATGAGTTTTCTGGTCAAGTTGTTCGGTGTCAAGTTCATCAAGAAACTATTCCCGCCGATCGTGATCGGACCGGTCATCATCCTCATCGGTCTTTCCTTGGCCGGAACGGGAGTCGATATGGCCAGCAAGAACTGGATCCTGGCTCTCGTGTCGCTCTTTGTGGCGATCATCTGCTCGTGCTGGGGTAAAGGTATGATAAAGCTCATCCCGGTTGTGTTCGGCGCACTCGCCGGCTACATCGTGGCCGTGATATTCTACAGAAGCTCAATGGATTTCTCGGGAGTCGCGAACGCTCCTTGGTTCCAGCTTCCGCATTTCTCGAAGATGAGCCTCTCCTGGCAGGCGATCGTGTTTATGGCTCCTGTGGCCATCGCTCCGATCATCGAGCATGTTGGTGATGTCTATGCCATCAGCGAGATCGCCGGTAAAGATTTCGTCAAGGATCCTGGCCTTCACCGTACGATGCTGGGCGACGGTCTAGCCTGCACCCTCGCGGCATTCCTCGGCGGCGCTCCTGTGACGACATATTCAGAAGTGACCGGCGCCGTGTCGCTCACCAAGGTGACAGACCCGGCTTGTATGAGAATCGCCGCTCTTTCCGCTATTCTGATTTCCCTTGTCGGAAAGGTCGGCGCGGCGATCCAGACCATCCCGACTGCCGTTCTCGGTGGCATTATGCTCCTTCTTTTCGGTAGCATCGCATCCGTCGGAATCAGCAACCTTGTGAAGGCTCAGATTGACATGAACAAGACCCGCAACCTGATCATCGCCTCCCTCATCCTGACCATCGGAATCGGCGGCGCTGTCATCAGCTTCGGCAAGTTCTCACTCGCCGGCATCGGCCTCGCGTCAGTCGTCGGAGTTATCCTGAACCTCATCATCCCGGACAAGAAAGAGTCTGAAGAAGCTAACGCTTAATGAATATAAAGGTGTGCCCTATGAATATGACAGGGTGCACTTTTTTTAATGAATATTCTGACATGAGAATATGAATGCATTGAAAGTCAAGATAGTAAACAAAAGCCAATGGCCCGACCCGGCTTACGCCACTGAGGCGTCGGCCGGGATGGACCTTCGGGCGAACATCACCGAGCCGATTGTGCTGAAGCCATTGGAAAGGGTTCTGGTGCCCACGGGCATATTCATTGAGCTTCCTGTTGGCTATGAGGCGCAGGTCCGCCCTCGCAGCGGCCTTGCCACGAAGCACGGCATCACCGTGATCAACAGCCCCGGGACCGTGGATGCGGATTACCGTGGGGAACTGAAGACTTCGCTGGTCAACCTATCCAACGAGCCGTTCGAGATTGTTCCCGGCGAACGCATCGCCCAGATGGTTGTCGCCCGCCACGAGCGGGTTGAGTGGGAGGATGTTGAAGTTCTCTCTGAAACCGAGCGTGGTGCGGGTGGATGGGGCAGCACGGGGAAGAAGTGAATTATCTTTCTTGAATATGATTCCTCCCCTTGGGTGGGGAGGATTTTAGTTATAGATAGAGAATTGAAAACGAATATGGACATACAGAGACTATATGCCGCGTTCAAGGAATGCGGGCGTGTGACGACGGACAGCCGTGCCATCAGCGGCGGCGAGATGTTCTTCGGACTGAAAGGCGAAAATTTCGATGGTAATGAATATGCTCTCAAAGCTCTTGAGGCAGGGGCACGTTATGCCGTGGTGGATGAAGGTTCGACAGCGGCTGCTTCGGGAGATGCCCGTCTGATTGTCGTGCCGGACACGCTGGAGGCCTTGCAGGCTCTCGCACGTCACCATCGTGAGAACACTTTTGTGGAAGGCAAACGTCTGACTGTCATAGGATTGACCGGAACCAACGGCAAGACCACCACCAAGGAACTGATCACGAGAGTGTTGTCCGTGAAGTACAACGTCACGTCCACGCAAGGCAATCTGAACAATGACATCGGAGTGCCTCTGTCTGTCCTGAACATCAATTCCAAGACTCAGATTGCGGTTATTGAGATGGGAGCCAGCCATCCTGATGACATAGAAAAATTGGTGAAGGTCTGCGAGCCTGACTATGGTCTTATCACGAATGTCGGCAAGGCGCACCTGCTTGGGTTCGGTAGTTTTGAGGGCGTGAAGAAGGCCAAGGGAAAATTGTACGATTATATTTCCGAGCACGGAGGAAGCATATTCCTGAATGCTGATGATGAGAATCTGGCCGCTATGGCCGCCGAGCGTAAAGGCTTGAAGGTCATTGAATATGGCATCGGTTATTGGAACGCTATGGTTCTGCCGTCCGATGCGGACCATCCTTTTGTCCGGATGGCCATTCCTGACTCAGTCGCTGAGCCTGTCGAAACGAAAGAAGGCACCGAAAACCTGCTGTGCCTCGAAACTCACCTGGCCGGTTCGTACAATGCCAACAACATAGCCGCCGCCATCGCTGTAGGCCTCCATTTCGGAGTGTCCCTCGAAGACGCAATCCAGGCCGTGAGTGAATATATTCCTAAAAACAACCGCTCGCAGTTGGAAAAGACAGATCGCAACATTTTGATAGAGGATGCCTACAACGCCAATCCGACGAGTATGGCGGCCGCTCTTGACAACCTTGCCACTGTGCAGGCTGCACATAAAGCCGTAATGATAGGGGATATGCGTGAACTTGGCACGGAGTCTGTCGCCGAGCATATTGCCATATTAAAGAAATTGGCATTGATGGATTTGGATCTTGTCTGCCTCGTGGGTGAAGAATTCGGTAAGGCGCTTGGAACGATCCCTGAGCCTGCCGAAGGGCCGTTGGTTCGACAATGCTCACCAACCATCGAAATGGCCTCAAACACGAAATGGTTCCCGACCTCGGATGATCTGGTTACTTGGCTGAAGTCAAACCCAATCTCCAACCACACAATCCTAATCAAAGGCTCCCGCGGGATCCGGATGGAGAAGATTTTGTCAGAGTTATAGGGAACTTCCTCTCGTCAAAAATCATAGTGAGCCCAGTGACAGGTACTTTGTCGATGCGAGTCTGGATGACATATCTGGCAAGCATTCCGACAAAGTAACCTATTGTCAGTCCGACAATTGTCCCGACAATCACATCACCGAGGTAATGCTTCCCGACGAATATCCTGCTGACAGCCACCAACGCCGCCCACGTCAACGCGAACTTGTAGAAGCTGTTGTAGGTGTGTGTGCGGTCGTTTCTGAATCCGATGATCAGGCACATCACAAGGGCGAAGGCATTTGCCGCATGCGCCGAGAAGAACCCGTAGAACCCTCCGCGGCCTTCCAGCACGTTCAGCCCTCCGAGGAGCATCCTCGCGCTGTAGCTTGGCCTGAGTCTATCGACTGAATGTTTTACGATCGTGGAGAACTGGTCGCACAGCCCGAACGCGATTCCGACAGAAACCAGCACAACCAGAGCCTTTTTCCATCCAAGCCTTCTGAACAGGAAATATGCGCAGATCGCATACGCCGGGATCCACACCGTCTTGTCCGACATCAGCATCCAGAGCTGGTCCGTTGCCGGCGTGCTGAAACTGTTCAGAAACAGGGTGGCGTTCTGATCAATCCTGTGCAGGAATCCTATGAGTGAAGCGCTGACCATAGCATATCCTTTAAGTCCTTGATCCCCTCACCGCTGACCGATGAGATGAACACGTGAGGAATTCCCTTAGGCAGCGACGGCTCGATTTCTTTCTCGATGTCCTTGTCGATCAGGTCGCATTTGGTGATGGCCAGAACCCGATCCTTGTCCAGAAGTTCGGGGTTATATTCCTTAAGCTCGTTGAGCAGGGTCTCGTAGCTTGCCTTGATGTCGTCCTCTTCCGCGGAGACCATAAAGAGCAGCACCGAGTTCCTTTCGATGTGGCGGAGGAAGCGTATTCCTATGCCTCTTCCTTCGTGCGCCCCTTCTATGATTCCAGGGATATCCGCCATTATAAATGACTGATCGTCATAATATTGTACGATTCCAAGATTCGGCTCCAGCGTGGTTGATTTTCCGGCGTTAGGGAAGCCTACAAGCCCCACATCAGCCAGCACCTTGAGCTCCAGGATGAACCATCCTTCCTGCCCATCCTCTCCCGGCTGCGCATACCTTGGAGTCTGGTTGGTGGCTGTCTTGAAGTTGTTGTTGCCCAGACCGCCACGTCCTCCCTTGCAGAGAATCCGCGTCTCTCCCGGCTCCATCATCTCGAACAGCACCTCTCCGGTCTCCGCGTCCTTCGCCACGGTACCCACCGGCACGTCCAGAATGATGTCCTCTCCGTTCTTGCCGGTGCGAAGTCCGCCCTCTCCGTGTCCTCCTTCCTCTGCCTTGATGTGCTTGCGGTACTTGAGGTGGATAAGCGTCCAGAACTGCGGATTGGCCCGAAGGATGATATGTCCCCCACGGCCTCCGTCTCCGCCGTCCGGTCCCCCCTTAGGCACATACTTCGCCCTGTAGAGATGCATCGATCCCGCTCCCCCGTGCCCCGAAGCGCACCAGATCTTCACGTAGTCTATGAAATTGCTGTCCGGCATAGTACTCTATAAATCAATTTGTCAAATGATTGCGCAGACTCCCGTGCGGGTTTTGTGCGGCACCATCGCGCGCTGTAAAACACCTTTTTCTAATCGTGTTCTTCACGCTGTTCCTCCCCGAAGCCTTCAATCATACAAAGATAGTAAAAGTTTGGGAAAGAAAGGTTATTCTGAAATAATGGGCGAAAATGGCATTTATTGATAATCGCAAAAATATGTTACCTTATGCGTGTCAGGTTAATGGCTTACCTGACACTTTGAGTTGTTCTCGGGGTGAGCTCGATGATGTTCTGTGGGATCTCCTTCAGGACCAAACTACGCTCAGCGTCGTCCAAATCTTCGAACGCTTTTCCGAAATGTTCGTTGGCATATTCATTCCTGATTAGTGAGACGGCGTTGGATAATTCTTTCAGAGCGGTGACGTACGTTCCGTATGATGTGGCTCTGTCCGTCTGAAGGCATATCATCGTCTGGTGGTTTTTACGGATAGATCCAGCGGCCATATTCAAAAGCTCGCTTTGCATAATGAGGTTCGTGTCGTACAAATACTTGCCATCCTTGTTGATCTTTAGGTGGCGCACCATCTCTTTCGGCATATTCTTGACCGCATCTGGAAGCTCAATCAATTTGACTCCGATCTTTTCGACGGTTTTATTGGCAGGAGGAAGACGCATCGGCACGCTACCGAGGTTCGGGCTGGAGTATTGCACTTTCAGAGCCGGCACGCTCCGGAGTTGTTCCCTGAGGTCATCGATGATTCCGCAGCTGATTTCAGCTGGAGCGATGATTTCCACCTTGGCCTCTTTATCACTGCCTATCAAGGAATTGACGGCTTCCGGAATGTCTTTGTATGCGATACTCTCGCCATTCGCATAATAATGAATGGTTCCACCGCCGTCTTTTTGGATCTCAACCTTTACTGTCGAGTCATCCGAGACTGAAGAATTTTCAGTAACTTTGCAGTTAGTGACTGTTCTGGCGTTCAGAGCCAGGGCACCGCAGACAAGCGGCAGGATGTAGAGGACTCTCAGTCCCCTCATCGCTGTTGCGTTTGATTTTGACATCATAGTAATACGATTTTTAAGGATACTGTGATTAAAGCTGTTAGTGATTGAGTAGCCGCTCGCACTGACAGCTTTTCTTATTAATGAATATTGGTATTCCTTTATGTCCGCACCTTGTCGGAGGACTGCGTCGTCAGCCTCATATTCGTGGATGGCCCGGAGCTCTCGCTTGAGAAGCCATACCGCTGGATTGAACCATTGGAAAGCCGACATTATGTCAAACAGAAGAATGTCTTTTGAGTGCCCAAGCCTGATGTGAGCCTTTTCGTGTTCAAGAATATGTATGTTGCCGCTTTCAAAGTCGTCTCTGCTCATCACAATCCATTTCATCCAGCTGAACGGAGGAATATTTTTGTCGCACACTATCACCTCGCTGCCGTGGATTTCCTTTCTTTCCCCATTCCAGACCAATCTGGCGACCCGCCATATTCCAAAAGCTGTTCTGCCAAGAACATAAACAACTCCTATCCAGAATGTTGCTATGATAAATGGTTCCCAGGATACTCCGCCAAGGCTTTCGATGATAGGAGTGGGCACCTCTACCGCATCTCCTGATATTCCGAAAACAGTAGCTTCGGGAATATATACCGTCTTGTGAACCGTTATGACGCATAGCGGTAGGATGAATGACAGCACAGAGGTTGCGAGGATGACGATCCTGTTCACCCTATGCATCTTCTCCTGGCTTAGGAAGCACTTGAAGCAGAGGTAGAACGTGATGAGCGTCACCGCGACTTTCAATTCATATATTATGAAGGTGAGCATAAGATGGAATATTAGCGCTTGCCTTCTATCTGAGCTATTATTTCTTTTAACTCGTTTACGTCAAGTTTTTCATCCTCAAGAAACTGTGAGACCACGCTGGCGAAAGAGTTGTTGTAATACCTCTCCACTATGCCGCTGATTGTCGTGCCTCTGTACTCCTTTTCGGATATGCGTACCTCGTAGATGAACGTGTTGGCTATAGGACGGCGTGTGAGGAATCCCTTGCTCTCAAGGAACGACACTTGGGTCGAGACCGTAGTATAGCTCGGCCTTGGTTCCGGAAGGCTGTTCACAAGGTCACGGATGCACATCTCACCCTTTTTCCAGAAGATATTCATAAGTTCCTCTTCTTTCGCTGTCAATGTGTGTTTCATATCGCAATATAATTGGTCTGTCGCAAATATAGATAATTTTTAGAATATCTACTATATTTATTAGAAAATATTCTAAAATTTATCATATTGTTCTATGGATGATAGTTTTGCAAAATAATGTTATTTTTGCACCGATAATCAACGAGTTGAAGCAATCGGGATATTCATTATGATGAAAACAGCCTTCATTGATCTGGAAGTTGACGGTCGGGGGAAGATTCTGGACATCGGGGGAGTGAAAGCCGGGCAGGGGTTTCATTCCGCGAGGATTCCGGAGTTTGCGGACTTTGTCTCTGACTGCGATTGTC
>ERZ1026846.2407-NODE-2407-length-10120-cov-7.766915_pt1 | contig 10120 bp, 6 predicted proteins | sample MGYA00380153_ERZ1026846 | MGnify/ENA primary metagenome ERZ1026846 (study PRJEB33269, sample SAMEA4719789) | human gut metagenome | biome: human-associated habitat; feature: organic feature; material: feces | place: Cameroon | collected 2013-10 ... | reverse complement strand
CTTTTGGGGGGGGGGGGGGGTGTCATTGTATGGGGCTTACTTTGCACTATTATGCACAACCAACTACGGGGCTGGCATAATAGTCTCTTTCCCGAACCAATTCTCAAGTGTAGCCAACGCATCTGGCGACAGACTCTGAGTAAATAGGATAGCAAGTCGTTTTTTAGGTCTGGAACAGGCGACATAGAATAAATTGCGATTACGCTCATATGTATCTTCTTTTGCCGCAGAAATCACTTGTGCACCAGCGAGCTCCAACATTTCAGCAAAATTGTATTGGTTCCAGCCTCGCCCTACAACGACTAGAACATTTTCAAACTCTGCCCCCTTGACGCCGTGTTTCGTTTCGAATGGTGAGTGACCATCAAGATAATGGCGAAGTACCTTTACTTCAGAATAAGCAATCTGGTGGAGTTTCTCTAATTCCGCCAAAACAATAGGTTTTTATCGCTTCGATCCATTCATTGTTGGTGTCCTGATATTCATCAACAAGAATAATTGGAAAGCGATCCGCAATGATACGACGGAACTTTTCATGTGCCATGAGGGAGATCGTAAGTGGAAGGACATCATCATGGTGAATAGATACGTTATGGTCGCGAATGGAGCGATGGCCGAGGTTGTACTCAATGACACGTTGGCCTAATGTCCCTCCAATCTCTTCAATTTTTTCTTTCCAGGCTGGCATAGCCTCGATTTGTGTTCTGAGTAGTTTCTGAAAGCCACCGATGAGCGACCAACAAAATGCATGATTGGTTTCACAGAATACTAGTGGGCTACGATCTATCCGCGCGGCAATCTCGTCCTTTGCAACGTTAGTGTAAGTGATGCAAGCAATTTGCTGACTTTGCTTCTGAAAAGCATCATTATTACGTGCAATCAAAAATTGGAGTGCTTTGATCAGAGAGTACGTTTTTCCTGCGCCTGCACCCGCTTCCAAACGAAAGCTCTTTCCTGTATTAAGGCAGGCATACATAGCTTCAAGCGCTCGTTGGCTTGCGATTTCTGCTGGTGATTGTGCCTTAAACATTAGAGGCTTCTCCTTCTACAACGCAGGCCGAAACCTCCTTAGCTAATGCTAATGCCGGATCTGGTGAGGTCATACCCTCGCTTGCCAGCCAGCGAACTCCGTCAACAATGTATTTTGGTGAGATCCAATCGGTATTTGAAATAGAGTACTTCAATGCAAATTCAGATTTTTTGCAACCTTCAGCCTTACTGCGGGCTTCGATTTCTAGGGCATTTGCGTCTTTCTCGACCAAACCAAATAGTTTTGGATTGGCAAGGATGAATGCATCTTCGAATGTCCGTCCGCAGGGGCCATTCTCAACGTCTGCACATTGATAGGCTATGCGATTGCCTTTGCGTATTTTGTCGGAGTCTTTCTTGGCAAGTAGGCCTGCAAGTGTGAAAGGATCATCCTCGGAAAACCATGCTTTCAGGCAAGCATTGCTGGAATAGGTTCCACTGTGAACCGGGCACGCTTTGCCTCCAGGGGAATTGACGGCATCCAGATCTGTGATAATAAGACTGCGAAGCTCGAGAAAACGCAACAAATCAAAGAACAAATGTGCATAGGCGCCGCCAACCTCCATTACCGTCACATATTGACTGGATAGTTTTGAACCTTCGGGTTCAGAGAATTCGAGCTTTGCAACAATAGCAGGAAGCATCAACCTCTCGCTCAGTCCTTCGACCAGAATAGCCTTGTCGGCGAAAAACAAGTCGCAGCGTGTTAATGTCATATACTGGTGGAGAAACTCTTTATCTTTAGACGGTATGTCCTTCAGTCCCTTTCGCAAATCTTTGATCTTGGTTTTACGGATACCTTCCAGATTTTCTGGTACTGGAACTCCGAGAAAGTAGCGGATATTCTCAAAACCTGCCGCATTGGCGATATGTGATGAATGGGTAGATACGACGAACTGAACAGGCCAGGGTCGTTTGTCTTCTGAGCTGTCAACTAATTGCTGTGCTATCTTGGCAAGTTGTCGGATAAAGACCTCTTGCATCTGCGGATGCAAATGCGCTTCAGGTTCTTCAATGAAGATCAGATGTACGCTTGGCTCAGAGACCTCAGCACGAAACGCCTTATAGAAGCCAGCCAATTGCAAAAGGATGAATATTAAATTTCGTGCGCCGAGACCGTTGTATGATTCAGGTAGCGTGATGCCCCCATAGCCCGCGTAACGAACTTTGGTGAAGTTTGATAATAACTTTCGAACATCTAACTGTGTCTCCGTGTGAAGCTCTTGTCCCCCCCAGCCCAGGATATCCAAAAGTTTTTAGTGCTGGAATTAAGCTTTTGAGCTGACCGCCAAAGCTTGTGTTGATTTGGGTTTGAATGTCCTCGACGGCCTCCTTTAAAGCTTCGGCAATTTGTTTGTCTGCTGCATCCGCAGATGCTGAAGAGGCTGTAGCAAAAAGGCCCTCTACAGTTTTCGCCAATATGTCAGATTCTCGACATGTTACATCATCAAGCCCCCGCTGAGCGTTGATAAATCCGGTTTTGACCAAGCTGCGTAACGCCCCAGGTTGCAATTCACGGCGATTGTCTTGATCATTTGGGTCTTCGGCCCAGATTTTCATACAGAAATTACCAGGGACTCGCTCTCGTAGGGTTCGGAAGAATGCAATACGAGTCTCTTGGGTTAGCGGTTCCTTGGGCTGGTTTTCGAAGAACTGCGCCAGTTGACCGTCCTTCAATTCATAGCGTATTACCACCTGTGCTTCAGTACAGTCAGGATCTAAATCAATAACAAAAGGGCCTAATGGTCCAAACTGAGGCCGGACAGGGTCGTACTGGAGCTTCAGCCGGAGCTCAATAGCAGGAATTAGCTTACGAATTACATCCTCTTCTGCACCTTGGTTTAGTGAATTTAGAGCTTTCTCGAAAGACTCATAACAAACACTGGAAAAATCTTCAAGATGAAAGGTGACGCTGCTATCTGCTAAAAACCTGCGCATTATTTCCGATAATGATGTTTTCCCACTATTATTTCGACCAACAATAACTGTTGTTTGATCTTCTAACATAAGCTCCACGTCTGCTAACAGGCGGAAGCCCTTGATTTTAATTTGATGAATACGCATACGCCCCTTATTAGCTACCCATTTGTGGGTTTATGATTAATTTATTGATATCATTAATTATTTTTATGAGTGTGCACAGCACTTCCAATGGTTTATTTCCATCGGAAATACAGTCAGTTTTTTTACTCTTCTTACGGAACACACGGCACCTCATTTGGTTGAACTTGGCATTCCTTCCACCGACGCACAAGCGTAGCCACACAGGGATTGCCCGCTAGTTGATTCATTCTGACCCAATCAACATCAACCAGTCCGGCAAGAAGTTCGGAATTAAGTTCACCCTGCAATGCATGCCATTGGCGAATACTGGGTTGACGTTGAATAATAGCTTGAGGGGAGGAAAGACTGCCAACAATGACGTAATTTTGCTCTGGATCATGCCAGAGTCGTGTAATGCCTGGTACGTTCTTGAGCCAGTTGCGAGGATCGCCTAAAGGTAAATCGAAGACACGAGATAATAATTTATTCCATGATGCTATTAATGATGTACTGGCTCTTTTTACTGATTTTTGAGCGACTTCCACCATAAGCGCATTTTTCTTTTCAGGCCATTGGGAAAAAATATAATTTTTTAAAACATCATAAGTGACATTGAATTCATTGTCGGAATAATATTTTCTTAAAGCACATTGCCATAGGTCACACAACAACTCTAGTTCGCGAAGTAACGTATTTTTATTTGTATCGGATAATTCACCTTCTTCAGTAAGTTGGTCTATATGAAACGTTAGTTCATCCATTTCAGGTAATAACCATTGATTAAGAGGGAATTGTTGCCGTTGAGAATCCAGAATAGTCATTAAATCGTTTAATTTCTCCGGAAGCATATGAGGTGCTCCATATTGTGGATCCTGAAGGAGGATAGTCACTTCTTCCGTTTTGTGAATTATCACCGTCAACCGATTAATAAATCGGGTCAACTTCTCTGCTTCATTCCAAATCCCTTGTGTAATATCCTGGGGGCGATAATGGTAAGGCCACTTTTCGTTAAGCAAAGCGAGTAGTGCTGTTACAGAGATATCAAATGAACGGAGTATATTATCACAGGCTGAAACAGCATCTGGCATAGCTGGGTGGAAAGGGAATATTATTGGACGGTCTTGTTTAACAGTAAACAAACAGCCATTAGTGATTACAGCGAGACTGTTAGTGAGTAGATCCTTCTGCTGCGGAAGCGTCACACTAATTTTGGTCTCATTGCATAGCAGCAAATGCTTCAGGGCTAACTCTTTATATACAATTTCAACATTACGTGCCAAAGATTCTTGAACCGCTTTTTTCTCAAAATCACTGATACTATAATCATAGTAACGAGAATCTGTGGCAGGAATAAGCCTCGTGTCACCGTCAGGGGTAGACTGTTCTATTAGTAAGTTATCCGTAATTGAGTCGCCTGTGAGATCAAAAGGATTAACATTAATATGCTGGCAGGCAGCTTTTGTTCTTAATATTTGTGTCAATGGATAGCGATCGTCAATGATACCCGGAGTCTGATCCAGCAAAACAAGTAGACACTGTGATCCATCAATTTCTATGTTCACAATCTGATCCGGTTCTATATCAGGTAGTAATGACATGCGTGCATTAGGATATTTTTCATTCAGCAGCGACTGAATTTTATTAACAATGTATTGTGGGGATACATTTTTCGAAAAACGTAGATCAAGAACCTTTATCTCTTTGTCAAGCTGTACAGTTGGGAATTTAGCCTTGTCAGCTGTTTTGAATTTTGTTTTAAGCGGTAAAGGGCGTAACTTAAGTACTACTGGAGATAATCCGAAGCCAAATTTTCTTGCTTGCTCAATAAATTCATTTTGAACGGGTTGAAGGATCCAAGGCCAGCTATTTTTGAGTGAGGTTGAAGACGAAAGGTCGAGAAAAGGGCGTAGCTTGCGTTTATCTTTATTTTTGGCTACTTCTCGGTAAATTTGAAATTTAGGTTTTGTCGTTTTTTCCGCTTTCCAACGGGCAAGAATATTATTTTTATCATAAATCCATAATGGTTGATGAATATTAAATGATTTGTCTTTTATATCGACTGGACGTAGTGGGACATTTTTATGAAATAATATAACCTCAGTTATATTTTTATCGCTTCTTTGTTGAGTGCGACAGTCCAGACTAATTGCATTGATACCGCAACTATTCTTACTTTTCCAGACGTCAGTCTGTAGTAATGGGCATCCCAGTGTATGGCTACCTTTGCAATGTGAACCAAAGGCGGAGACTTTACGCATGATAAGTCGGATCCATACTGGATTCAGCATAGCCTCGTAATGGACACGCGTTGGCTCAACAATAATCCCATCACCATTTTTTATTATTGGTGGCTTGTCTTGCTCTGAGTCCAAAGCAACGTATAGCCCAAATTGATCCTTATGAGATTTCATCAAATAAGGGTAATAACGGCTGCCTAACTCATCATCAATTCGGCTTTGCCATTCATTCCAGCGATAGTTTTTACTTAACGGATAATGATAGACAACTAGTTTTTCAGCTTTCTCCTGATCGATCTCGTTGTCCCGGTAAATCATGTGTGAAAGAGGGAGAGAACGGATTATTTCGTCATTACGTTTCGCCATGATGTTATGCTCTTTCCATAATGTTTTGATTAATGATTTTTTTGAGTTGCCCGAATCCGGGTGTTTCCATTGAAATGGTGTCCGGGGTCACGCATCCGCCGAGAACCAGAATGTCCGCCTCATAAGGATTTTGGACAGGGGTTAATTGGTGAGAGAAACCCAGTAATTGACTATCAGCATGTGGAGCAACAAAGTTGGCGATAACCAATTTGGTTTTATTACCCTCGATAGCGCGAATTTGTGCCAGTTTTTTACTCAGACCCAGAGGGGTACGCTCTTGATTTGAGCCAGATGCCAACCATTGTTGATATTCTTCATCTGACTTATCGAGAGTATCTTGTCTCCAAAACTTAGCATCCACACGATAATCAGAATTTTTTATGCTGAAATCATACTGCTCAAAAAGCCGGTGATTGCTCACCTGGCTGGTGGTAATGATATTCTCTGAATAAAGAAGTGCCCGGATAGCTTCTTCTCCCAGACGTCCCATCAGCAGGCGTTGTACAACTAATGGATGGAATGCGTAACGCTCTTCCAAATCGTTCGCGAAGGGCATAATAGACGTTCTGTAACCCTTCCGGTTGAACCAGTCAGTAATGACAGGATGACGTTGGATATACTGGTACAGTTTCTGAGGGTTGTATTGGCGCAGCCCTTCTGCTGCTTTGTCAAAAAACTGCCATGTCTGTGGAGAGTACCAGATTTTGCCGTCAGTATTAGCTAATTTCGGTTTTTCAAAGCAAGCCCATTTATATAATTCAAGATCAATGTCGAAAGCGTTTTTTCCCGGTTTCCAAGCTAAATCATGTTGAAGTACTGCTTTACCGAGTTGTCGCCAGAGTAATGGGATGTCATCTCTTGGTGTTGACTGTTCCCGTAACAACCGAATAGCCGGAACTAGTCGCTGATCGATATAATCCAGTGCTAGTTTTCCTGGCTGTGTCGGCGTCATGAGCTGGCTGAAGAAATTATTCTGTGTCAGTTCATCACACTCCCGAAGTGTATCCAGTAATTGACGATTGAGTGCCGAAAGCTGTCGACGATTTGATGTATAAATAGGCAATGAAGCAAAGCGGGATAGGTCTTTTGCCAGTTCAGAATCAAGATGAATCTCAGCGTTGGGTACTTCGCACCAGGCTCTTTCAATACGACCAACCTGCTGTTGAACATTGGCTGCCGTATTTTTTATATAATCGCTGGTTCTCTTATACTCTCTGTTTAACCGGAATATTTCGTTCTTCCGATTCAACATCAGTGGCAGGATGAAGCGCTGATGCTGCTTACGTGAAATTTCTCCTGCACGGAGTAGTTTTTCCAGATTGCGTAACTGGAAGCCTGCATGTGCCATATCATCATTGCTATCTACGTTGCTCTGGAAAGCGGAAAAGTAATAATGCCGTGATTCCAGTATATATAAACAGGTCAAATCCATATTTTTGCCGGATTCAGGCAGGCTGAAATCCAAATTTATACCGTTGGTGGCAGAGGCAGTTTGTGTCAGCACAATAACAATACGTCGGGAAGCAAATGCGGCCTGATACGCATCACTGAAGCCCTTTTTCTTCTGACATTCTGCGGTTAACAGACAGATTAGTGCGGGCTTGTTATGTATGGTCAACGGGATAAACACATCAGTAAAATTCTTTAGCAAAAGATTGTCGGATAAAGGCGGATCCAGCCTTAACCATGTGAGGCAATCTCTGCTTTGTGTCGCTATTGCAGTGGTTAGCCATTTTCTTAAATAAAATGTGGAATTAACGAAAGCCAGATGCCCTCGGTGTTGAGGCCTTTTTCCTGCCAGATCCAACACATCAAGCAGTTTAAGTAGAATATTCTGGCGATATTCTGATTCGAAATCTGTTGAAGGTTCATCATCATTCTGGAAAAAGTCGGGGGGTAGAGAAGCGAGCAGATCGGCTGAATGCGGGCTGTTCTTTATTTTATTAAAATCATGGATCTCAGTATTCAGTTGTGTCTTTCTGATGCTTTCCTTGCTGCTATTGATCTCTTCAATCGCGGTATTCTGTAACTGAAGGTCATCATCGGTCTGAACATAGGGTATCGGTTCTTTAAACCAGGAATCAGGCCGGTTTTCAAAAGTAGTTCCGAGAAAGCTTTCCGTAACTGTGGGGTTACGTGCTTCCGCAATATAGCGTAAGGCCGAGTTTATCCACCGGACATCAAAGTGGTTGCAGGCCCTTTCAATATATGACGTGGCCGACAGTGCAAAAACGAGATTACGACTGGCTAGTGACAGTAGTAGGCCTTCTGCTGTTGTGGGCAAGAACGCACGCTTGATCTGTATTCGTAATGGATCGATGTCGGTATCCACGACATTTTGTTTCAGCAACCAGTTAGTTAACCCAAAAATACTGGCATGAGTATTGGGCAAAATATTACTTTTTCTTAGTTCCCGCAGTTCAGGCAGCTCAGTACGTGGTAACAAAAACCGGGACATATTTGGCAGAGTCGAGCCATAGTATGATGGCCTGTAGTCATTGACAGGGTCGAACAGAAGCCGGGTTAATTTTTTGATATATTCATGCGCTTCGTCTTCACTGGCTGTCAGATCCGTTAGCATCAGGTTAAACTGCCGAATAAATTTTTCCATCAGACGTAAAAAATCACTGATATCAATTATTGACTCATTGTCCTGAGGTAAAGCGTTGGGTTTTATAATTTCATATCCATGCTCCGCTTTTCGCATAATGAGCCGCTCGCTGGTGACTAAATGATCAGAGCGAAATAAGTAATGCTCACCGAATGACTCACCTTTCAGATATTGTTGTAGTGGCATAACCAATGATCTGGCGTGTGTTAAATCTACATCTTTGTCAACTAACGTATTTTCCAGATTTTCAAGAAACTCAGCCAAGCGTACACGGATCATCGGAGCTGGCTCTGTTGCAACATGCTGCATACGTTGCAACAACCTGCGCCCCCCATCCAGCAACTGGCCCAGACATTCTGGCGGCTCCTGAACCCACTGAGCCTGAGCCAGATACTCATGTAATACCTCGGCCTGATAATCAAACTCGTCAATAAAAATGATGTGATCACGCAACTCTTTACTGGACATTCGTACTTTGCACCGCCCATCGTAAAATGATGAAACCAGTTTTTGGGTTGTCATGAGCAGCAGATGTTGCTTTTCGGCGCGCCAGGCAATGGCGGGAAGAATGCGTCGAACCCAGGCATGACGACGGAAATCATCGAGTCGCTGCTTCGCTGCCTGCGTAAGTTCATTCATTTCGCCGTAATTTTCTTTTTGCTTTTTAACCTCTCTTTCCAGAGACTTAATGTTCTGAATCAGCGTTATTTCTACCGCTGTACACGAATTGATTAACGCTTCTTTCTCACTGGCGATGGCAGCCCGAAATTGGGGGGGATAATTTTTAAGCGTTCTGTTGATACGGAGTATATTGTTGCAACTTTTGCGCAATTTTTCAGCCGTATCCTTACTGGCAAACAGATTACTGGCATGCAGCTTATCGATGGACGTAAAAGGATTGGGTAGCGAAGCTGGAGAGATATTTGTCTCATGAGGTAAAGGTGTCGCTTCTACGGCAGAAACAATCTGGTCCTCTTGTGCATAAAGCACACTGACCATGAATGGTTCTCCGTTACTGTCTTTATGTTCCGCTGTTTTCTCATAAATATCGTGCAGTATGTTCCAACGGTGGGTAACCAGAATGGCCTGAAAGCCTGCCTTTTTAATGAATTCCAGTGCAGGAAGTGCGTTGTCCTCATGACCAGGACGATAAAGCGAGCTCGTCTTCCCGCTACCTGTTGGCCCCTGAAGCTGGCAAAATCCTGCGATACGACGGGACGTTTTGGATTTTTTTGCCTGAGAAAGGGTGTATTCAATAACGGCATTGTAGGAACGTAATAAAGGGGCACTCACATTTCACCTCATCCATGTCAGGTTATCGAAGAGTAAAATTTCAGCAAATTCATGTTACTCCGAACGGGTATCATTACAATGTTTAATATTAATTTCTCTTTTTGAAACAACGCTTAGAATACATTTATTGGCTGGATGATTTACGGGTGTGTTATATATTTGGCTTTTGTGCAGCGGGTCTCTTTTTTATAACAATCTGCGATCTGTCTTCCACGACTTCCTCTTGCCGTTTTTGACTGAAAGCGGTATCTTTTATCTGTACCTGCAAGTTCAGGTGCCGGGATTGGTCTCCTGAAGATATTCCTTACTGGCGACATATGACGCGCTTTGCGTCTTTTTTATGTCGTTCACCCAGCTACATCTCAATGGTGGGCCGGGCGGAGGCGCCGCAAGGCGCGCCGGTGTCCAGTAAGGCCGGTAAGACCAGGGCAAGATTACGAAAGCCCGCTCCCTGCAAGGACTGACGCCAGGTAGTTTCTATCCATTGCTGCTTTTCGCATCTTACGTCTTAACCCTGCCTTGAATACCTTATCATTCGTCA
>ERZ1026846.2398-NODE-2398-length-10147-cov-23.927269_pt1 | contig 10147 bp, 6 predicted proteins | sample MGYA00380153_ERZ1026846 | MGnify/ENA primary metagenome ERZ1026846 (study PRJEB33269, sample SAMEA4719789) | human gut metagenome | biome: human-associated habitat; feature: organic feature; material: feces | place: Cameroon | collected 2013-10 ... | reverse complement strand
TTCCTTTCCGTAATGGAATCATGCTGAGCATTGCCATCGGCATTGCTGAGAGTAATAATCTGAAGAAAGTTTTCATTGCTAACCATGGTGGCGATCATACGATTTATCCAGACTGCCGTCCGGAGTTTATCAGGGCGATTGATGAGGCTGCCGAAGCAGGAACGTTCGTCGATGTACGCGTGGTGGCTCCTTATACGAATATTACCAAAGGGCAGATTGCGAAGATTGGCAAGAAGTTGGGCATTGACTATGCTGAAACCTGGAGCTGCTATAAGGGCGGTGAGAAGCATTGTGGCAAATGCGGAACCTGTGTAGAGCGCAAGGAGGCTTTGGCCGAGGCGGGTATTGAGGATACTACTGAGTATGAAGAATAAGGTTGAAGATGAGCCAGGCGTTCTTCGTTCCCTATATATAATAAGGTATAATCAGAATAAATATAATAAAAGAAAAATGAAAACAACGATTTTATCTGCGGCGTTGATGCTTGTATCAACTGTTGCGATGGCTCAGAAGAGCAACTTTCAGTTGAAGGTGGATTTGAAGAATTTCAATTCCGATTCTGTACTTGTTTACAAGGGCAGAAATGTTAAAATGGATACGGTTTTGGTGAAGAATGGCAAGTTTACCTATTCTGCAAACCTTGATAAGGCTGCCGGATACGTTTTCCTCTCACCTGAAACTTATCGTGGCGCAGGTCAGTTTATGTTCAATCTGCCTTGTGTTCCTGGCGAGAAGGCTGAAGTTAAGGGCGATGCAAAGACCCGCTTTGATATTTCGGGTTCTAAGTTCTATCAGCAGTATCATGAAGTAGATGTCCTGCTGGAGACTGCAAATAAGGAGTTGAGAGATTATGAAGCTTCTCTAAACCAGAGAATCAAGAATGGTGAGACCCAGCAGACTGTCATGGCTGAATATGAGCAGAAGGCTCCAGCCCTGCAAAAGGCAAAGGACGATAAGATTTTCGATTTTGTAAAACAGCATCCTGATTATGAGGCCTGTGCTACTATCTTCGAGCAGTTTGATGATGTTGCAAAGATGGAGAAACTGCTGGGCTTGCTCTCAGAGAATGTGAAGAACGGCAGAATGAAGGCTTTCTACCAGCCAATGATTGATATGGCTAAGAAGCGTGCTGAGGCTGAGGAGAAGGCTAAGAAGGTGCAGGCTGCCGGTGTTGAGGCTCCTGACTTTACGCTGAAGGATATTAAGGGAAATGATTTCAAACTTTCCAGCCTTCGCGGTAAGATTGTAGTTCTCGATTTCTGGGGTTCATGGTGCGGATGGTGCATCAAGGGAATGCCTAAGATGAAGGAGTATTACGAGAAGTACAAGGGTAAGTTTGAAATTCTTGGTGTAGATTGTAATGATACAGAGGCTAAGTGGAAGGCTGCTGTTGAGAAGCATCAGTTGCCATGGATTCATGTTTACAATCCAAAGGACAGTAAGGTTCTCAGCGACTATGCTGTTCAGGGTTTCCCTACTAAGATTGTGATTGATGCTAACGGTAAGATTATCAAGACCATCGTTGGTGAGGATCCTGCTTTCTATACTTTGCTTGATGAAGTATTGGGTAAGTAATGTTTTTAACATCAAACAATGTCGCCCTGTAAGTGCAAAATTATATTTGCTCTTACAGGGCGATTTCTTGTTTTGTATTTTTATTTCTTTTTCTTCTTCAATTCCAGTTTCGGAATCTTGATTTTCTGTCCGGCCTTTACGGTGCTTGTACCATTCAGGGCTTCAACGTAGCATTCCATGCCGGAACCTAAATAGCGGTTACTGATCTGTTCGAGGGTCTGACCGGCGCCAACAGTAACAGTCTGGGCAACTCCTACGATGCGGTAAGCTCCAGTGCGTACACGTACGTCCTTGTCGTAATGGGCTGAAGATTCAGTTTTGGAAGCAACCTTATCTTCTTCCTTTGCTGCTGCTTTTGATTTAGCCTTTGCCTCATCCTGCTTTGCGTTTTCAGCCTTGTCGCTTGCTTCATCAGATTGTTCCGCCAGTTTGACAGCTTCTGCAGTTTTAGCCATACGTATGCTGTCTTCAATCGCTTTCTGTCGAAGCTTCTCCTCCTGAGAGAGTGGGGCGGCAACTGCGTTAGCTGGGGCTTTCTTGGCAGGAACCTGATGATACTGGCTTAGCTGCATGGCTAGATGATCACGCTGGGCAGTCATCTGACCATAGTTGAAAGCAAACCATCCCATTCCGCCTATCAAAGCTACTACGATGAGACAGACTGCAACGACCAGATAGCGAGGAATAACAATATGATGAGAATTGGAAGTTTCTTCATCCTCTTCTTCTGTTTCGTCTGTTGCAGGAACTGCAGGTTCAACAGTTGCTTTCAAGGCTTGCTGCTGTTTGGCTAACTCCAGTCTTTCCTGTTCAAGCTTCTCCTGTTCCAGCCTTTCCTGTTCGAGTTTCTCCTGTTCCAGCCTTTCCTGTTCGAGTTTCTCCTGTTCCAGCCTTTTCTGTTCCAGCCTTTCCTGTTCCAGTCTTTCCTGCTCTTGCCTTTCTTTTTCAAGCTTTTCTTTCTGTATTCTTTCCTGCTCCAGTTTGGCTTGTTTTAATTTTTCCAGTTTAGCTTGTTCAAGAGCAATTTGCTTAGACAGCTCGTCTTCGTCTTCCTTTTCCTCTTTCTTCTCCGATTCGATTACGACAACATCCGGGTTGGGTGTTGCAACTTCTTCTTCGTCCAGGAAATCAATCACTTCTGAAGGAGCATCTTCTGTCTGTTCTTCTCCAAACTTCTCATCGATTTCATCGAAATCTACCCCGTCATTTACCACCACCGTTTCAAATTGGGCGAATGGCTTGTTCACGATTTCTTTCAGAATGTTGTCGGGCGTGAAGGTGAGTTTGTCTCTGCCTTCAATGGTGAAGCGCTCGCCCGTGTTTACATTAATGCTTTCACGGTCTTTCGTGGCTTGTATCTTAAAGGTGCCCAGCCATTTTATCTTCACCTGCTTATCGGCATCTAGTCCCTGGTTGCAAACATCAAACATCTTCCGGATGAAGAGTTCTGCTTCCACCTGGCTCAGACCGCTCTTGTCAGCAAGCAGTTTTCCGAGTGTGTTTAAACTGAATTTACTCATTGCTCATCCCCTCCATTCTTTAGTTTTTCCTTGACCGAAGCAACCGGTCGGAAACCTAACACCAACTTAGGCGGCACCAGCTGGCGCTTCTTGGTAGTAGGATTAACCACCACTCGCTCCATGCGCTTCTTCACTTCGAAGGTGCCAAAATTGGGGATAGAGACAGCTTCTCCATCCTCAAACTCGGCAATCATAGCGTCTATCGCCTTGCGCACCAGCTTCTGGGTGTCTTCCTGCGAATAGCCGGTTTGCTGAGCCAGTTCTGCGATGTATTCCTTGTTGTTCATATTTTATTTAATATGTAGTCAAAATTTCTAAAACTCCAGGCTATGGGGGAGAGAATGATTATTTCACCACCTTGCCATAGAGGTCAAACTCCTCGCTTGCAGTAATTTCTACCTGGTAGAAACAGCCCACACGCAGACGCTTCTCATCAGCACGTATCAGAACCTCTGGGTCTACTTCAGGAGAGCAGAATTCTGTTCGTCCGATGTAGTAATCGCCTTCCTTGCGGTCGATGATAACGGTCATGATTTTGCCCACTTTATCAGCCTCAATCTCAGAGCTGATGTCTTGCTGCAGAATCATCAGTTCGTCCAGTCGGCGCTGCTTTACTTCGGCAGGCACATTGTCTTCGTAGTGGGTGGCGCTGTAGGTTCCTTCTTCCTCAGAGTAGGCAAAGGCGCCCATGCGTTCAAATCTCTGTTCGCGTACGAAGTCGAGGAGTTCGTGGAAATCCTCATCTGTCTCGCCTGGGAATCCGACCATCAGCGTAGTGCGGATGTGAATGCCTGGCACGCGTTCGCGGATAGCCTTCAGCAGATTGATGGTTTCCTGCTTCGTTACGTGGCGATGCATGCTGGTGAGCATGTGGTCGCTGATGTGCTGAAGGGCAATGTCGAGATATTTGCATACGTTTGGCTTCTCGCGCATCACGTCCAGAAGATCCATAGGGAACTGGTTTGGATAAGCGTAATGCAGGCGAATCCATTTTACGCCCGGAATATCAGCCATCTCGCTGATGAGCTCGGTAATATGATGTTTTCCGTCAATATCCACGCCGTAGTAGGTGAGTTCCTGAGCGATAATCTGAAACTCCTTCACGCCTTCAGCAACCAGTTCGCGCACCTCCTGCAGAATCTCTTCTTTTGGTCGGGAAACGTGCTTGCCGGTGATGATAGGAATGGCGCAGTAGGCACAGTGGCGGTTGCATCCCTCGGCTATCTTGATGTAGGCATAATGGCGCGGAGTGGTGAGATGGCGCTGGCCGTTGCAGGATGAAACTTCCGCCTTGCCGAGTTCCTGCAGAAGCTGTTTGTAGTTGAATTTGCCGTAGAATTTATCTACTTCAGGCATTTCTTCTTCCAGTTCCTTCTGGTAGCGCTGTGAGAGACAGCCCATTACGTAGAGCTTTCTGAGTCGGCCTTCTTCCTTAGCCTGGATAAACTCCAGGATGGTGTCGATGCTTTCCTGTTTCGCATCCTCGATGAAACCGCATGTGTTGATAACGGCAATCTCGCCCTGAGGGCGCTTTGAATCGTGAACACAATGGTAGCCGTTTGCCTCAAACTGCTTCATCAGCAGCTCGCTGTCTACGAGATTCTTTGAGCAGCCCAGGGTAATAATATCTATCTGATTTTTCTTCATTTTCTAATTTTTAAAGAGCGAGTCTACGAATTCTGTCTTGTTGAAGAGCTGCAGATCTTCCATACCTTCGCCCAGTCCGATGTATTTTACAGGCACCTTGAGCTGGTCGCTGATGCCGATGACAACGCCGCCCTTAGCGGTTCCGTCGAGCTTGGTGATGGCGAGCGATGAGATGTTGGTTACGGCAGAGAACTGCTTAGCCTGTTCGAATGCATTCTGTCCGGTACTTCCGTCGAGCACGAGCATTACCTCGTCTGGTGCTTCTGGCATTACCTTCTTCATCACGTCCTTTATTTTCTTGAGCTCATTCATCAGGTTCACCTTGTTGTGCAGTCGTCCTGCCGTATCGATGAGCACCACGTCGGCGCCGTTTGCCTTGGCGCTCTGCAGGGTGTCGAAAGCCACGCTTGCAGGGTCGCTTCCCATCTGCTGTTTCACTACAGGCACGCCCACGCGCTCGCCCCAGATGCAAATCTGCTCTACGGCAGCAGCACGGAAGGTGTCGGCAGCTCCCAGAACAACCTTCTTGCCAGCCTTCTTAAACTGGTAAGCCAGCTTGCCGATGGTGGTTGTCTTGCCCACGCCGTTTACGCCTACTACGAGGATAACGTAAGGTTTATGGTCGGCAGGGAGATCCCAGTCTGCCAGGTCATCGCTGTGATTCTCTGAAAGGAGATTGGCTATTTCCTCGCGCAGAATGTGATTGAGTTCGTTGGTTGAAACATATTTATCGCGAGCCACACGTTCTTCGATGCGGCGGATAATCTTGACGGTGGTTTCTACACCTACGTCTGAGGTGATGAGTACCTCTTCCAGATCGTCGAGCACATCATCGTCGACGGTAGACTTTCCGGCAACGGCACGCGCCAGTTTGCCGAACACACTCTCCTTGGTTTTTTCCAGACCCTTATCGAGAGTTTCCTTCTTTTTGTTGCTGAATAATCCGAATAATCCCATAATCTTGTTTTTATTTTCTGCAAAGATACTCATTTTTTTTTATTTTATGGCTTTTTCACTTGCTTTTTCTCCCTTTTCAAGAAAAAAAGTAAAGATTTAGAGGCTTTGATGTCATGATAGAAGGGTTTTTACCGATATTGTGGGGTTAATAAGGTTTAATAAATAATGTTGTCTGCTGCAAAAAACAAATCGCCCTGCAAAGGACAAAAGCGGTTCTGCTTCTGACCCTTGCAGGGCGTTCTGTTTATTTCTTCATCATTTCCTTCACGGCTCTTTCGAGCTGAGTATCATGGCCGTTGATGAAATCTTCCGGACTGTTGTAAACCTCGATGTCTGGGTTCAGCTGGGTATTCTCGCCAAACACACCACGCATGTCGCGGCAGCCTACCTGAGGAATACCGAATACCAGCGTGTTGTCCATCAGCGTTTCCCACCATACGGCTGTCATGGTTCCTGCTACAGGAGCACCGATCAGCTTGCCGATTCCGAGTTCCTTGTAAACCCATGGGAAACCATGACCGTTGCTGTAATCGTTCTCGCAGATCATGACGCAAGATGGCTTCACCCATTTGTTGAACGGATCGCGGCCAACTACCTTACCGTGAGGCACAAACTCCTGATACTGCTTGCCGTTGAGAAGGGTGCATAGATCATCGTGCAACCAGCCACCGTCATTATGTCGTTCGTCTACGATTACAGCGTCTCTGTTTCGGTTCTTGTCGCTCAGCAGTTCGCTGTAAACGGTGCGGAAACTCTCCGAATTCATCGCCTTAACGTGAACATAAGCGATGCGTCCGCCCGAAATGCTGTCAACGAAAGCACGGTTGCGGTCTACCCAACGCTTGTAGAGCAGGTTGTTGAGCTTGCTCTGAGAGATAGCCTTCACCGTAACCTCCATCTTCTTGCCCTTGGCGTTTCTGATGCCGAGGCGTACATTCTTGCCAACCTTTCCGTCGAGCAATGGGAAGTAGTCCATTCCGGCTTTAATCTCCTCGCCGTCGATGCTCTCGATGATGCTGCCGGCTGTTACGCCCGTATTCTTCACATCGAAAGGACCACGCTTGATAATCTCCTGAATCTTCAGGCCGTCGCCCTGATACTGAGGGTCGAAGAATACACCCAGGTTGGCTGTGGTGAGCGCGCTGTTCGAAGCGTAGTAGCGGGCTCCTGTATGCGAAGCGTTCAACTCGCCCAGCATTTCGCTCAACATCTCCTGGAAGTCGAAATTGTTGTTGATGTAAGGCAGGAACTTCTCGTAGGTCTTGCGGTAACCTTCCCAGTCAACACCATGAATCTTAGGGTCGTAGAACTTGTCTTTCACCTGTCGCCATACGTGGTCGAAGAGATACTGGCGCTCCTCGGCTGGCTTATAGTTGAAGTTAGCCTCGAAGCTGATGTTCTTGGTGCTGAATCCGCTCAGATCCACCTTCTTGATGCTGCTTCCGTTGCAGATAAAGAGGTTCTTCACATCCTTGTCGGTCTGCAGGTTGCCCTGACCTACGCCCTTCATCACGAGCTTGGTAGAGCCGTCCTTCAGGTCGTGCTGCCAGAGGTCGTAACCACCCTCGAAGGCTGCCTGGTAGTAGAGCTTGTCGCCGTCTTTAGAGAGCACAGCATCGCCCATGTGCGAAGAGTTTGCGGTGAGGCGTACGATTCTGTCGCGGCAGTTTTCGATGTCAAGTTCCAGTGGCTTTACCTTTTCCACCTCTATCTTTCCGGTCTTCTTCTGCTTTTCGTCAGCTTTCTTTTTAGCCTCTTCCTTCTTTTCGTCTTCCTTCTTCTCCTTTTCGTCCTTGTTGGCGTCAGCCAGTTCTATCTCTTCCTTGCTCATGTTGAAGCGGTTGTAGGCGTCCAGGTCGAAGAACATGATGTAGGCGTCGTCTTCAGCTCCCCAGCTTCCGTGACTGCGGTAACCGGCTCTGTCGCTCTGGAAGAGCATTGCCTTGCCGTCGAGCACCCATTTGCCGTTGCCGTCGCTGTAGCCGGAATTGGTCAGGTTGTGAACCTCTTTGCCGTCAGCCTTTACCAGCGCAATATCCTGGTTGTTCCAGCCACCGTTGCCGATATAGGTTGAAAGGAGCCATTTGCTGTCTGGCGACCATTCGAAACCGATGTCTCCATCGCTGTAAGAGTAGACGTATTTGCCATCGAGTACGGTGCGTATTTCCTTCGATTTCAGATTGACGATGCGAAGTGCGGCACGATCTTCGAAGAAAGCTACTTCCTTGCCGTCAGGAGAGTATTGAGGATACTGCGATGTAATGCCTGTTTTCACCAGCTGTTCTTCCTCGATGTCGGTAGCGTAGGTGAAGTTCTTTTCTTTCTCGTTCTTGATCTTAGACTGGTAAATCTGCCATACGCCATTTCGCTCGGCTGCATAGACCAGGGCTCTGCCGTCTGGCGAGAAACTCAGGTCGCGCTCCTGCTGCGGTGTGTCGGTAATGCGCTTGGTAGTGGTGTATTCTACAGAAGTTACGTATACGTCGCCATGCATCACAAAAGCCACTTCTTTGGCGTCTGGCGAAACGGAAATCTCCGTAGCTCCCCAGCTCTTAATCTGACGTACGAGGCTTGGAGCATCATTATCCGTTGTAATGGAGATGTTCACCTTCTGAGGCTCTCCGCCTTCTTTTACGGTGTAGATTTCGCCATCATATCCGTAGCAGAGCAGGTCGGCGCTGGATGCGGTGAGGAATCTTACCGGATTGCCTTTGTGATGTGTAATCTGCTTGTCGCTTGAACTGTTGAGGCTGCGGCGGTAGATATTGAATGTGCCGTCCTGCTCGCTCAGATAGAAGAAAGATTTCTCGTCTGATGTCCATACAGGCGAGCGGTCTTCGCCGGCAAAGGTAGTCTGCTTGGCAAACTTTCCGTTGCTCTTCAGCCAGATGTCGCGAGCGATAGGTGATTTCTGGTGCTTGCGCCAAGGATCTTCATAGCCCTTTTTGTCGTGATAGAGAATGTCGCCGTTCTTGGCGATGCTGATATTCTCCATGGTGAGGGTAGAGAAGAGTTCCGGTCTTCCGCCCTTGGTGCTTACCTTATATATTTGTGGGAATGTATTGTCGCCGAAGATGATGCTCTGGGCTGTAGGCTGCAGACTGGCAGAGTAGAGCACATGGTCGTTGTCAGCAAAGGCGATAGGCGTTTCGCTGCCGCTGTTGGTAGTGAGTCGGGTAGGAGCACCGCCCTTTGCATCGATAACGAAGATGTCGAGACTTCCTTCGCGGTTCGACTGAAAGGCAATTTTCTTGCTGTCAGGGCTCCATACAGGATGCGAATCGAAGGCTGCATGGGTTGTTAGCTGTCGTGCTTCACCACCGTTGACAGAAACACTGTAGAGGTCGCCTTTATAAGCGAAGGCGATGGTTGTGCCATCGGGCGAGATGGCTGGGTAGCGCATCCAGAGCGGATGTTCTTCTGCGCTGGCTGAGAGTGCTGCCGAGAGCAGAGCTACTGAAAAGATTAACTTTTTCATTTGCGTATGTTTTATGTTTCAATATGCGTTATTAAAAATCTCGTCTTCTGTTGGAGTCTGATAGCTGGATCATGCTCCGAACGGATGCAAAGGTAGTTATTTTTTGCGATATTTAAGCATAAAAACAGAAAAAAGTGAGAAAAAGTTTGGTGTATTCAAAAAATATATGTACCTTTGCAGCCGCAAATAAGAAAAATGGCTAGATTGCTAAAGTGACTAGACGTTTTTGCGTTTCGAAAAGTGTTGGTTCCGTAGCTCAGTTGGATTAGAGCAACAGCCTTCTAAGCTGTGGGTCTTGGGTTCGAACCCCAACGGAATCACAAAATAAGCAAAATAAAACTTATTTGTACAAAATAGCGTGGAAGAACAATGGTAGTAAGTTGCTTATTCATAAGAACTTATCTCTGTTGTTCTTTTTTGTTTTTAAATATATTTTATCGTTTATCCCTCTTTAATGTGCTCTTTTTGTAAATAGCTGTTAGTCAATAGGTTATAAATTTAACGTATTGCGAAATCATCAATGTGTGTTACAAATGTGTTACCAAAATAGCGCTAATGTGTTATCAAAAAGAGAGAAGTGGAAATCCTTAATGACCCTTAATGACTTTGACCCTTCATGACCCGCTTTCTCGATAGAAACGAAAACGACCGCTCTCCTCGTATTGGGTGAGCGGTCGATTTATTTATGGCTGAGTCTGCTTATATAATAAGATAGACTCCATGTCCTTTACCATGAGGGTTAGCATCATTCGGAATTCCGTGGTGTGCAGGTCGCTGATAACATCACGGCTGATGATGTTGCCGTTATGCTCAATCACAACGGCAGCACCACCAGCTCGCTCTTTATGGCCATAATCACATGAACCACCTATCCAAACGTAATATGTAGAAGTATCTTGTGTCATAATTATTTTATCTTCAATGTCCGCAGATATTCCTTTTGCTCGGGCAAGATTCTGTAGCTCTCGAT
>ERZ1026846.2396-NODE-2396-length-10152-cov-59.848074_pt1 | contig 10152 bp, 8 predicted proteins | sample MGYA00380153_ERZ1026846 | MGnify/ENA primary metagenome ERZ1026846 (study PRJEB33269, sample SAMEA4719789) | human gut metagenome | biome: human-associated habitat; feature: organic feature; material: feces | place: Cameroon | collected 2013-10 ... | reverse complement strand
GGCGTAGGAACCGTGAACACCATCCGCTACAACCGATTCAACACCACCTTTACCGGTGGCGTAGGATTGAAGGCAGATTATGACGAAGTATTCGATTATGCTCTGGGCGCTCCAACCGTGAACAAGGGCAATCTGAATCAGACCCTGATCATCATGGTTCCTAATTCTACCGATTACGGCGGCATCTGCCAGATGTGGGAAGATGGTTCGGCTATTGCCTTCTGTCCTAAGAGCACCTATGGTTATCCGCTCGATACCCGTGGCGTCATCCAGCATGAGGCAGGCGGACACGGATTCGGAAAGTTGGGCGATGAGTACATTTATCACAACGCCTTCATCGATGCCTGTGACTGTTCTTGCTGCGGACACGTTCTTGAATTCAACGGAGCCAAGTCGCTCGGCTGGTACGACAACCTGGAACTTACGGGCAAAATGCACAGCGTAGGCTGGAGTCATCTGATTTTCGATGACCGCTACAGCGACATCGTGGATATTTACGAGGGAGGCTACATGCACAACCGAGGCGTATTCCGCTCGGAACCGAACTCTTGCATGAACAACGATATTCCTTATTACAGCACCATCAGCCGTGAGAGTATCGTGAAGCGCATCAAGGCGTATGCAGGAGAAACCTACAGTTTCGAAGACTTCGTGAAGAACGACAAGCGAGATGCAGGAATCGTAGAGAGCCGTACCTTCGGCGGCAATGGCGACCAGCGCACCGCAGGAACCTATCAGCATGCTCCTATGATTCACAAGAGCAGTCCGCTGAAGATGGCAAAGGTGAGAAGGCACCGCTAATGGTGAACGCTAGACAATTCATAGTATAGACCATAAAAACAGAAAAAATATGAAGAAACATATAATAAGATACGCAAGTTTTGCGTTCGCTATATTAGGAATGGTATCTTGCAGCGAAGAGCAGGAAACGGCTCTTCGCCCGCAGGATGCGAAATCCACACCGATGACTTTCCTGGTAAGCCATCCGGGACAAACGACCCGTGCCACAGAAAACAGTTTTGAGCAAAACGACAGGATTGGTCTCTACGTGGCAGACGCAAAGGCGCAGCTGGAAATAGGAGGCAACCTGGTGAACAACGAGGCGCTTACCTACAACGGAAGCAAATGGGCAGCAGCCCGAACCCTCTACTGGGACAAGGGCACCTATACTGCCTATGCTTACTATCCCTACATGGAAGATGTAAGCAGCATTACAGACCAGCCCTTCAGCGTAGTCCTGGATCAAAGTACCGCCAAGAGCAAAGAAACCCTGGGCGGCTATGAGGCAAGCGACCTGCTCTTTGCCAGCAGCAAGAACATTTCGGCATCAGCCTCACCCATCCCTCTCAACTTCAAGCACATCATGAGCAAGCTCAAGATTCGCCTGATAAAAGGAGAGGATTTCGAAGGCGACATGCCTACCACGGCCCAGGTAACCATCCACAACACGGTGCCTACTGCCACCATCGACCTGCAGGCAGGAGTGGCAACCCGTTATGTAAAGGGAACCCGAAAGAGCATCATCGCCCATCAGGACGATGCAACCAGCTATTCCGCTATCATCGTGCCTCAGCGCATCGAAAACCGAATGCCGCTCATCGAGGTGGTGATGAAAGGCGTGAGCTATCTCTTCGAGAGCAAGTTCCAGTTTAAGCCGGGAACCGAGCATCTCGTCAACCTCATCATCTCCGACAATCCGGACCAGGTGAAGATTGACATCGGTGGAGAAATAACAGATTGGCAATAAGAATAAAAAATAATGAAGAAGACGGTAAGTATTTTATCCCTTCTGGTTCTCCTTCTTGGAGTTTGGGCGGCAGCATTATGGCTGTCGCCCTTCAATGCTTATAATGGGAGCAGCAAGGAAACCCGATACGGAGTACACGAAGGACTGGAACTGGTAGAACAGGAAAACGCCCAAGAGAGCAAGCGATACGTGGTGGAAGATGAAGACGGTAAAGAGCTGTTTGTCATCCCCTTACGTGGCTGTCTGCTCGACACCCGCTATCGCAACGGGCAACTCCGATTCCGGGAGAAGAACACGAAAAGAGAAGGATACATAGACCGTCAAGGTGGTATTTTCCTGAATGAAAATGCCGGAGAATACAAATCGGCAGAAGCACAGAAAGGCATCGCTCATCTGACCGAGGAAACGAAAGGAGAAACCATTTCAGGAGATTATGCGGGAAATTATTCGGGAGATTATTCTGAAAATCATTCCGGAGATTATTCCGGGGGAAATCCTGGGGATCATTCCAGAGAGAAGAAGGGCTCTGCCGATGGACTATCAGGCAAAAAGACGAGTGCCCTCTCACAGGTAGATCTCAAGACGATGGCGCAGAGCAATCCATTCTATAAGGAAGCCTCAAAAATCATGCAGGGCAAACTGACTGAAACCGATGCCAAGCGCCGCCACACCATTCTGAACTACTGTGAGCACTTCCGCACAGCCTACACCACCAAAGACATCGATTTCCTGCGACAGGTGTTCAGCGATAAGGCACTCATCATCGTGGGAAATGTGGTGAAACCTATCGCCAACGACGATAAATGCCAGGCAGAAAGCCGGGTTACCTTCGCCATCCATTCCAAGCGCGATTATCTTGCAAGGCTTTCAAAGGTGTTTGCTGCCAATCAGAAAATCGACGTCAGATTCTCGGGGTTCCGCATCATGCGCCATCCTACGATGGACGGAATCTACGGTGTAACGCTCAGACAGCAATACAAGAGCGACAGATATAGTGACGATGGCTACCTCTTCCTACTCTGGGATTTCAGAGATAAGTCGATGCCACTCATCCATGTTCGCACCTGGCAGCCTGCCGGAACCGTCCATACAGGCAATGATGTGATTAATATTCAAGACTTTAATTTAGAATAAAAGAAAATATATGATGGGAGAAGTTAAAGATATGAGAGAAGTTTTTGCTTCGCTGGAAGTTAAAGCCCGATGCCTGCAACTTCTGAAGGCACTGCAACTAGCCATGATTCTCTGGCTAGCCATTCCTTCTGCCCTTAGGGCACAGGAGTTTTCGGTGGCTAGTTTCCGCCAGCTGCCTAACGATGTGAGCGCCTTTATCAACAATGTGCGTGACCTGAACGATGAAGCCTGCGCCCTGATCAAGGTGGTGGCACCAGCCGACTTTGCCTTCTCCTCCCCTCTCGGCATCGTGAAGAGAAAGGACGAAGTGGGAGAAATCTGGCTTTATCTGCCAAAGGGAACCAAGACCCTTACCCTGAAACATCCCGAATGGGGCGTGCTGCGCGATTACAGGCTGGGCAAACCGCTGGAGAGCCGAATGACCTACGAGATGAAGCTCAACCTGCCCAAGCCTCCCATCACGGAACTCCACGATACAATAGTAGAGATAAAGACCATCACTGACACCATCGCCATCGAGAAAGTGCGCCCCAAAATGCCACTCGCCTTCTACAGTCTGGCTACCCTTGCCCTGCACAAAGACGGCCCCTCTTACGGCATCTTCCTTGCCCTGATGCGCCGTCATGGTTTCTTTCTTCATGCCAGCAGTAACCTGAAGAGCATAGGAAACACGGAGGGCAACTGCGACAAGGATGGCTTCATCGGCGGAAGCAACATCAAGCCCTACTATTCGGGCGAAACCCGCCACACTAACTATACCATGACGGCAGGACTCATCCACCACATCACGTATGGCATCTGCCTTTTCGAAGGCGTAGGATACGGTAAGTCGGCCACAGCCTGGCAACTGAGCGAGAGCGAAGGAAAAGGTTATCTGATCAACGACGGACTTTCTGATAAAGGAGTAACCGCAGAACTGGGAGCCCTGGCTTCCTTCGGAAAACTCAGCATTTCAGCCTCAGCCATCACCATCGCCGGAAAGCAATGGCAGGGCAGCATCGGAATAGGAATCAAACTGGGAAAATCAAAAACCGGGAAATAAAGCCAAGAAAATAAATCCGGGAAAATAAGAATGAACATCAAGATGAAAAGTAAACTGATTATATATTTAGGAATAATGCTGGCTATTCTCACGGCATGCAGCAGCGAGAAACCCACCCATCTGGAACCGCATCTTGCCACTCTCCCTGCTTCCGGCATTACCCGAAACGAGGCCACTCTGCACGGTTCGGTTTCGCTGGAGGGAGAGACCACCCTGCCTACCCTTTCCTTCAGATATGGAGAGACGGAGGAAATGCCACTCACTTCAAATCCCATCAGCCTTTCAGATGAAGACAGCAACCCTTCGGGGGATGGCCATTCCACCACGGAAGTGGCACTCTGCATGATGGGCCTGAAGGCAGGTACCACCTATTATTACATGCTGCAGGGAAGCAACGGCAGAATCATGCTCAGCAGTAACCCGATGAGCTTCACCACCCTGCCCAACGAAAAGCCAGCCCTTAACGATCCGCAGGTTCTGAGCTATGGTCCCTGCAGCATCATCGTGGGCTTTGACATTACGGCAAATGGCGGTGAAGAGATTACGGAAGCAGGATGCTATTATGCAGAGAATGCAGAGGATGTAGAGGAAAGCGGGGATGGCGATGCGACCACTACGCAGCAAAAGGCGAAGATAGAAAACTACCAGGGAGCCATCGGAGCGCAGCAGGTGAAACTCAACGACCTGAAATTCAACACCACCTACAGAATCTGGGCTTACGCCCAAAACCGGGTAGGCGAAACCAAGAGCCAAGCCATCACCTTCAGGACTTCAGACGCCGTAAAACTACAGGAAGCAGGAAAACTGAGCGAACTGATGGACAATCATCTTTACGAATACACCCAGCTCACGATAGCCGACAATCTGAATGGAGACGACCTGAGATGCCTGAGAACGATGGCAGGAAGAAACATCAACAATGAAACAACGGAAGGAAAACTTGCCGACATCAACTTGGCTGATGCCCACATCGTAGCAGGAGGAGGCGACTTCGGACCTTATCATCGCCACACCGAAAATCAGGTGGTGGGTCAGGGATTCCTTGCCCAATGCAATCAGCTCAGCCACATCATCCTTCCATCGGATGTCATCAAGATAGAGAAAGATGCGTTTGCCGACTGCACCTCTCTGAAGGAAATAGAGATTCCTGCCTCTGTAAGCCAGCTGCTTCCATCAGCCGGTTGCACGGCGCTGGAAAGCATCCAGGTTTCGAAAGCCAACACCCACTACAGCAGTATGGATGGAGTACTGTTTAATGCAGCCGGAACCGAAATTCTCTGGTTTCCGATGGGTAAGCAGGGCGACTACACTCTGCCTTCCACCCTTTCAGGAATCGGCGATTATGCTTTCAAGGAATGCAGCATCACCCGCTTCATCTTTCCGGAGAGTTTTTCAGAAATAGGACAGGGAGTGCTGATGAACAGTCAGGTGGAAGAGGTTTCTCTGCCAGCCCAACTCAAGCTGATTCCTACGGGCACCTTCCAGGGATGCACCCGCCTGAAGTTGGTAAGATTGGGAGAGAAGACAGAGCTCGTTTCTGATTACGTGTTCGACGGCTGTCCGCTCACCGACCTCTACGTCGATGCCCCCTATCCACCCGTATGCAATATGAATGCCTTCACCACCAAGGGCACTCCTTTCCTCCCTACCTGCGTGCTTCACGTACCGGCAGGCAAGAAGAAGCTCTATCAGAACAACAGAAACTGGAGCAAGTTTGAACACATTGTTGAGCAATAAAAACAAAAAAAACACTTAGAATATGACAACACCTGAAATAGAAGAATTAAAGTCTCTCGTGGAGCAGGAATACGGCAAAATACTAGCCACCACCACCGACTTTGAGGAATTCTCGTTCTTCCTCGAAAAGCATACAGGCGGCAAGGTTTCACCCTCAACCCTGAAGCGCCTCTACGGTTATGTGAGTGACAACCACAAGCCACGCATGGTGACGCTCGATATTCTTGCGCAATATATTGGGCACAAGAACTACATGGAGTTCAAGCAATGGCTGAAGACCAGTACCCGCTACAACTCCTCGTTCTTCAAGGCAAGCCAGTTGGTAAGCAGCGACCTGAAGAAGGGTACGGAGATAGCCATCGGATGGAGCCCCAACCGCATTCTGCGCCTACGCTATCTGGGCGAGAGTACCTACGAAATACTTGCCTCAGAAAACAGCAAGCTTGAAGCAGGCGATCACTTCGTTACCGGATGCTTCATCAAGGAGCAGCCGCTCTATCTGCCTTACATCGAGCGAAACGGCGAGCGTACCGCATCTTTCGTAGCAGGAAGAAACGGAGGTCTCACCCTTATCAGCATCATCAGCCAATGAAAACAGCATCAGATAAGCCGATGAAGACAACATCAGGATTCACGGAAGATATCAACAAGGAGATGAACGTTGCCGAACCCCAGCCGGTGGAGTCTAAGTTCAGCAACCTCAGCCAATGCTACGTCTCCATCTCTGGGCACACCCGCATCTTCACAGCCACAAGATACGGCAAGCGCTACATGCTGAAATGCCTGAAGAACGACTTCCTCTATACGCCCATCTACCGACAGGCATTGACCAAGGAATTCGAGATAGGTCTGCAGTTGGAGCACCCCAACATCTGCCATACCATAGGCATGGAAGAAGTGGAGAACCTGGGCACTACCATCGTGATGGAATACATAGATGGCGACACGCTGCAATATCTGATAGACCAGCAACTGCTCACGGCGGAAATGGCGCACAAGATAGCCCACGAACTGATGGACGCCCTGGAATACATGCACAACAAGCAGATGATTCATCGCGACCTGAAACCCGCCAACATCATGGTAACCCACAATGGCAAGAATGTGAAGCTCATCGATTTCGGACTTTCCGACAGCGATTCTTTCACCTTTCTAAAACTGCCGGCAGGAACCTCGGGCTACATCGCCCCGGAACAACTCCTGCAGGGAGCCAAATCAGACCCTCAGGCAGACATTTATTCGCTGGGCATGGTACTTCTCGACATGGCGAAGGCCACCCACGACAGGCACCTCAGGCAGATGGCAGAAGTATGCATAAGCCGCGACCTGAGCATCCGTCCCAAGAGCATCCGCGAGGTAAGAGAACACAAGCATGAATCGCCCCTGCTGAAGGCAGGCGGTATCGTTCTCGGCATCATCGCCCTGCTGCTCATCAGCCTCATCGCCTTCACCTATTATCATAGGGCGCAGTTAAAAGAGAAGCAGAATGTGCCGACAGAAACCGGTCAGAATGCTTCGCCAAATGATAACGCCAACGAGATTCAGGACTATCAACTCTGGCAGAGATGATGGTCAAGATGATGGAAAAGAGAAGAAATCTCCATCATTTCCGATAAAAAAGTGATAGTCTTTAAACATAATTATCCTATTATCTGCTTATTTTTGCCTGAATTGGTGTAACTTTGCATCCTATATGGAACAGATTTCACCAATTCAGGCATTATTGCAACAACGCACCCTGCTCCAGCTGGAGTATTACACCGAGAAGGAAGCCTTCCGCAAGCTCACCGAACAGATGGGAATGCAGCGAAAGGTGAAACGAGGTGATGCCTGGTTCCCGCTCCGTGTGGGAAAAAGCTTTTATAATTCGCTGAACCAAACAGCCATTGAGGTCTTCCGTACCTCTGATCAGGATATCGAGCACAATTTTGAGTTCGGTCGCCCCGTTATGTTCTTTATGGTCAAGAAGATGGGCAAGAATGAGGACCAGGGCAGAAAAGTTCAAAGTATAAAATATTTTTCCTTTACGGGAACCGTGAGCTATGTGGATGGCGACAGAATGGTGATTACCGTGCCCGACTCTGCCCCATTGCTCGATTTGCAGCAATCTACGGAGCCTATCGGCGTACAGCTGTCCTTTGACGAAACCAGCTACAAGCTGATGTTTGAAGCCTTGGATAGAGTGATGAAGGCAAAGAACAACCGTCTGGCTTATCTCCGCGATTTATTCTATTCGCATCAGAAGGCTGGCAGATTCTCCTTCGAACCGATGAAGTTCCCATGGCTCAATCCTACCCAGGAAAGAGCTGTAAATGAGGTGCTTTGGGCAAAAGATGTAGCGATTGTTCACGGACCTCCGGGAACCGGAAAGACCACGACCCTGGTGGAAGCCATCAACGAAACCCTGATGCGAGAGAGTCAGGTGCTGGTGTGTGCACAGAGCAATATGGCGGTGGACTGGATTTCTGAAAAACTGGTGGATAGAGGTGTGAATGTGCTCCGTATCGGAAACCCTACCCGTGTGAACGACAAGATGCTGGGCTTCACCTACGAGCGCCGTTTCGAGAGTCATCCCGACTATCCGCAGCTCTGGGCTATCCGCAAGGCAATCAGAGAATTAAGGAAAAACAGGAAGAAAGGCAGCGAGAACTATCATCAGAAGATGGATAGGCTGAAGAGCCGTGCCGCCGAAATAGAAATCCGCATCAATTCTGAACTCTTTGGCGAGGCGCGTGTCATCGCCTGCACCCTGGTGGGTTCTGCCCACCGGTTGCTGGAAGGCATGAAGTTCGGCACCCTGTTTATCGACGAGGCAGCCCAGGCTTTGGAAGCCGCCTGCTGGATTCCGATGAAGAGAGCCAGCCGGGTGATTTTGGCGGGCGACCATTGTCAGCTGCCGCCTACCGTAAAGAGTATTGCGGCATTAAGAGCCGGACTGGGCAAGACCCTGATGGAGCGCATCGCCGAAAACAAGCCGGAGGTAGTAACCCTGCTGAAAATCCAATACCGCATGAACGATGAAATCATGCGATTCTCCAGCGACTGGTTCTACGGGGGCAAGGTGGAGAGTGCGCCTCAGATCAAATACCGCAGCGTATTGGATTACGACCATCCGATAACGTGGATTGATACTTCAAACGAGGAGAATCAGATAACGATAGAAGGAGAAGATGCTCCTGAGGATTCTGCTTCCGCATCATCTTCTGTATCTGCATCATCTTCTGTATCTGCAGCCAATCAGAATTCTGATTTGAACTTCAAGGAGCAGTTTGTGGGCGAGAGTTTCGGGCGTATCAACAAGGCAGAAGCCGAGCTTACCCTGCTCACCCTGGCGGAATACTTCACCAAGATAGGCAAGCAGCGGGTATTGAGCGAGAGCATCGACGTAGGCATCATTTCGCCTTACCGTGCCCAGGTGCAGTATCTGAAGAAGCTCATCAAGAAGTATGAGTTCTTCAAGCCTTACCGCCGCCTGATAAGCGTGAATACGGTGGATGGTTTCCAGGGGCAGGAGCGCGACGTGATTCTCATCTCTCTGGTACGCTCCAACGATGAAGGCCAGATCGGTTTCCTGAAAGACCTCCGCCGCATGAACGTGGCGATGACGAGAGCCCGCATGAAGCTCATCATCCTGGGCAACAAGGACACGATGACGAAACATCCTTTCTATAAGAAACTGTGGGAGTATGTGGAGGCAACCAACAATAACGGATAAATAGCAATACAAACGAGTTAAGACAACAATATGCTACAACGAGACTACATACAGCGATTGATTCGCGAGTTTATGGCGGCACTCGAAAGAATGCTCGAAAAGAAAGAGGTGGAGGTGAGACGTGAGAAGATCAGGGAACTCTACAATCAATACGTAGGTCCTTACGCCTTCTACAGCATCGCCTCCATCGAGGACGTGATGAAGGCAATGGCAGGAATAGAGGATGAGGAGAAGCGACTCTCCAAGATGGACATGCTCGCCGAACTCTATTATCACGAGGCGGATACCGTGGGGCAACCCACAAGAGATGAACTCCTGAACAAGGCTTTCATGCTCTTCGATTATGTGGAAACCCACGGAGATACCTTCTCCATCGAACGCCGAAATAAAATGGCACAAATCAAACAGAAAGTGGGAGATGCGCTCAAATAAAGAGTGCATCCTCCTTTTTTATATTTTAGGATAACAAACTATAATTATAAAGTTCATTGAAAAACTAATCATAAAGTTCAATGGTCAAAGCTCAAAGTTCAAAGTAAATCATGGTCAAAGCTCAAAGTTCAAAGTCAACAAACGACATGACGGTGGGTTCGCCCTTGCAAGCCATCATCAAATTTGCGATTCCACTCATCCTGGGTTACATTCTCCAGCAGATGTATCTCATCATCGATGCCGCCATCGTGGGAAGATGGATTGGCGTGGGAGCTCTTGCGGCAGTAGGCGCATCCAGCTCCATCATGTTCCTCATCATGGGCTTCTGCAACGGCTCCTGTGCCG
>ERZ1026846.2394-NODE-2394-length-10157-cov-3.169867_pt1 | contig 10157 bp, 19 predicted proteins | sample MGYA00380153_ERZ1026846 | MGnify/ENA primary metagenome ERZ1026846 (study PRJEB33269, sample SAMEA4719789) | human gut metagenome | biome: human-associated habitat; feature: organic feature; material: feces | place: Cameroon | collected 2013-10 ... | reverse complement strand
ATTCTGTTACAGTCTCCTCCTTGCCGGAGTTGAACCGGCGTCTCTTCGCATCTGCCGCCTTTTGAAAGACAACGAAAGAACAAGAACCCGCCTCGTTGCGAAGCATCTTACCGTTAGACGATCGGAGGATATGGAGCCCTGCCGCCATTCCAGACGGAGCGCCGAAGCGAGCTGCTTCTTACGGGCTGCAGCTTATAGCAAAAAGGGAGAAGGACCCGCACCAAAAGGAGGTGAAACCATGCGGCTGGCTGTATAGCGGTTTTAACCTCAGCAGTTCAGGAGGTATACAAAAGAGCCGGCAGGTGAAAGGTAAAAAGCCCTGCCGTAACTCAGAGGCGATCTTGATTAAAGTATTTCTTATCCACCCACGACCGGGTGAAGGATTGGCAGTTTCGTACTTTATCGCTGTCTTTCATCGAACCGCGATAGCAGGCGGAGCATGGATCGGATGCACAGGCCGTGCATTTCTGCTGCCGGTGGTTATTGCACACGCGGCAGCGGCAAAAAGAGCAGTCTTTTCGAGTCATATGTATTCAGTCTTTCTCGGCCGTCCCGGCTTCGCTTTCCCGGCGGTAGCGAGGCAGTTGCAGCATTCGGTACTCGCATAGGGGCAGTGGTGAAGGCAGAAGTCGATATAATCCGGCTTGTCCTCGTCTGCATATTGGATGGCGAAGCCGCCGTTCGGGGCATGTCTGCGAAGCACCGGGACATGAACATACGTTGCTTTCAGAATGGCGAGCGCCGCCGCTTTTGCCGTCAGTTCTGCCAACTCGTAAGTGTTCATCTTATCCGCCTATCCGCTGGGCTTCCGCCAGATGCTTAGCCACGTCTTCGACGCTGAACTTCCGGCCGCCGCATATCTGATAAAAGGTCACATCGGCAAGCCACTTTTTGGCGGTGCCATAGCTGACGCCGAGCTCCGCCTGGATCTGTGGGATCGACAGGTATCTCGTTTTGTAACGTTTCGCAAGATCGTTCGCCAAAACCACTTCCTGCGGTGAGTTGGCATAAACGGCGCGTTTCAGTCGCGGCATAAAAGCACCTCCCAGCGAGCGGATCAGGCGTTTTCCAAAAGCAAGCGGACCTGTTTTTTCGTATCGTCGCTCGCTTTCGGGAGCAGCCGAAGAATGCATTGAAGATCGTTTTCTTTCTTCACGGCGGCTCGGCGGCTTTCTTCAACGCTGTAATACAGCTCCTCTACGGAACAGCCGTACAGCAGTGCCATGGCGGCAGCCCGCTCCGGGCGTGGGCCGTAAAGCCCTTTTTCGTAAGCCGTCAACGCAGACGGCGGAAAACCGCAAATACGAGAGACGTTCGATATGCTGATGCCGATTTTCTCCCGGCGCTCTCTCAGATCCATCATGGAATCCTCCATACATAATTAAGATTTTCCTTGACAAAAAAACCCCTGTGAGATACGATGCAAATAGAAAATCTTCTTTGTTCTCAAGGGTTTTCTCTCTTTCGAGTACAAGTGGATTATATCTAAAAACTTTTAGATAGTCAATATGAAATCCGTAACTTTTTGGATTTTAGCGTAATGACTGAACGGAGGTGAAAAAATTGTTCGATTTTAACAGATTCGAGGCATTGCGCGAGGAAAAAGGCGTGTCTAAATCCTTTATTGCCCAAAAGCTCGACCGTACCGCGTCCATCTGCCATGATTGGAAAGCCGGGAAGTCTTCTCCTAACGAGAAACAAATACAAATTGTAGCGAAAATTCTTGGCACTTCACCGGAATACCTGAAGGGGGAAACCGATGAAAAAGCCCCCGCCGAAGCCGGCGAGGGCAGTAAGTATGATCGTATTATTATGGAGATACTGGAAAACATCACGGACGAGACGAAAGCGGCGCTGATCCCGCTGCTTCAGCAGATGCAGCGCCAAGAGGAGGCAAAGAACGGTTCTCGTTGAAGCGCATCAGCGCCTGATATTTCGGATCTTTCGCAGCGGCCTTTTTAAGGGCGGAAATGAAGATCTCTTTCTGATCTTCGTCAAGCTGATGGAAAAGGCGCAGGATAACCTGATCGTAGTCCAAGGGGAAGCCTCCTTTATGTCTTGATAATATCATCATACAGTATCCGGAGTCCGATATTCCGTACTTAGTATCTTATCAGGCGAATTTTGCCGTGGCAATAGTTTTTTTGAAAAGGTCCCGCCGCCGCGTTACCGTCGGCGACGCCAGCAGAGTCAACGTAAAAAGCCCTGTTGTCTGCTGCGTGTTAAGCGTAGCAGATGCTCGTGCGATTTGTCCAACCCCAAAACACAGCTTTTCCGGCCCAAAGTGAAGAAGCTATTCGGTTAATTCCCAAAAACGGGTTCAAATCGCAGAAATAATGCTACGAGGTAGAGGATTCATGGAAGAATTAGAAAATCTCGTTTGCCAAACACAGGAGCAGCTGGAAATCGCCCAAAAGATTATGGCAGACGAAAAAGACAGGCGAAGTTTGTCCTACCAGAAAATTGTCGATCAGACGGGCATTCCGAAATCCACCGCCGAGCGATTCCTCGGATTGAAAAGCGGCAACTCCAGCACGGTTTATTTTATCGTCCTATGTAAGTTGTTCGGTATGTCTGCCGACAGCTTTTTCGACATTGCAAAAGAGTCTCCGACCGGCCCGGAAACCGACCGGGCTGCTCACGAAATCGAATTGTTGCAGCTAAAGAACAAATATCTGGAAAGAAACAATGCGTTTCTCCGCAAGGCGGTTGAAAAGAAAAACCTTTACATTGCCGTTATATCCATTCTTTCTCTGATGCTGCTTATCCGAAATACCGTAATGGACATGAATGACCATCATATCGGTTTCTTCCGCGGCGAGTGGACACCGATGTCCACAGCAGGCGTTCTGCTGATCGTGATAGCCGCCGTAATATGCATTGTCGCCATCATAGCCAATCTCGGCAGCCGCGCGCACTGGAAAAAGGAAGAAAGCAAAGACCAAGACCCCTGAAAGGAACCCACCATGCCTAAAAGCGGTTCAAAAGAATACAAGTATATCCGAAAATCGTTTGTCGCCGACGGGAAGCAATACATAGTATGCGGAAAGACGGAAGCCGAGGCGATGGAAAAACTCGCCGCAAAGAAAGAAGCTGTCCGGCGAGCGGAATTAACGAAAGGCGCAAACTGCACGATTGAGGATTGGGCCGATACATGGTTGGCCACCTACGTTAAACCCAAAGTCCGCAAACCTGGACAGCCGAAGAAAAAAGGCACCATGACGCAAAAAAGCTATGAGATGTACGAGGACAAGATCAACGGATATATTATCCCGGCGCTTCGAGGCAAAAAACTGCGCAGTGTCACCGACACGATGCTGCAAGGCGTGCTGAATCAGCAGGCGGAAATGTCTGAGTCCCACGCGAAAAAAGTGCGGATGATCCTGCGCGCCATGTTCTCGCAGGCGGCCTTTTCTCGCATAATCCCCTTTGACCCGACCATCAAGCTAACCATTCCAGCGTCTGCTACCGACAAAAAACGCCGCTCGCTTACCGCCGAGGAGCGCTCCGTTCTTATGCAGGTGGCGAAGACGCACCGGTGTAGCCTATGGATCCGCTTTCTCATGCGCACGGGACTGCGCCCCGGCGAGTGCGCCGCGCTTCGTGTGCGCCATCTGGATATGGAAACGCGGCTTATTCACGTTTGCGAAGCCGTAGAGTCCGGAACCACTGTAATTGCGAAGCCGAAGACTTCTGCCGGAGATCGGTATGTTCCTATCCCTTCGGACATTTATGCCGATCTGGAACGCCACATTAGCGGGAAAGACCGGGACGACTTTGTTTTTACGCAGGAAGACGGTAAATCCATGATGACGCAGACGGTGATGACAAACAACTGGCGCAGTTTTTCCCGGCAGATGGACATTGCCATGGGCGCCGAAATGACAGCGCACGGCCATATCTACGACCAAAAGGACCTTGATAAGGACGGTAAACCGTTGTATCCGGACAGCACCGGGAACCCGAAGAATGGCCACAAAATTGCTCCCGATCTTGTTCTGTATTGTCTGCGGCATACCTACGGTACAGACCTGCAGCGCGCCGGGGTGCCAATCAATATAGCAAAGGCGATCATGGGTCACAGCGATATTTCTGTGACAGCAAACGTATATACTGACGCAACCATCGAAGATGCCATGTCCGCGCGCGACTTAATGGACTCAGAAATAAAAACTACATGAAAAATTTAATTATCAATCAACAAAAGCACTGATTTTCAACAGTTTTTAGCGGACTCATCATCGTACTCTGACTCCGTATGTGAGGGTTCGAATCCTTCTCCCGCTGCCAGCGAGTAAAAGCTCAAAATCCTTTATTTTCAAGGGGTTTTGAGCTTTTTTCTTTATCTCGCCACGCCCTTTTTCGAGAGCCGTCGATTTCAAATCTTTCAAATCTTTCAAATCTTACATTAAAAATCGCATTAAAAATTTTTGCGTTGATCGAAGAAAAAAGGGGGGCGATTTTCGCCCCCTTTATTTTAAAAATCTCTCGATTGTCTTTCTGGCGCGCCCAAGCTCTTGCGAAACGTACTGCGGCGTGCAGCCAAGCGCGTCGCCAATATCATAAACAGACAACTCAGCGCTGCGCATAGTAACCATAAGCCTTTGTGTAGGCGTAAGCCGCTTCATCATGTCTTCGAGCGCCGGGTGCTCGTCCTCCTTCCCGACAGTTTCCTCGACAAGTAATCGGCTATTCGGCGAAACGAAATCATCTAACGGCAGTGCCGCGATCTGCGGCTTGCAGCAATCTCGGATATAACGGCGCACCGCCATGAAAATGCCCTTGACCGCAAATGTTGAGAATTTAGCGCCTTTTTCCGGATAGTATTCCGAACACGCCTGCCATAGCCCTATCCTGCACACTTGTAGAATATCTTCGTCAACTTTAAGACTCGGGAAATACTTTTTCAAAGTAAACCAAACAAGCGACTGATTTTCTTCATACAGTTCCTCTGGCGTCATGTTTGAAGAGCCTCCACAAAACAATAGCTCTGCGGCGGACGCTTGATTTTGCGCTCCTTATGACAGGCATTGCATTCGCTTGCCCATTGCGCAGTACATTCATCACATTCATACGGGCGTTCAAATTCGTCCGGTTTGCGCGGCTTGTCGTAGATTTTCAGATCGGAGATATGCCATCCGAACCCTGGGTTTCCGCCCAAATACGCATCGACCCCCTCCTCTGTTAAGCACGCCTCTTCGAGGAGCCGCCCGATTGGAGATTTCCAATCTCCGTTGTTTGCAATTCGATATTCCGGTTCTCCACCACGTCTGGTGAAGCCAACACGCGCCAGCCAGACGATACCGTCGCACACAAACTCGCCAATAACTTTCCCGCCGCCATAAAAGCCTTGTTTTCCCACCAGCGCGAAGAAGTCCTCATGCTCAAAGCGCGGTTTCGTGCAGTAGATATAGCACTTGAACGGCGTTTCCAGCTTCGGGCGCGTCTTGCGAATCTCTATGGTCTTTTCGCCGTTTGCGATCATCTCGCACCAGTGCGGCTGGATGCTTATCATTACGGCTTTACTCATCGGTTCTCCTTTTTCCGGCGGCACAGAAGAAATCCGAGCGGGTTGCTTTCAGAAAGATTTCATGCCCGTCAAGGATTGCCGCGTTCTTTGCGCACATATCACGCCCATTAAGAAGTCTATGCTTTTCGCAATCGCGGCAATGAACGACTTCTTCATACCCCAGCTGCGCCGCCATGCGCTTAAACTGGCTGCGGGTGGGGCGGTCAATATCGACCGTCGGAATCTTTTTCATTTCCTCGATTACCAGATCAGAAACGTATATTCTGTTCTGCGGGCTTTCTGCATCAATCAGCCTCATTCCTCGATTACCTCCAGCCCATAAGCAACCGCTGCGTCATGTTCAATACGGCAGCCGCGGGTTTTGTCCCAGCCCTTGCAGAAATACACGGCATCGCAATAGGACATATACATCAGCGATTTTCCAAGGAGGAATAGCGGCTTACTGAGAATATCCACGGTAAGGTATTTCAAGTCATTTGGGAAGTAGGTGTCAACGACTTGAAAGCCAGACTTCTCCAGATACTTAATGGCTTTGTCCCGTACTTCCACGATCTCCTCCGGAGTCTTTCCAGCCATCGGCTGGGACAGCATAACTTTCTTTTTCATTTTTCTGTTCCTCCTTCGTATTTGGCGATCAGCATATTGAGATCGCGCAGTCCTCGCATTGTGACAGCATCGGCTTCGTAGAGAGCGTCGCGTAAGGCGAGGAGCTTGGACGCGGGAACAGCGGCAACGGTGGGCGCGTCCTCTATCATCTTTCGAGCTTTGCCCGGCTCTCCTTCGTGCTGCCGGTCGTATTCAGCAAGCAGATCGTCAGCGTCAATCAGTCTTGCCATTCCGAACACCCCCCATTCCACCGCCACACACAGCGGGGGCATTTGCCGTAACATGGTTTATGCATCGCTGTCACCGCCTTTATACTTCGGCATGTCCGCCCATGCTTTCACACCGTCCCAATCACCGCGTGTTTCAAGCTCGAACAGGTTGTTGCATTCATCGCAATCGATCATGCACAAGTCCTGAGAAACGCCCCAGCTTGTGGCGACAAGGATTTCCTGCCCGTCATCCGGCATTTCGCAGGAAAATATATATTCCGGGATTTCATAGTCAGCGTACCCGCGCTCGGCGTACTCGACTTTTTCGTCGTTGGTCAACGGGCGCACTGTGATCTCGTGCCAGACGATCTTTTCTTCAAACATCAGCTTCTACCTCGCTTTCGAGCCATTTTCTTCACCGTCCCACGTTCTGTCTCTTTTCCACCGTCTGCACCAGTGTTCAAAGCACTGCAAATATCCAATGTGACGACCGTCTATTGCACATTTGCACCGGATTCCGTCCTTTGTTGGATATCGGATACAGTTACCGCAATTGCAGCACACACGTTTCCGCTCCTTGTTCATTCCGCACCGTCCATTTTTGCGCCGCAGTTGGGGCAGTAGTTCGGAACGATTCCAACGGTAGGATATTTCTCGCCGCAAATACTGCAAGTTGCTGTCTCCCAAAACCCGCCTTGTTTATCTGCCCACCACCCATGCCATACAGGAGCAACGTCGGCGGCGGGAATTTCATAGAGCGCGTTTCTTGTCGCTTCATAGTTGCCGTAAGAAAGCTGCACCGCTCTTATTGCTTCGTGCCGTGAAATGTATTCATCCATTATCCGCATCTCCTTTCGGCGGTTCTGGAAGCGGCATCCAATGAGTAACAAGGTCGTCTATGTCGTAATCTGTCCCGTTGTCGTTCCAATTCCAGCAACCGCTGGAATATTCAGCAACTACAACAACCGTGTCATACCAGATTCCTTCTCCATGCGAACACCACTCGTCACAAGCCGTAACGATGTACATACCAGCCACGTCCGGCAGCCTGTCCTTAACGCTGATCCATTGCGGGACGGAGACGGAAGGGGCGTCATTTACGATTTGCAGGATTTTCGGTGTCACGTTGAAAAGTTCAGGATCAAGCAGCTTCTCAAGCAACGCTTCGCGCTTTATGTATTCAGCCATTGTCATCGCTCCAATCTATCGCCTGCCCGCAATCGGGGCAGAAACGGGGTTTTCTTCCAGTGCAGAGTTTCCCGTCGCTCTCGCAACCTAACCGTTGGTAGCACTTCGGACAATTAACGCTATGCGTCGGATGGTAAAAGTGAACAGGCAGCTTTGGAAGTTGTTGCTTAATTGCATCATTCGCTCTCGTGAGGGCTTTGCAGCCGTCCGGGATACCCTCTGCGACCTTCCAGATTCCATTGTTGAGAATCGAAAGGGCTTCTCTATAAGTCATAATTCATCCCTCTACACCGGGCGGCTGTTCTTCCACTTGCGCCAGCGGATGAACCGCCACCGGGGCGGCTCGCTGTCCAGCCACTTGTTGAAATGCGCGATAAACTCAAGGCGCAGATTGTACCGGCGCTTCTTTTCCTGTTTTTCGTTCATTTTTCATCCTCCGTCAAAATTTCTCGGTCAAGGATCGCGTCGATTGTTTCCACTGCGTCGAGGAGCGCACCCTCTACGGCGGCTTCTGTTCCAAGCGCAACTCCCTGAATCATGCCGAGCATGCGCTGGATCGTGGAAAAATCCTTTCTTGTCATGGTTCGGCCTCCCAATTATCTTTCATGTTCAGATTTCTACGGCAGCAGGAGCATTTCTGGTGGCGCTCGCCGTCCCATTTGCATCCTTCACAACTCATCGGCGCAGAGCCTCGTTCCAGCAGAGCATTAAGCGTCATCCCGGAGGCAATAAGCTCGTCCTCGAACTTTTTGTATTCCTGCACGTCGGTCGGGGACATTGTAGTATCCTCGTACTCTTTCAGCCGTTCCCACACCTTGCACTGGCTGCATGCGCCGTCCGGGCAGTATTTACCCCAGCGTTCTTCGCGGCATTTGGCAATGTCGCAGAAGTTGCCATCGAAGGTAAGCCGACCGTAAGGAAGTTTTGTTTTATCTGACATCTGAATCGCCTCCAAAATGATGCTTTGTTACGGCGATGGCAAACGGCTCGATCTCCGAAGCCCATACCGCCGTTCCTGTTCCGTGGATGCTTTCCCAGCAGAGCGGGAATCCGCCGATACCATCAAACAGGCTGCCAAGCGTCGCGCCCTCCGGGAGATACACCGCCATCCGCCCGAACATCCAGCGCCAGAACGGGAGGGCGATGGAGTTTCCGAGCGCTTTGTACTTCGGCGCGTCCGCTTCCTTGTGTACGCGGCCTTTTTCGTCCGTCCAGTCGCCGATACTGACCCATCCGTCCGGAAACCCTTGAAGCCGTGTGCATTCTAACGGGGTAAGCCGACGAACGACCATGCGCTCCATAACGTGCTGTTGTGTCCCGCCGCTCGCATGCGCTTTCAACGTGCCGAATTGGTCTATGTAGGCGTTTTTCTCGTCGTCGATGCTTATTACAAGATCCGTAGCGTCTTTGGAATCTCGCCGTTTGCAGGAAGAAACGATTTCCGACTCTTTATAGTCTCCAAACCCCTGCATCGAAAACGTACAGGGGATGTGGGTGTAATCGGTCGCCGCATGACGTAAAGTCGGAAAAACATCTGCTCGCGCTGTCTGGTTGTAACCGTCAAGTGCCATAACCGCCGGTCGGTCGATGGTGTTGAGCGTGTAGCTTATATCCTCTTTCCAGCCCTTACCGTTGCAGCCGGCGGTATCGGCGCGATCTATTCCGTTGCCCTGTAAGCAGAAGATTGTCTGGTCGTTTCCGGTTCCAAGCGTCCCGCTCTTCTCCGTCTGAACTAACGCGCCTTGTCCTCCGCCGTCACAGCTCCCCCCGGATGCGGACTGCATAAGCAGAACAGTTTTCAGCGCCTCCGGCAATTTCTTCCCGCGCCGTTCCGCCCTCCGGAGGATCCCGGCGCACGCCTTCGGCGTCAGGTTGTACTTCGGATCCGGACACTCTTCCAGGATATGCGACAACTTCGTGTACACCAGAAGATTCGGCTCCTCCGAAACATTAAAAGAGGATATCCCCTGCGGTGTGTCCGTTAAAGTCAACCACCATGCTGATGCGCCGTCTGCGCTGCGGCACACCCCAGTATTGGGCGTCGTGTGTTCTCCATGCAACGCTCCATCCGTCCCCGACGAGCCCTCCGGATTTTGTCCACTTCTGTTTGTCCGGCAGTCGAGGAAGAGAAAATCCCGGTTCTGCGATGCGTACAGCTTCTTCCAGCACGGCGCCGAAATCTCCGAATCCGTCCTTGAAGTTACTGCTGAACGCTCCGGGAACATTTTCCCAGACCATATACCGAGGTCGAACAAGCTCACCTGTCCGTCCAATGCTTCTGTCATGCTCTCTCATCTCCTTGACGATTCGTATCTGTTCCATGTACAAGCCGGAACGAGCGCCGGCAAGCCCCGTACGTTTCCCCGCGATGCTCAAGTCCTGGCACGGGCTACCGCCGGTGATGCACCAGACGGGCTCTACTTCTTCGCCATTGATCTTTGTGATGTCTCCTAAGTGTTTAATAAAAATCGCCTCTCTTTCAGAATGCCATCAGCATTACCGCGTCTTATCATCAGGTATGCTTCGATCCCAGTGCAGGCCCCCTTCGGGCTCCTGCCGGAGGCTGCTCTGCTCTACGCCAGTAATCTTTCCAAAAATAACGCCAGAAGCGTCCCTCAGCAGAA
>ERZ1026846.2393-NODE-2393-length-10159-cov-4.332641_pt1 | contig 10159 bp, 9 predicted proteins | sample MGYA00380153_ERZ1026846 | MGnify/ENA primary metagenome ERZ1026846 (study PRJEB33269, sample SAMEA4719789) | human gut metagenome | biome: human-associated habitat; feature: organic feature; material: feces | place: Cameroon | collected 2013-10 ... | reverse complement strand
CGCCGATCTCGTTGGTGGCACCGAAGCGGTTTTTCGCCGCCCGCAGGATGCGGTACGTCATGTGCCGGTCGCCCTCAAAGTACAGCACGCAGTCCACCATGTGCTCCAAGACCTTGGGTCCGGCGATGGAGCCCTCCTTATTCACGTGACCGATGACGAACACCGTGACCCCCTGCCCTTTCGCCAGCTGCATGAGAGCCATGGTGCAGTCCTTCACCTGCCCCACGCCGCCGGCGGGAGAGTCCAGCTCCTCGTTGTACAGCGTCTGGATGGAGTCCACGATGAGGATGTCGGGCTGCTCCTCCTGCACACATTCCAGCACGTCGCCCAGCCGCGTCTCCGACAGCACGAAGAGCTTCTCGCTGTCCACGTGCAGCCGCTCCGCCCGCAGCTTCAGCTGCCGGGTGGATTCCTCACCGGATACATACAGCACCTTGGCAAATTGCCCCAGCTGCTGACAGATCTGGAGCATCAGCGTGGACTTGCCGATACCCGGCGCGCCGCCCACCAGCACCAGCGAGCCCTTCACCGCGCCGCCGCCCAGCACCCTATCCAATTCCCCCATGCCGGTGGCGAAGCGGATCTCCTCGTCCGTCTGCATATCTGTAATGCGAGATACCTTTACAGGAGTTTTAGGACGGGGCGTTTTGCTGTTTTTGTTGGGACGCTCCGATGCCTGCTCCACCATGGAGTTCCACGCGCCGCAGACCGTGCAGCGACCCGACCACTTGGGGCTTTCGCTGCCACATTCCGTGCAGAAAAATACCGTTTTCGCTTTCATTTCCATCCCTCATTCGTACAGTATTGCCCAAAACCAGCCGCGATAGCGGCGGCCAAATGCAGTTGATATTCCGGCTGCCGCAGACGTGCCGTTTCCTCCGGATTCGACAGGAAGCCGCACTCCACCAGCACCGCCGGGCAGGACGCGTGCTTCATCAGATAGATGCTCGCGTCCATGCGCTTGGCGTCCTTCTCCCGGTCGTTTGCCGCGCAGTTCAGCGTCTGCTGGATGCAGCGCGCCATGTCCTCCGCGTCGCCCTGCCCGTTGTAGAAGCTCTGCGCTCCGTGCACGCCGGGGTGCCCCGGCAGCGTGTTCTGGTGTATGCTGATGAGCCGCCCATCAGGGCAGCCGTTCACCAACGCCACACGGTTTTGCGTGTCGGAGACCTTCTGCTGCCGCAGGGAGGCGGCGGGGTCGTCACATAGGGAGTTCTCACCGTCCCGCGTCAGCACCACGGAATGGCCGCAGAAGGTCAGCACCTGTCCCAGCCGCAGAGCGATGGCGAGATTTACGCCGCTCTCCGCTACACCGTCTTGTGACACGGCTCCGCCGTCCGCGCCGCCGTGTCCCGCGTCCACGATGACCACCCGCCCCGGCGGTGTGACCGTCCCGGCGGCGGGAAGTGCCCTCCTCCCTGCCGGCACGGCAAGGGCGGCGCAGAGCACCGCGCACACAAGACCCGTCAGCAGATGTTTTTTTCGCAGCAGCACAACCATGCCATCCCGCCCTTTCGGGAAAGTGTATGTGCCGCAGCTTCATTGTAGCACAGCCGAGGGAAAATGGAAATGCTTTTCTTCACCGCCCCGCCCGTGCGCTCATAGTATGTAACGAGCCGCTTGTGCGGCTCCACTACCGAAAAAGGAGGAACTTCTCTTGTATACTGAGAGAACGACGGCGGCGGAGACCGCCAAGGCGGAGACGCAGTCCGCCTGCGCCGAGGGCACCGGGCGTCTGCCATGCTGCGGCGCACTGGCGTATCCCTACGTGGCGATGCAGGGCGCAGATCCCGTCCGCTACGACGATCAGGAGGCTTTGCGGCAGGGTACGCTGTTTCCCGGCCTCGACCTGCCGTTCCATAAGGAGCTGCGCTCCCGCTTCCCGCAGGTGGACGGCGCGCTGCTGGAGCTGATGGCACTGGATTTCGCCATCGACGAGCTGGGGCTCTACCTGACCACCCACGCGGATGACCGGCAGGCACTGGAGCTGTACTGGTCGTACATCCGGCTGGGGGAGGAAGGATGGAAAAAGTACCGGGAAAAGTGCGGGCCGCTGCTGCAAACGGACATCACTCCGGGCAGCTATAAGTGGCTGAACGACCCGTGGCCGTGGGAGAAAAGGGGGAACTGAATCATGTTTGTCTATGAAAAAAAGCTGCAATATCCCGTGAAGATCAAGAACCCCAACCCCAAGCTGGCGGCGGTCATTATCAGTCAGTACGGCGGTCCCGACGGGGAGCTGGGCGCGTCCCTGCGCTATCTCAGCCAGCGGTACTCCATGCCCTACGCCGAGCTGAAGGGGCTGCTTACCGATGTCGGCACAGAGGAACTGGGGCACATGGAGATGATCGGTGCCATCGTCCATCAGCTGACCCGTGACCTGTCTGATGAGGACATCCGCACCGCCGGGTTCGACGCCTATTTCGTGGATCACACCACCGGCGTCTATCCCACCGCTGCCTCCGGCTTCCCGTGGACTGCCGGCTCCATCGCCGTCACCGGCGACATGATCGCCGACTTGACGGAGGATCTGGCGGCCGAGCAGAAAGCACGGCTGACCTACGACAATATCCTGCGCCTCAGCGACGACCCGGACGTGAACGATGCCATTAAGTTCCTGCGCGCCCGCGAGATCGTCCATTTCCAGAGGTTCGGCGAAGCAAAGCGTACAAGATGGAGAGTTACCAAAAGAGCTGCTGAACAGAACAGCCGCAAGTCATCAAAAATGGTGGCTTGCGGCTGTTTGACTCTGAAATCCATGGTAATGGGCGCACACCCTCTCACGGCAAGTTTTTTCCGTTTCCCTCAATGCGGCCATCCGTCATCTGAACGATCCTGTCACAGCGTTCGGCAATCGAAGGGTCGTGCGTAACGATGATCAGCGTCTTGCCGCTTTCCTTGCAGAGCCGCATGAGGATGTCCATGACATTCGCTTTGTTCGCCGCGTCCAGTGAGCCGGTGGGTTCATCCGCAAGGATGATCGGCTGGTCACAGACGATTGCACGGGCGATTGCCACCCGCTGCCGCTCTCCACCGGACAATTTGCCCGCCTTGCGGTTCAGCTTGTCGGATATGTCCAGCTTCTGCGCGATCTCCCGGATTCGTGGCTTATGCTCCCTGCGCCTGATCTGCCTGTTGTAAAGCAGGGGGATTCGGATGTTGTGATATACAGTTTCATCGTCCAGCAGGGCGAAGTCCTGCACAATATAGCCGAACGAAGCATTTCGGAAAGCGCTGCACCGCCTGTCGCTCATGTTCAGGACTTCCTCTCCGCCCACAGCGACGCTTCCGGAATCCGGCTTCAAAATCAGACCGATAATGTTCAAAAGTGTGGACTTGCCGCTGCCGGAAGGTCCGACAATGGCGACGGCTTCGCCGCTTTCCACGGAAAGATTGGCGTGATTCACCGCTTTTACGGTGTAGTGGCTGGTTTCATAGCTCTTGCAGGCTTGTGTAACGGTGATTCCCGGCATAGTTCATTCCCTCCTTAATCCCTGTGAAAATTTAGATACAAAACGCTGCTGCACAATACTTGTGACAAGGAACGCCGAGCCCATGGTGGCTGCGAATACCATGAGAAGATTCAGCGGCGACGCGAGCCTGTTCAATGACAGGATCAGGAGCGTTCCCGCAAGCGGGATCACATGGTATCCCAACACGAACAGATACATCCTTGCAAAGATAAACCGCTGTGTTGCGCCAAACAGATGATGCACCGCATATTCCGGGATCCTGCGTCGCAGGATGCGATAGGTGTTCAGCAGCAGCGCACCGAATAAAACCAGCGTGGACATGATGTAGAACAGAAGATACGCCTGATGGGTGCGGGTGCTGCTTGCGGCGGAAAGCCGCAAAAAGTTTTCCGTTGACTGTATCTCCGCATAGGAGGAATAGTTTTGATACAGGAACGACCTGACATCGGCGGTGCTTTCCTCTGTGGGTTCGGCAAGAATCAGACGGTCTATGAACATATCCACCGATACGTGCGGAAACGCCGCGAGGGAAAGGGCATCCTCACAGGATGGCGAGAAAACATAGAGCGTTTTCTTCAGATTCTCCGATGCGGGTGGAATGTAGTGCAGCGGATGGTAAACGTCCATATCGGATGGAACAACGGTTACTGTGCATTCGTGATCTCCGATGCGGAGCGTCTTTCCTTCGTCCCCGGCGCAGTCCGGCGAAACCGCGGCGATGGGTGCACCGCTGCCTGCCGGAAACGGGAATGCTGTCAGCCGGGTATAGGCGCCCACATAAACGATGGTCTGCTGATACCCGCCGATGCCGAGGAGAAGGACGAGGCTGCCGAGGTTGTCATGCTTTTGAAACAGATCCACGAGGCCCTGCTGCCGCCCACTGCCTGTGCTGATAGGCTGTGCGGTAGTTTTCCGGTCAGCCGCTGTCATAAGACTGCTCAAATCCTTTACCCGCACCATGCTCACATCGTTTTGCGTAAAGCGACGGATTGCATCATTTTGTGACGCGACATGCTGGTAGCTCAATCCCACCAGCACGAAAGCCATTATGGACATTGCGGTTAAAAAGCCGTAAAAAACGACCCATCCAACATCCTTGACCAAATCCCGGATCACCTGCCTGATCAGTGTCATATCATCTTCCCCCTTTCCCCAACCGTGCGGCTGTTCCGCAGTAGCCCGCCCAGTTCGAAATCAGTGAGAACAGTACAAACCCTGCCGTAGTACCTATCAGCAGCGTGGTCAGATCACTGCCCGGCATATAGGTCAGCCCCTGGTACAGCGCCACGCCGAAAAGCAGAGCAGCAGTCAGTGCAATACCCATCGCCGTAAGGGTGGAGCGGAGGAACAGCCGTGCTTTTGACAGCCCAAACAAATGATAGATTTGATAGCGGCGGTCATTTTCCCGATACATGGTCAGCACCACAAAGGAGAAGCAAAAGATCAAACCGAGCATGGCAGCGGAAATCGCTCTGGAAAGAACGCTGTCCGTCAGAAGCTTCGCCGCCAGCGCGGGAAGGCTCAAACGCTGCCGCTGGTCAGTGACCGTATAGCCGCTATTCTCAAATAGTGCCGTCAGACCACTGGTGTCCGTGCCATCTGTGAAGTACATTCCATCCTTCGCCCCGCTCATGGACAACGGATAGAGAAACCCTGCATTGGAGATAACGGAAGGCACATCTTGTTCCCGATAGGTTCCCAGGACAGGCAGCCCCAGCGAGTCCGGCAAAAACCGTCCGTCGCGCACATAGGTTTCCGAAAAAGCCGCGTCCTCTGCGGTTAATACGCCCTGCGCGTCACAAGGCAGCGAAAGCCCGACGGCTTCACGGAGCCAATCCGAACCGTCCAGAATGCCGCAGCCTGCGGTAAACCCGTTCTTGTATAGGATTGTCGCCTCGTTTTCCAACGCCCAGCGTTCCAGGAGCACATAAAGCTCATCGGACGGCGCGGCGGCACTTGGCGTGCCTGCGTCCTCCTCCGGATGAAGGTATGTCCGGGAGACGTCCGCGACAGTAAAGGATTGCAAGCCCGACACGGGGCTGAAATAGTAGTCCGAGTAAATGATGGAAACGCCAAGCCCTATGCTCGCAAGAATCAGGATCGAGCATAGCAAGGCAGCCCAGTTCTTTTTTCGCATAGCTTTGCCCTCCGTCCTCTCACAGCGCAATGTGCCGTGTGGCGCAATCACTCACATAGGGATCATGTGTCACAACAACAATGGTTTTCCCCTGTCGGTTCAGCTCTTTGAGAATATCCATCACATAGCTGCGGTTGCGCTCGTCCAGACTGCCCGTAGGCTCATCCGCAAGGATAATGTCGGGGGATTTTGCGATGATTTTTGCCAGTGCCACCCGCTGCTGCTCACCGCCGCTCAAGGTGTAGACCTTACGACGCTCATAGCCAGAAAGCCCCACCTGTGCCAACGCATCCGCGATGCGTTCTTTCTCTGCCTTGCCCTTTGCTTTACCGAACCGGGTGGCGAGTTTCATGTTGGCTTCCACGGTGTCGGTGTCCACCAGCCCGTAATTCTGAAACAGGTAGGACAGCTTGTGCCGCCGCAGATGAACCGCAGCGCGGGAGGAAAAGGACGGGTTTCTTGCGCCGCAGAGGGTGATGCTGCCGCTGTCCGGTGTTTCCAGCAGTCCTATGATGTTCAGGAGCGTTGTTTTTCCGGCTCCGCTTTCGCCCTTGATGGCGACAAACTCTCCGGCTTCAATATGCAGCGAGTAATCCCGAAACAGGACTTTTTCCCCGAATCGTTTATTGATATTGGATAAAGTAATGGCAGTCATGCTTCCGCTCCTTTCACAATCTGATAGAGGTTTTTCCGGGCAATGCTGCCGCAAGCAAGCAGCGTGATCAGCAGCTCCGCGAGAAACGTGCCCAGCAGGATATTGTAGTCAAGCTCGATGGCGAGCTTTATGAGCAGCAGCCCTGCCGCTACCGCCCCATAGTACAGCACCGTCAGCACGAGATGGGTGCGAATACAGCTTAATAGGGAATGCCCTTCAATCAGGCGACAGGCGATCCTGTCCCTGTAATTGTCGCAATAGAGCCTTGCGCCGAATAAGATCAGGCAGAACAGCCCGATCAGCAGCACCAAAGCCTGTACGCCCCAAATCATCAGCATATAGGTCAGATGATGGACCATTTTATCAAAGGTGGCGGCGACGGTCGGTGTGGAAACGGTCGCCGCGTCAATACCCGTTTCCCGCAGGATGGGCAGCAGCTCCGCATACGGATCATCGGTGGGAACATAGAGGAAATACGCCCCCTGTGAACACCATGCTTCGATGAAAAGCCCGTCCAGCAGGTCACCTTCCTTGACTACAAGGATGGGCGCGGGCAGAGTGCCGTTTCCCCCAAGCCCTGTGCTGGCGTTATAGGAGTATATGTCAGACGCTTTATCATCGTAGAGGACAATATTCACATCCCCGGAATTTCCCCAGCTCGCGCCGCGCTCCCGTACCTCATCCCGCCTGTATTCCTTGGACTTCGGAAGCAGAATATTCACATGGGTATCGGAAAGCAGAGCGTCACCGATCTGCTCCCCGTCCGGCGCATAGATGGGGTTGAACGCAAGGTAGTTTCGGTTGATGTGGGCATAATCCTGACCGTATGCCTCTCCCAGCATTTTCCCTTCAAACAGGTCATAATTAAAATCGTTGGCTGCCATGAGTATTCCATTGTAGCGATCCACTGTGGCATAATAGAACGCCAGATAATCCGCGCCCTCCGGTGCTCTGCCGGAATTAACATTGTTCAGAGGGACAGTCACATAGCCCTTTGTCTTTTGCGAACAGAACTCCGCTGCATGGAAGGTGTTGTAGATCTGCGTGATGTTCCGCATGGCAATGGTGAGAGAGAATAGAATAAAGATTAGAAAAGCAGCTTTCGCAAGCGTGTTTGTAATGTAGATCCCGCGCTTTGGAACTTTGCCCTTCACATACTCCGCGCTGCGCTGTCCGGAGAGGAACAACAGGGAGAGCAGGATGCCCAGTATCAGTGGAACGAGCAGCCACAGACAATCCCCAAGCAGGAACAGCCCAAATTGCCAGGTCGCCACCGGATGAAGCCACACGGCGCAAATCATGGCGGCGGCAAAAATCAGCAGAAAGCAAAGACACAAAGCAGGGGCAAAGGCTTTGATCTCCCCCAGCAGGATATTCCCTGTGGTATAGCCCTCCATTTTTTTCAGCACATTTTTCTTGCCTGCGGACAGGGTGTAGAATACGATACTGACGCAGAGCATAAAGGCAGGAATGAACAGGAAATAAAGCGGCAGTTTGGTAGACAAAAGCCTTTCGTTGGTTGCTGTTACGGAATAGCCCAAGCCTTTCAGCGCATGAAGCACCGCGTCAAGCTGTCCTTCCGCCACATACCAGGTCGCGGCGGTCAAGTCATGCTGCTGCGCCTGCATGAGTGGATAGATGGCGGTATCTTGAAACAGCGAGGACAGATGCAGTGCCATAGCTCCCGGCTGCCTTGCAGTGGAAAAGAACTCGTCCGATTCCAGCCTCACGCTCCCTTTCCCGGTAGAAACGGAAAGAAAGCTGTCGGTATGGCTGGTCTTATAGTAGCGGTACAGTGGCTTGCCCCCATCCAGCTCCGCGTAGCGGTACATAATGTCTGCGCCGATCTTTCCGAGTGCAGTATCTATCTGTCCCAAAAATTCGCGGTTGCTCAATGTCTCCGGCTTTTCGAGGATTACCGCCCGCTTATCCAGTATCATACTTTCCTCTGCGTCCTGTGCAAAATTGAACAGGGATAGTACCGAAAGCACGGTCATACAGACGGCAAAGCAAAAGATCACAAGTTTTCTCATGGTACACCTACTTTCCAAATGGTCAGACCGCTATTCGTTCTCACCCTCTCTTTTTATACCCCGCAGCTCTTTTACGTTATAAAAAATACTCAATGCCAGCAGCATAGCGCAGTAGAACAGAACACCGACTGCAAGGATCAGTTGAAAGTCGCGCCATTCCGAACAGGATGCAGTGCGAAAGCCCATAACACACAGATGCCCCAGCCCGTATGCGATAGGGATCGGGAGCAGGTGCTCCACCCGGCGGCGGGATTTTTCTTTCCTGCGCAGCTTGAACCATACCCCGATAAGGATCAGGAACAGGGCGATGTTGAATAGCAGCCAATAGCCCAAAGAAAGCCCCGCCAAAGCGACCCAGCCGCCGCTGTCGGGCGCGGTGCCGTAGATGCACACCGAGCTGTTGCTGGAGCTTTCGGCGTGTCCGTTGATAAACTGCGTGAAATAAACGAGAAGCGGCTTGCCGCTCTCCGGCGCTGCGGTCACAGCCTGCGCGCCGGGTTTATGGAACGCTCTGTCCCATACGGAGGTCCACACCTCAAGATGGTAGACAGTGTTGCGATCATCGGGGTCGGCGATTTGTTGGAGCTTATAATTCGTGACCTCGTTGCTGAAAGAGAGCGTCACCGCACCGTTTGCTTCCTCTGTCACAGTCACCAGCTCTGGCGAATAGGCGAAGTATTCCGGCGCAGTCAGAAAGGAGACGACCGACAGCATCAGCGCCAGCAGCACCGCCGCCGTGCATAGGATGGTCTGCACCTTTTTCATCAGCAGTGCCTTTTTCAGCCGTTTCAGCGGCGCGGCGTCCATGTCGGGCTGCGGCTCTGTTTGCACCTCCACAGGCTCCCGCAGTTTTTCAAGCTCCGCACGGCAGGCGGGGCAGCTTTCCAGATGCTCCTTTACAAACTCCGACGTATCCTCCGATACCATATTTTCCACATACAGCGGCAGAATATCGCGGATGATGCTGCACTCATTTTTCATCTTCGTCAGCCTCCATTCCTTTTTGGATCATTTTTCGTGCGCGGTGATAGGTGACGCACGCCCAGTTTTCCGTCTTGTGAAACAGCTTCCCGATCTCCTTAAAGCTCATTTCGCCAAGAGTACGCCACATGAAAACCTCTTTGTACGGATCGGGAAGCTCATGCAGCAGATGTTTTACCTGTTGGGCATTCTCGCTGCGCAGCAGCATTTCATCCGGTGATTCCTCCGCTTCCGATATAAGCTGCTCCATATCCGCTGTATGCTCTGTCCTGCAGCTTTGTTTCAGATGGGTATAGTAACAATTCTTTGCGATCTGACACAGCCACACCCGGATGTCGCAATCCCCCCGAAAGCTGTCAATGCGGCGAAGCGCACGGAAGAAGGCTTCGCTGGTAATATCCTCTGCCAGCCGTTCGTCCCCGCCGGACAGCCGCCGCACATAGAGAAACACATCCCGAAAATAGTCCTTGTATATTTGTTCAAAGTCCGTCACCTGCTCACCTCCTTGTCCCGTTCACTTATAAGACTGCGAAAAACGAAAAATCTTACAAAGAATTTTGTAATAAATTTTGAGTTGACTACTTATCTTCCCATATTGCAAGACTGCCGCTCGGCAGTTTTTGCTGTCGGCGGCAGATTCGGCTATGCAGTAAGAGGACCATCCACAATCTTTACATACGCCTCCAGCTTTACTTTTCACAGGTATTGGAGCTCTCATTCTCGCCTAAGTATCGCTCTCCGTTTGCAACGGCTTCCTCCAGTATAGCATAGACCTCCGTCAAGGCACGGACATACTGCGGAAAATTGCGCCGCAGCTCACTGTCCTCCCCCGGCGGCGGAACTGGCCTCCGCAGCATGCGATGAACAGTCCTCCACACTTGAA
>ERZ1026846.2385-NODE-2385-length-10183-cov-8.032978_pt1 | contig 10183 bp, 5 predicted proteins | sample MGYA00380153_ERZ1026846 | MGnify/ENA primary metagenome ERZ1026846 (study PRJEB33269, sample SAMEA4719789) | human gut metagenome | biome: human-associated habitat; feature: organic feature; material: feces | place: Cameroon | collected 2013-10 ... | reverse complement strand
CTCGACAGCCCCTTCCAGAGGAAGGGGCGAGAATGTGGGGCGTTTCGAGTGTATCGATCCCTCCTTCCTTTGGAAGGAGGTGCCCGCAGGGCGGAGGTTGGGCGACGCAGAGCGGAGTGAAAAAGGAGCGTCTCAAGTCGACGATTTACGAAAGCACCCGAGCGCCGCTAACGCGGTCCCCCTTCCCCGATGGGGAAGGCTTAGGCGGAGCGACGCTTCGCGTCGATTTTTTATAAAGAGTGATGCCCGAAAGTAGTGGGGATAGCGATACGGGGGAAACGCATTTCCAACATACGGGGGAGCCAACCCCGTCTCGCTACGCTCGACAGCCCCTTCCAGAGGAAGGGGCGAGAATGTGGGGCGTTTCGAGTGTATCAATCCCTCCTTCCTTTGGAAGGAGGTGCCCGCAGGGCGGAGGTTAGGGGCGCAGAGCAGAGTGAAAAAGGAGCGTCTCAAGCAGGCGATTTACGAAAGCACCCGAGCGCCGCTGACGCGGTCCCCCTTTCCCGATGGGGAAGGCAAATTCGTAGCGGCTTCGCTGCCAAATAGAAAAGGCGATGCCCGAAGGTCACTGAAATGCTGCCTTCGGGCATCGCCACTATTTATACTCCGCGGCGCTTCTATATTTTTATGCGCCGCACCACACCCCTGAACCCTGAACCTCGAACCCTTAATAATTGACAAATACTTCGATATTCTGTCTGCCAAAGTTATAGCAGTCCTCGAAAGACTCCATACAGAGGTCGATACAGTTACCGACGATCGCACCGCCGGTATCTGCTGCGACAGCATGGCCATAGTTCGGGATGAATACATTCGTACCGAGTGGGATGACGGAAGGATCGACTGCCACCGTGCCGTGACCGGCCTGTGTACCGGTCGCAGTGATGCCGCTGCCGCCTCCATCGCTCGGATGATATGCGCTCGCATGCATATTGGCGACCCAGCCCATCGTCCCTTCTGCCTTACCGGTCTTCATGATGCCCGGCGTGCCATCAGAGAGAACCTTGGCATGAGCAACAACCGTCTTCACGACCTTGCCGCCGGAGATGAATTCATCGATCTCCACTTCGCGCTCGCCGGGGACTCCCTCCTGTACGACGACCTCCTGATCCTCCCCGAGGCTACCATCGTACCATTTATTATAGTGGATCGGCATCGCCTCCTTGCGGAAGACCTTCCGCGCGGTATACGGGACGACGTGGATCTGCATGCCTTCCTTCACCTGCATCAGACCGTCTTCGATCGGCATCATCTTCTTCCAGTCGAAGCCCGCGTCATTCACCACGCCCTGCACGGTCTGCTGCGTCGTATAGACGACCTTTTTCTTGCCATTCGCGATGATGGAAACAGGCACTGCCCGCTCCACCACGATGACCGTGCCGTCCGTGACCTCCTTCGTACTTGTCCAGAATGTGTCATACGCCTTCAGTGATACATTGAGATCGCTTAATACATTCTTGAAATTGGAGGCTGCCGTAGAAATGACCTGCTTGTGAGCCCCATCATATACTGTGACAGTCTTCGCAGGACTTGCGCCCAGAAAATCTAAAGATGCTGCCGCAAGATCCACCTGGCTTCCCAAGGCAGCAGCCGCCAATATACATGCTAATACTTTTTTCGCTTTGTTCATCGTTGAAGGTTTCATAAATGCATCTCCTATGGCCGTTATTCTACCATAGAGAGACTTTTTGTCAATTTTTCCGATGTTGACAATGATAGCAGCTCCTATTTATTCCGTATCTATCGTATATTTCATGCATATTCTCCAGTATACGTCGCACACTATTCTTTGATGCGCTTTTTATCATATCACTGTTTTTATCAGATACTATCGAGTATTATTCATTGAATCAATTGTCAATCTTGTATCTCTCCAATAGACATTTGAGAATTATTAACAAATTATGAATCACTCTATCTCCCATGTTATCGTTTCTTTCGCATTTTATGCATTTCGCTTTCTGCCTGATTGTCAACCTTGATCTAGTTCCATCTCTCATCCGAGATAGCCCAACTTTGTCCCATCTTTGACCTTTCGTTCTTCTCATTTTTTCGTAAAGTGGGAAATTCGCCCACCAAAATCCTTGAAATTTGTAATTCTTTCCCAAAAAGAGAAGATGACAGAAGGAAAAGTGGATAATAGAGGATCGGCTTCCGGATCAGACGCACAGCCTGATCCCCCCCCACAGATCCCGGCGGCGGAGGCTTCGCAGCAGGATACAGTTTGGCGCTGCTTTGCCGTTTGTGGTATAAGAGGCTTTCCGTTTGCCCTTCCTGATACACCCCGTCTCCTTTTAAAAAACGATCCCCGCTTTGGCTCAAAAGGTTCGTGCGCTCCGCGCTGTCATTTGGCATCGGATGCCCGAGCTTTCCCGGTCAGGCAAAGAAAAAAGCCGAAGCATTCGCTTCGACTTTTTCTTTCCCTCTTTACTTTTCTTTTTTTCCAAAGACAGGCATGTAGGGTTCCATTTTCTGCGCGAGTGTCATTTCATCTTCGCGGTCACGCTTCTCCGCGATACGCTGGAATTCGGCCTGTGCGCCCACTTTATCAGCAGGTGCGATTTCCTTTTTCCACATGCCATCGGACTGCATGATGTGCGCTTTCTGGTTGTCCGCAAGCTCCATATTGACCATGTCCTTCAAGCGGCGGCAGAGATCGGCGTCACGCACAGGGATCATGAGTTCGACGCGGTCATTGAGGTTTCTTGGCATCCAGTCCGCACTGCTGATATACAGCTCTTCGCGGCCGCCATTGGCGAACCAGAAGACGCGGCTGTGTTCCAGGAAGCGGCCGACGAGGCTTCTGACGGTGATGTTGTCGCTGACGCCGGGGATGCCCGGGATGAGGACGCAGATGCCGCGGACGATGAGCTCGATCCTGACGCCTGCCTGAGAGGCTTCATAGAGCTTATCAATGATTTCCTTATCGAGGAGGGAATTCATCTTGGCGACCATGTGTGCGTGCTCTCCCTGCTTGGCGAAGGCGATCTCGCGGTCGATGAGCGCCATGCAGCGCTGGCGGAGATTGATCGGCGCGACGATGAAGGAGTCCCACAGCGGCGGATCAGAGTAGCCAGAGAGCAGGTTGAAGAAGGCAGAAGCATCGCTGCCGAACTGGTCATTGCAGGTGAAGACGCCGAGGTCAGTGTAGAGCTTCGCGGTGGATGCATTGTAGTTGCCGGTCGCGACATGGACGTAGCGACGGATGCCGTCCTTTTCGCGGCGGATGACGAGCGTACACTTCGAGTGCGTCTTGAGCCCGACAAGGCCATAGATGACATGTGCGCCTGCTTTTTCAAGGCGGCGGGCCATCAGGATGTTATTCGCTTCATCGAAGCGCGCCTTGACTTCCATGAGGACAGTGACTTGCTTGCCGTTCTGCGCTGCTTTTTCGAGCGCCTGAATGATCGGAGAGGAAGAAGCCACGCGGTAGAGTGTCTGCTTGATGGCAAGGACGTCGGGGTCAGCTGCTGCCGAGGCGACGAAATTGACGACCGAGTCTTCAAAGGATTCGTAGGGCAGATGCACGAGGAGATCTTTCTCACGGATCATCTCGAAAATATTCTTCCGACCATCCTTTTCAAGCTGGATCATGGACCAGGGGCGATGCGGATGTGCTTCCGGATAGCGGAGACGGTCGTAGCCCTTGATGCCGCAGAAGGAAAAGAACATCGTCATATCGAGCGGGCCATCGATTTCATACAGATCCTCTTTCGCGAGGTGCATCTCCTGCGTCATGAAGCGCTGCATGAAGCGGCTGGTGCCTGCTTCGAATTCAATGCGCACGGCCTCCCCGCGCTGGCGTTTTTTCAGCTGGCGCTCCACCTCGACGACGAGATCCTGTGCATCTTCTTCATCGATGGCAAGATCCGCGTCACGCGTGATGCGGAAAGGATGTGCCTCCAGAAGGTCGTATCCGATGAAGAAACGAGACGCAAAGTGACGGATGACCTGTTCCAAGAGGACAAAGTCATGGCGTCCCTTCTTTTCCGGGTCATCCGGCAGGCGGACGATACGGGGAAGCACCGATGGCACCGGCACGATCGCTGTCTTCACATCGATATCATTTTCCTCATCCAGCGAAAGGTCACGCTCGTTCCTTTCGAGCAGCATCGCGATATTCAGGCTCTTCGATGCGAGGAAGGGGAACGGATGCGACGAGTCGACGGCCATCGGCGTGACGACTGGGAAGACCTGCCGCTCGAAGTAGTCCTCCATCCATTTCTTCTGCGCGTCTGTCGCATCTTCCGGATGGATGAAGTAGAGCCCTTCCGTGCGAAGCTCCGACAGGATCATATGAAGGAAACGGTACTGGCGCGCGACGAGCTTCTGGCAGGTGTCGGAAATCTGCTCAAGCTGTTCCTCCGGTGTCATATGGGCGATGTCACGGCGCTTCACACCATTTTCCTTCTGGTGCTTCAGCCCCGCCACGCGGATCATGAAGAATTCATCCAGATTCGAACTCGTGATCGCCAGGAATTTCAATTTTTCCAGCAGGGGATTGTTCGGATCCACCGCCTCCTGCAGTACGCGGCGATTGAACTGCAGCCACGACAGCTCGCGGTTCAGATAATAATGCTGATGTCTATCCTGCACGTCCATAGTTACCTCCGCTCCAATTTGGCTTCCATGCCAAATACCGTTTCAAACATTGTCTTTTCTTTATTAAACAGCCATGTCTCCAGAGCCGTATCCTCACTCGATTCATACTCGATGACAAGCGCATCCCCCGAGATATGGGCCGAAAGATCTTTCAGCTTCTGCTTCCTCGACATATCCATCGCACGGACCAGACGGAAGATGGATATCAGCTTCAGCGCCGTCATCTTCGACTCATCCGACAGGATACGGAATGGCTCATCATCATCATTCGGGATCCCCTTGTGATCATAGTAGACGATACACGCCACGATATCCTTCTCGCGGTCGGAAATCCCAAAAATATCCGTCCCGCGGACCATATTCCACGCCTGCATGGACGAGCCCAGCAGATTCACATACTTCCCGATCTGGTACAGGATGATCGCCATACGGAGCAGAAATTCATCCCGGTCATTGAGCCCGTTTCCACGGTCAAAAGCACGGACGATCCCATTGCTGTAGAGCTCCATCGCCTTCGCATGCGCCGGTTCGTAGTAATAGTCCGCCGCGATCGAGCGCGTCAGCTCCAGATTCTGCGCGCGCATGTACGCAAGCGCCGGATCATTCGTCTTCTGCGCCCCATAGAAGAGCGCCGCCGACCGCACGAAAGTCATCCCCATCATGACCACATGCTTCACGGGGATCGCATTCAGGATTTCCTGATAAATATGCAGCGTCGGCGAGACAGTGAGCGCCCACGCCTCACTGATATGATACTTCTGCATGATCATCGAAGTGGAGAATTTCCCCACCTCATCATACACCTTGCCGAATTCCTGAGGCTTCACCTCCGCGATATCCAGTCGGTCGAGGTCATGGTGCAAAAGCATCGCGACGATCCTCGCCTCGCGTCCCGAGAGAACGACCGTATCGATATCATACTTTCTGATCGATACCCAGAGCGGCTCCATGATCGCATGGATGTACTCCGCTAGCGCTTCCGGGAAATAGCGCGACTCACGCTGGTTCGTCGTGAACGTCTCCAAAAGGCGCAGCGTCCCGATGTGTACATTGTGCTGGTAGCAGAGCGAGCCCTTCTCCCACACCGTCAGCCCCACGCACCCCGACGTGATGTCGACAAAGAGAAAATTCTTCCCCAGACGCTCCTTGGCCGCGCGGTTATACTGCTTCAGCTGGTACGAAAGGCCGAAATGCTTGAAATAAATCTCCTGCGGCATATCCACGACCTGCACATTGAATCCCGTCTTCACACGGATCAGATCCAGGATCGCGCGGCAGTTATCCGCCTCGCGGAAAACCGCCGTCGCATACGCCGCATATACCTTCACCTGATAATCCGACAGCAGCTGCTTCAAGCCATTCAGCATGCGGCAGAGCTTCCTGATCGAGGCAAAAGACAGATTCTTATGATTGAAAACCTCTTCGCCAAAGTTCGTATCCTTCCTCACGGACTCAATGACACGGACTTCATTGACATTCTTGTACTCCACGATACGAAGAGACAAATTCGACGAGCCGATGTGAATGATACCGTAAATGAGCGGCTTTTGTTCCGACATAAGTGGCCCTCCTTTTATAAACAGTGGGTATCTTGTAATCCCATATATCCGTAAAAATGAAACGTAAAAGTTAGGAATGAGGAGTGAGGAGTGAGAAGTGGTGGTGCGGCGCAGAAAATAATGAAGCGCCGCGGAGTTTTGATAGCACTTCGCGCCGCCGTCATCTCGAGCGTAGCCGAGAGATCTTCCTTGCAGAACGATCAGTGTACCATTTGCGCTATTTCAATCACCGCTTGCTCCTAATCCCTAACCCCTAGCCGCCACCTTCATTTCTCATTCAAGCGAAGCGTCAGCGTTAGCCCGCCGGGGCGTACCAGGCTGGTGTGCCATGAAACAGGTCACACGCAGAAGCACACCCTTTAATGATAGCCCACTCCCGTAAAAAGCATGTAAACAGCGGGCAAAGTTCCTCTTTATAATTATACCATGACTTATATGCATAGCGGGACTCGGCCGACCTTTCCGTTAAAGGAAATTCTGATAGTATGGTATGAAAAAAAGGGGACGCCCAAAGGCGTCCCCGCGAAGAGAACAGTTTAAAGAGGCCCACATGGAGCGGTTGACCCCTGGGAAAACACGGATTCAATCGCCAAGGACGACTTGACATGTATTTTTATGCCAAATCGAACTCTGTGATTGAATGAGCGTTTTCCCAGCCCCATCAGCGCGTTTACTTTTCATGCGTCCCTCCCAATGCGATCCCAATCAGTCGATCTGCCTGATCCGCCATAAATAGAGGGATATTCAGCACGCCCTCATCCATGCGAAGATTATTCATCGAGAAACGCACGCGGAGCTTCGTTTCTGCTGCGAATGTCTCTGCATATTTTTTGAGACTCCGGCTCTTGATATTGGTATCCGCCTTCACCTCGACAGGGATGATATCATTCTTCCGCTGAATGATGAAGTCCACCTCATACGGCGGATTGATGCGAGACCAGTAGTGCGGCATCGCATCAAACTGGGGGACCAGTGACTGCAGGATGAAATTCTCCGTCAACGCCCCCTTGAACTCCGTGAAAAGCCGGTTTCCTTCACGGAATGCCACTGGATCGAGTTTGGACAGACGGCGCAGCACGCCCACATCTGCGAGATAAATTTTGAACGCAGACAGATCCTCATAGGCGGAAAGCGGAAGCCCTGGCGACGTGATACGGAAGACCTTATAGACCAGCGCCGCATGCACCAGCCACTCGAGCGCATCCTCATACTCCCTCGCCCTTGCCCCCTCTTTGATGACATTGTAAAGAAATTTCTTATTCTCCCGCGCAAGCTGCGATGGCAAAGAATTCCACACCCGGCCGATCTTTGGATACTCCCGGGGCTCAGGATGTTTCATGAAATCCCGCTCATATGCCTGAATGATATTCATCAACACCTGCTGCACCTGCCCCACCGACTGCGTCTCCTCCCAGCGGCTGACCACCTCCGGCATCCCGCCCGTGACATAGTACATCTTGAGCTTCTCCGCGAGCGGATTGAAAAAAGCGTCCGGGAGCGGCGCGATCTCATCCACCGTCCCGAGGTAGGCTGCCAGATTCTCACTCCCCGTTGCCATCAGAAACTCCGTGAAATTCATCGGATAAAGAGACAGGAAATCCACCTTCCCCACCGGAAACGATGACGGCCTCGCGAGCGTGATCCCCAGGAGCGAACCCGCGCAGGCCACATGGTACTCCGGCGCATTTTCCGCAAAGTACTTCAGTGCATTCAGCACCTCCGGCGAATCCTGCACCTCATCGAAAAAGAGAAGCGTCTTTCCCTTCTGAATATCCTGCCCACTCGCCATCGCAAGATTCGGCACGATGCGGCGAACATCCTTCGTCGTACGGAAAAAATCACGATACTCCGGATTCTCATCAAAGTTGAAATAGGCGGTATTTTCATAGTACATCCGCCCAAATTCCTTCAAGAGCCACGTCTTCCCCACCTGGCGCACGCCCTTCACGATCAAGGGCTTCCTGTAAGGAGAGTCCTTCCAGGAAATCAACTGTTCCATCGCAAGTCTTTTCATAGCCCATCACCTTTTTATATATAATTATGTGATTTTCCTCACACTATTATATATAATTTCGTGATTCGCCGCAAACAGAACTTAAAAAAGAGAGAAGCCCATCAGGACTTCCCTCTTTGGAATTTCATCTTTCTCAAAATCGTACTTGTTTATCACGATACCTCAAGCGACAATACCAAAAATATATCAGCTAAGGCCTCACTCCCATGAGATTTTACTGCCATCTACCAGACGAAGTTTCTGCGACGAGGAGCTTCCACTGCCGGTTCCGCCACTTGAACCAGAACCGCCCGTAGGGAATCCAAACTCTTCGAAAACAAACGAACCATGATTAGATTTAAGCTCTAAGTCATGCGTCAAAATAGTACCTCTGAATGTTCCCTTTTCGAAGTTGAGCGGCGAATTGTTTGCATATGGCGTATACAATACGCCACGAAAATCGTGATCATTTCCATTAAAATGGATTCCAGTCGGATTATTTTCCGGAAGGCAAAAAATAATGGGGCGCTTGATATCCTCTTGCAAATTGATATTCACTAAGTCGAAAACGCCTTTGAGATAAACATAAACAGGCTCATTTTGATCTCCACCCAGATTTTTAAGATCCAGCGAAAAATTTCTGATCCCCTGTTGCCCGGTTAGAAGAATCCTATTGGACTTCGTTCCATTGTAATCGTCATTCGGCAAAGAATAATTCTGCGCTCCTGTAGGCGGCGTAAAATAATTGGCAGAATCCGAAAACATTTTTTCAATAGCATCATTAGCCTTTTGACAAAACGCCGTAAAATCACTCTCGTTCCCCTTCTCCATAGGACTATAAAGACCGTTTTGAACAGCATCATTTCTTGGCAAATTTCTAGCTTTTCCGGTAAAGAACTTTTGAAATTCCGGCTTATTATAATTGGCATTATAAAAATCCTGATTATAGCAAACCACATGCCCATCATAAGTCGAAGCTATCGGATTGTTATTGCCATTGTCCGTACCATTATTATTGTTAAATGTTCCGGACATGCTCCCGCTAAAAGAAGCCAGGCTATCGAATTTCAACTGCTCATTCGATTTCGTCGGAATCACTGCCACCGCTTCTGCCTCAATATTAAATAGGTCTTCTTTAATGCCCAAAAATTTGATAAATGTCGTAGGTATCGACTCCTGAAGAAGGACGCGATAATACGATACACCATCCACCGTCTTCGCCTGAGGCGGCTTTGGGAATGATGCTCTCCCATTCCCCCAATTCACTTTCGCATAAGTTTCCGCCTGCGCATCTGCCTTTGGATGACTATCGACAGTCTCTTGATTCATAGCAAAAGCAGCGGCACCAGCCAGAGCCGCCGCGTCCGCCGCCTTCTGCAGGCGCGCGTGACGGGCAAAGCCATTCCCAAGGTCCACCGCGAGCCCCGCACAGCCGAAAAGGATCGGGATCAATATCGCAAAAAATACCATGTACGCCCCACGCTCATTCTTAATGCGGGAAAGCAGTCGATCAAAAAAAGTCATAGTATCACCTCATGTGAGTTAGGAGTTAGGAGTGAGGAGTGGAGGAAGGGGCGCACAATTCATATAGCGCCCCAATACCTCTCATTTTATAAAACAGTCTATTCATGATTTATATAAAACTCCGCGCCGCTTCCATATTTTATGCGCTGAGCCTTCACCTCAAACTTCTCACTTGATTGGATGGTCAATTTAACTGCCAGTTATTTATGAAACGCAATTCCCATCACCAGCCACGAAAAACCATATTCGCATTTAGTATACCATAGTCTCCGCAAAGATTTGAAATGAAAAATGCATGCAAAAACGCCCGCCGGACGGCGGACGTTTTCATTGATCAGAAGAAATGGTGACTGGTGACTAAGGATAGCGACTAGCGCGCGGAATGCGGGCATCGCCGTTTACAAAAATCGACGCGGAGCGTCGCTCCGCCTAAGCCTTCCCCGCATGGTAATGCTATTAAGTTAAGGAAATCGTTAACTACGTAACGTCTTGCTTCCCCCTT
>ERZ1026846.2379-NODE-2379-length-10196-cov-4.318903_pt1 | contig 10196 bp, 9 predicted proteins | sample MGYA00380153_ERZ1026846 | MGnify/ENA primary metagenome ERZ1026846 (study PRJEB33269, sample SAMEA4719789) | human gut metagenome | biome: human-associated habitat; feature: organic feature; material: feces | place: Cameroon | collected 2013-10 ... | reverse complement strand
TAATTGGTTTGGCCGCGAATATACACTAAATAATTGGTTTGGCTCCGAATATACACTATAACGAGCTAAAAAATTTGGCAAAATGCTCGAATGGGAATAATTCATGGTCGAAGCGGAAAAATACGGCATCCATACCTCATTTCACCTGTCCAGCCACTTCCTGAATTGTGCTGCTTTCTCCTTGCTTATCATGATATCATTATCATCACATCCTTTTAATTTCACTATAAGCTTGGAATTGAAGAACAGCCTAATTTTCACGATACTTTTAATATTTGCAATATATTGCCTATTGATGCGAAAGAATTTATCAGGATCCAAATCCTGCTCCAATTCCGTCATAGTCATTGCCAATGGATATGACGTGCCATCTTCTACAAAAGCCAAAACATTGCTTTCCGTTTTGATTATATAACTGATATTATCAGCATATAGCATTATCAATTCATCACCCTTGTTGACCAAGAAACGCTCCCTATATTTATGAGTTCCATTTAATAGTCTATCCAACTGGCTACAGGATTCTTCATGCTGACCAGATGCCAACACATTCAGCCTGTCCATAGCCAAACGTAGTTCTTTGAAGTCAATGGGTTTCATCAGATAATCAATCCCATTATTTTTGATAGACTGCATTGAATATTCATCGTATGCTGTTGTAAAGATGACAAAACTTTTGGGCATAACCATACGGAATGCTTCAAATACGTCACCATCAACAAGACGGATATCAGAGAATATCAGGTCGTAGTCATTGCTCGTAGTCAGTTCTTCGACTACCTTATTTACACTTCCCAAAGGACCATGGATTTCAACCGCGTCATCAATATCCAGAATTAGTCTCTTCAGCCGCTTCGCGCTGAAATAGTCATCTTCTATTATCAATATCTTATTCATGCCTTATATTCCTTTTAATCAATGGCAAGCGGACTTCAAATGAGTCTCTGCTGACATCGTATTCAATTCTTTTCCCGCACTCCAATTCATACCGCTTCTTTAGATTTTGCAATCCAATGCCATACGATTCAACGGTCTGGTCATTACGCGAATCCGTATAAATCCTGTTGTTTTTAATCGAAAGCATACTATTGCATCCGCTTATTTGGATATAGAGTGGCGTGTCCTCTTTTGGAATATTGTGCTTTACAGCGTTTTCTATTAGCAACTGCAGACTCAATGCAAGAATGAAATCATCGTTTTGCACTTGAATAGAATTCATTTCTAATTTGATTCTGTCGTCATATCTCAGATTAAGCAGGTCAATATACCCTTCGGTAAAAGCCATAGCCTCTTTGACTGTTATATAGTCTTGTTCAATATGCCTCAACATGTACCTGTAAACACGTGATAAACCAACCACATATTCCTCGGCCCTTCGTGGCGCTATCTCTATCATGCCAGCCAAGGAACTCAAACTATTGAAAATAAAATGAGGGTCCAATTGAAGTCTCAGATATTTCTTTTGCAAAATCATGTTCTCCCTGTTTCTCTGTATCATTATATCGGAGTAATGCAACAACAAATGGATAAGAGCTAATAGGCTAGCTATGACTCCAAACAGAAAGAATGTACCCCATACGTCATTGTTTACGAAATCAGGGCTAATAAAGCCTACCAACACATCGAAAACGCCTGCGATAAAAATGTTAATCACAACTATGACGACCATGCAACTCAGAAATCTTTTACGATCAGTTCCTGCAAAATTAAAGAAACTGTGCATGAGCAAAACATGATTAGCCGACAGACTAAGCAAAGAAAACAAGCCACAATACACTAAAGCTGCAAGAATGTAAAGATAATGACCATTCAGATATAGACTAAAGCCCTCAAAATCAGCGATTGCCCAAATAACGTCATACAGAAAGAAAAATAAAAGAGTAAAACACATCCACTCTTTCCATGATATCTTGTATTTGCCAAATCCCGTCATCATCTATTCTAAAAACAACACATTTGCACTTAACCTCTTGATTCCGAATTACAATTCCAACATTCTGTGCAAATGTCGCAATTTAATTTTAAAGTCAAAAGTTCATTCTGACTTTAACGGGCATGGCACCTGACAGAAACTTGACATGACGAAACCAATATATCATTCAGGTAGTGATTCAAAAAGGGCTTTTAAAGTCATCAGAGACACTACGATAACCTTCAGTGATACTCCAGAGACTCCAGAGTTTTCAAAATTACTATGCATAGTTCACTGTATGTTAACAATAATCTGGAGGCCAACTCGTTAAAGAGCCAGCCTCCAGATTATTTCGAAAACTATCAGATGCTAAAAAGCATAAGAAACAGTAAACTTCAACAGGTGACGACTATAGCCATAGCGGTTATACTCGGTCGGATGAGGATAATTGTGTACCTCTTCACTGAATCGGCCAGAGTCGAATGCGTATGAAAGAGAGAACGAAATGTGGCAGATATCCACGCCCACTGCCGGAGATATAAGCAAACCGAAACCATCGTCTTTCATAAAGACCACTCCGCTTCTCATTCCCACAAACGGACTGATGACATTATCCATAAAGCTATGCCTGACTTCTCCGAAAAGAGGGAACGCGAAATCATTTCCGCTCATATCTGTGAAAAATTCCAGACCGCCTCCGACATATGTTCCCTGTCCGAATGAATATCCGTGACTGGTAGATACCGTAAGAACTGCTCCCTGGGAACTGCCACCCTTTGCGATAGATGCCGCTCCACCAAGAGAAATATTGGGTACGTAACCTTCCTTGAAATAAACATTACTCCTCCAGTTCCTGGCTGAAACGCCAAGCCCCATCAAAAGGAGCACTACTAGCAAAATGCACTTTCTCATATGTGATTGATTTATAGAATGCACTAAGTTAAGCAATTATAATGTACTTGGCAACACCATAAGTTTACAGTAATCCGTAGAAAAAACATTAAGACGATACCCCTTAACTCCATTTTTTATTCCTGGCTCAACTATAATAGGCTCCATGTAATACACATTAGCATCGCCAAGTTTATCACTTCCTGATTCAATTTCAATAGTAGTTGAACATGAGCGTGAACTTTTAGAAGACAGTCCATATCCGAATCCTACCTTAACGGAACCCCAAGTTGACTGAGGTGATTGATACTCCACTGAAGATGAGAAATTATTCATAAACTCATAACTGTTACTGATTGTCATAGTGCTTTTTACGCTTGCATCATATTCAACGACACTGATAACCATATTTGATGACTCGTATCCAACATCCCATCTCGGAAGCTCAACATTAATATTACACCACTTTGGCACAAAACAGTCTTTATCCACACGATATATCCACTTTCGACCAGGACCCCACGTCACCTTATGTCTAAAAGAGACATGTGTCTTAATAACATCGAATAAATCCCCAAATTTCAATGTCACATACTTATCAGATACGGACACCTTTCCATCCTTTGATGCAATAGAGATATAAAAATGAAAATCCAACATTCCGTCCGTCCATATTTTCTTTAGGAGTTCCTCATTAGTATATGCCTCTGAATCCTTCTCAATCGGCACAAAGCGGATATCCCCAGAATCATCGTAAAGAGCATAACTATCCGCATTATCCAACCTCATGCAAGCAATATACTCTTTAATGTACTGATTTCGTTTACCAGTAGAATTCTCTTTAGTCAGTCCATAATACACATAGTCCCTTTGCGCAGCCTCGGGAGTGTCCTTAAATTCATTGTACGCGGCTATAACCTTAGGATCAATCTTAGACTCAGCAACAAATGCATCTGGCATTTCCGGATTTTCAACCAAGTCAATATCATAATTTACCCATTTTCCACCGGATTTAGTTGTTACACAAGAACCATCAAACTCTGGAGATAAAAAAGCATATTCCAATTCGCCACCCTTTGTAGTTACACCCTTAACAACCATACGTTCATTGGACTTAATAATCAAAACAGGGAATGACGGGATATCTCCTTTCTGCAAATTACCACAAAAATCTCCGTCAGAATAAAGGAAACTGCTTCCACCGAGTTGTGAACATCCAACGCACACCTCATCCGAAGATGTATCCCAATTATTGACGCCAAAACAATCTTCATTTATCCAACTCCAATCTGGAACTAAAATATTCAATTTCGGGCAACTCTGTTCAATTTTGGCGAGTTCTTCTTCAGAAGTATATCGGCACAGGATATCTCGAAAAGTGTCATCGCCAGAAACAATCATATTTTTGACATATGGATAAAAAACATCAAAATCTTTATCGAACTGACGAAGCGCCTGATTTTTAATAAAAACCCTTAGGTTTTCATTTTCAGACACAGCTTTTGACAAGATCTTGGCGAAAGAATTCTCTGATGACATGGCATTCAATTCTTGAACACTTGATTCGGAATTGGAAACAGTCACCTCTTTGGCACATGATACTAACATAGCACACAGCGCCACAAGGACTAGTTTTTTTGCATTCATAATATTTGAAATTAGCTTGACCGCGAATGTACACTATAGCAAACTAAATAACTAGGCAAAATTCTCGAATGGGAATAATTCATGGTCGAAGCGGAAAAAATAACAATCCAACTGACTGATAAGACTTCTCAATGCTAATTTATGTGTCCATATCAAAGGCTGTTCGCAGCCTCTGACGCTGAGCAAAGAAAAATCGTCCGAACTCAGGGAGTGGCTGGACCGGTAATCAGTACGCCAGACAGAGCAGAAGAACGTGTCTCTTCTCATTCTTCCTCTGTTCTAGAGCTCGGCGGATTCATATTTTAGCATATTTGCTTTAAACGTTTTGAATCTCATTTTGAATTGTAATATTTTTTTACTTAATTGCAAGCAGCGAGGTGCGATTTCTTCTGCATACGATGCTATAAAACAGTTATGGCCATGAAAAAAAAGTTTACCTTCAACACCAAGATGTCGGCAATTGTGTTTGTCGCAGTCTTTATTCTGTCTTTCGTGCTGTTTCCCACAATGGTTGGCGCTGTCAAGGCTGTATTGACCGCCGTGCTCTGTGTGGCATTCTACGTATTTTGCGCAAATGTATTACCGATTGAAGAGGAAGTCGATTCCGGAAAAATATTTGTAGCATTTCTTGTAACATATGTAGCCACCACGGCCATATATATCTTGATGGATACGTCATCATTGGCAGAACTGAAAACATACATCAAGCCCCTTTTTGTCTTGATACCATTGTTTGCTGCTATGTATTTGCGCAAATAAGGAATAAACCGTGCGATGCATGCCGGCTGGTAACCGCGAAGACACTTACAAAGCAGTGCGGGACGACGCCACGCCTGTTTCCATAACATATTATCATACAAATAGTTATAAAAACACGTGTGGGTTTTCGACCAAAAAAAGCCTGCAAATCCACACCGAAATCTAATAACACCTGATTATCAATGTGTTACAAATGACCCCGTGGCACCGTCCCGCATGCGGACACAATCAACCCGTAACCGCGGAGACGCTTACCCGTCCCGCATGCGGATACACCTCCTCCTGGCGCGTCAAACCACTGGACGCGCATCAACCAGTAACTCCGGAAACGCTTACAAAAGCAGCGCGGGACACAATCAGCCCGTAACTCCGAAGACGCCTACAAGTGCATGACCGGTAATCAGTGCTCCAGCGAGGACAGGAAAAAGAGGCGGCGCTGGAGGCGGGATATGGGATGGCAGACTATGTGCGATGAGCGCAGGTCACAGACATTGAGATTATTGATCTCGGAAAGATACAGAAAATCATAACGGATTTCATTCTGCGACTGAAGCGATGTCGTAAAATCCACTATATCAGCCACTTTCTCATCAGAAATGGCATCCTTGCTGAAAATGTAGAGCCCAAGGGAATCGAACTTCCCATAAAAGCCGTTACCTGCTTTGGACACCTTGTTTTCAATGATACGACGCATCGGAAGCGCAAGAGACCAATAGTCATACTCCTTGGAACCGACATACTGGCCGCCGTCAAGACCGTAGCCGTAACCTGAAGCCAGCATCTTGTCAATGTCTTCCGCATCGTCACTCACCTCCCTGACAGACCTGATGCCAGCCATCTCCTTCAGCATCGTATCGGCAGCCTCCTTGGTCTCAGGCATCGCCCTGGTAACCTCGATACCCAAAGTTTTCCCGTCAGCGGACTGCAAGTCCGGCCTGTCCATATTCAACAGGGCCGCAAAGTCCTTATCCAGCAGTTTCTCCAATGAAACTCTGGCATACCTCTCGAAGAAACACGTATCGAAACGGCTCATATTCAGGATTTTATAAGATTATTCCTGTCCTCTTTCAGATACCACATCCCTCCTGCGGAAAGAAGAATGAGGATAATCAGAAGAATAGATGACGCTCTGGAAATATCAGAACTGATGCGGTAAGAAGCCGGCTCGAAACGCATCACCATATCATGCTCACCCGCAGGAAGCACAGCACCGCGCAACGTCCAGTCCGCACGGAACAACTTCAATGAATTTCCTGAAGCTTCGCCCGCATTGTCCGCCAAGGTCAATGTCCATCCGTCCGGATAGTATATCTCACTGAATACCACGGCCCTGTCGGCAGAACTGCGATAATGGTAACGCAACTCATTAGGGGTATACGAAGTCATATAAATGGTATCACGTCCGGCATTGATCTTCGCGTCAATGCCGGCATCCGCACTCACACAAGACTCTATCGCATCGGCCGCCCAAGCGAAATCCGGGCCGATAACGGCAGTCGTATGAAGGTCAATGTTCTTCAGCATTGATATTTCCTCATTTGCAGAAGCGGCACGCGCAGCGGAATCCACGAACCAGGCATTGCCCATCGCGTAAGGATTCACGGCAGGGGCGCTGTTTCCGTCGAGAATCACGTACTTGTCATTCAGCATTGACAAGACCGGCACGCGCGGGAACGTGGCCATGAGCCCATCAATCGTTCCGGCAGCATTGACAGCCTTGATTATGGAATTTATTTCTCCGGTCAGATGGCGCTCGATAAGGTCCTGATAGCGCTGCATCTTGACAGGGCTGTATCCGCCGATATTCTTATGCCAATAGCTCGGATGAGAATCATTGAAAACATTGACAGTCAGGTCAAGAACACGATAATCCAGACTTTTGTCCTCCAGAATCGCCTCATCCACAGGCCTTTCCGCAAACTGGCCGTTGAAATTGCGAGGGGTGATGAAATGGTCAGAATTCAGATAGCGCTTTCCGACCGCGAACATGTTCAGAAGCACCAATGCGGAGATTGCTGCGGCCGCGACATATCTCCTCTTACCGACATAGGCATCATCGCCGGGAACGTCTTTAGGCTTGCTGTACGCCCACAAAATCAGGATATAGGCAAACAGGATGAGGAAGAATGACACAAGTGCATCATCATCAAGGAGTTTCGCTCTATCCTGCTGGAGTGCGGCAACGAGGTCAGGATGCATCTGGGCGTCAGAGGCTCCAGTAAAGTCACCGGCTATGCCAGGGAACATGGAGCAAAGTAGGCAGAAGCCGCCCGTAATTATCAATGCAATTATGCCAGGTTTTCTGAATTGTTCAGCAGTGAATCCGCCTTTCAATATCTTGTCCAGAACCAGGAAGCCGAGCATCGGCAATGTCACCTGAAGTATTATCAATGCCATCGAGACGGTCCTGAACTTGCTGTAGAACGGCATATAATAGTACCAGAACTTCGTAAACGGCATGAAGTGACTTCCCACGCCGAGCAATATCGCGATGAGTGTGGCGGCAACTATCCACCACTTGTCACGCCCCTTGCACATGAAGAGTCCGAGAATGAACAGGAATACTGTTATGGCTCCCATATACATAGGGCCTGCTGTGAACGGCTGAGGGCCCCAGTAAAGAGGAAGATTCTTGGCAACCTCCCTGGTATTGGTCTGTCCGTACTGCTTCAGGAGCTTTATAGTCTCTGATTTTGAAGGATTTACGGCTCCTGCGGAAGATCCGCCGTTGAAGTTCGGAATCATGAGGTTAGGCAGTTCCTGCCAGCCGTACGACCACGATGTGGCATATTCCAAGTCAAGACCCTTCGACTTTTCAGCATTGACCTGTCCCTCAGCCGCCAGTTCGGATCCTCCGCGCATTGTCTGGTGCGAGTAGCGGTACATCGGGATCAGTTTGTTGGCATTGGCACCGATTCCGACGATTCCGAGGAACAGAAGAAGGAAGGATGCAATGAAGAATTTTCCCAGTCCGCGGCGGCGCTCCTTGTCCGATACAAGCCAGATGAAAAGTCCTATGGCATAGCAGAATATGATGATTGCCAGGTAGTAGGAAATCTGGATATGGTTTGCCTTTATCTGGAAGTTCAATGCCATTCCGAAGAGTGCGGCACCGAGCACAGCCTGCGGAATCCACGCTTTCCAGCCCTTTTCTCCGGCCCTCTTGTCAATGTTACAGTTTTCCTGCCTCCGGTATATTCCCAACGCCGACCGGTAGGTGAATATCACGGCGGCAAGCACCCACGGCAGCCACGCGATAGCCATCATCTTCGTGTTGTGGCCGACCTGGATAATCTGCATGTTGTATGAGCAGAAGGCGACAGCGACGGCTCCGCCGATTGCAAGTATCTTGTCAATGCCAAGAGACAGCATCAGGAGGAATGCCCCCAGAAGGGTGATGAAGAGATATGTAGCAGGGCGTTTGCCCACGAGGAACGCATCATAGATTTTCTGTGTCCAGTCTCCTGCCGGATTGCCGGTTATCATGGTAGTAGGCATTCCGCCGAACATGGAGTTTGTCCATGCCGTCCGGTCTTCAGGATGTGCCGAGTTCCACTCATTGGCTTCATGGGCCATGCCGACGTAACCCGATATATCGCTCTGATTAACTATCTTTCCACCAAGTACTTGCGGCACAAATCCGTATGCCAGCACCAAAAAGAACGCAACGATGCCCACATAAATCAGGGCCTTTTTCCATATTTTCTGCATCTTCGACGCTTTTTATATTTTTATGTCATTCCAAGATTACAAAGATAGTTCAATTCTGCGAATATCAGTCACTCAGGTGACCTCTGAAACTATAGTTGCGATTCAATGGCCACCCACCCTGTAATCCTTGTCTGCTACAATGAGTTACTTTCGTAAATACACCGCGAAAGAGTATTGCAGGCCATTCTCAGGATCGACCTCTGCCGGAGTCTCGGATTCCAATGTCCATACAGCCGGGTCTATTGCCGGGAAGAATGCGTCTGCATCATGAACTGATGTGCGGACATGTGTGATGTAGAGTTTATCCGCCTGGGACATCATACGCTCGTAAGTCTTGGCTCCTCCGATTATAAAGCATTGACCTTCACCATTTTGAGCATCAGCATTGACAAGAGCCTCTTCCGCGACTGCGATTGCTGCGGCAGCATCCGGGACCTGGGCAACGGCTTCCGGGGCTTCGAAGCGGCTTTTGGTGATGACGATATTCTTGCGGCCCGGCAGCGGGCGACCTATCGAAAGCCAAGTCCTGTAGCCCATGATTACGGGGCAGCCCATGGTCGTGCGACGGAAATATTTCATGTCTGCGGAGATGTGCCACAGAAGTTCATTGTCACGTCCGATGGCTCCATTGTCGGCAACTGCCGCTATGATGTTCTTTTGCATTTTCGTACATTGTTCGGGTTATACTGCGACCGGGGCTTTGATTGCCGGCCACGGGTCATAGCCTTCCAGACTGAAATCCTCGTATTTGAAATCGAAGATGCTCTTCACTTCCGGATTCAGTTTCATTACAGGCAGAGGGCGCGGCTCCCTGGAGAGCTGAAGGTCCACCTGTTCGAAGTGGTTCAGGTATATGTGGGTATCCCCTGTCGTGTGGATAAATTCTCCCGGTTTCAGTCCGCAGACCTGAGCTATCATCATGGTCAGGAGCGCGTAGGATGCGATATTGAACGGCACTCCGAGGAAGGTATCTGCACTGCGCTGGTAGAGCTGGCAGGAGAGTTTGCCGTCGGCCACATAGAACTGGAAAAGGCAATGACAGGGCGGCAGGGCCATGTTGTCCACTTCGCCCGGATTCCAAGCGGTGACTATCATCCTGCGGGAATCGGGATTATTCTTTATCATGTCTATGACCTGTGAGAGCTGGTCGATGCTTCTGCCGTCAGGGGCAGGCCAGCTTCTCCACTGATGCCCATAGACGGGTCCCAGGTCGCCGTTTTCGTCGGCCCATTCGTCCCAGATGGAGACTCCGTGGTCCTTGAGGTACTTGATGTTG
>ERZ1026846.2377-NODE-2377-length-10212-cov-8.980408_pt1 | contig 10212 bp, 13 predicted proteins | sample MGYA00380153_ERZ1026846 | MGnify/ENA primary metagenome ERZ1026846 (study PRJEB33269, sample SAMEA4719789) | human gut metagenome | biome: human-associated habitat; feature: organic feature; material: feces | place: Cameroon | collected 2013-10 ... | reverse complement strand
ATATCTTATCTTGAAAAGAATGATCCTGCTGCTTTAAAGAAATATCGGGAAACTAAAGAAGAAAAAGAAAGCTACAAGGAAAAACTCAGACAGTGCAAGACTAAGGAAGAGGTTGACCGTGTAAAGCTGCAGAAGCTTGGAGAACTTGAAAGCTCATTAAGCAGTGTTGTTAATGATCCGGCAATTCCTAAGAGTGCCAAGTTAGCAAAAGCACAGGAAATACTGGCAAAGACTAACAATATTGAAGCTGCACATCTTGAGTTTGTAAAATCCGCAGAGTATCAATGCCTGCCGACTGATGAAGAAAAGAAAGAACAGGATGCAGCAGATAATGAGATATCAGATGAGATAACAGACAGCGAGAAAGCTGATAATGCTGAACTTACTGACGCTTCTGATAATACACAGGATAAAGCAGATAATGTAACTGATGATAATAATAATCAGGTTTCTGATATTGAAAATACGGATACCGTGGATACAAAAGCATCTGAGAAAACATCTGAAAAAGATAACCACAAGAAAGAATACAGTACTGAAATTAAGAAAGTTACCAGAAAGCTTAAGAAAGGTTTTGAGGTGGCTGACATGCATGTTGACATAATTGTATAATAAGGTAATCACTTCGTTAAACTGCAATTTAGCGAAGTGATTAAAATTAGACACTTATTTGAGTAACTGTAAAACGCCGATAAATCAGGATTTATCGGCGTAATTTTTTTATCTATTATTATCTATTATCGACCTTTTCTGGATACATATCATGGTTTGCCATTCTGTTAAATGCTATCTCCTCCCATTTTGTTCCAGGTTTTCCATAATTACAGTAAGGATCTATTGATATTCCTCCTCTCGGAGTAAATTTCCCCCATACCTCTATGTATTTTGGATCCATAAGTTTTATCAAATCTTTCATGATAATATTCATACAGTCTTCATGAAAATCACCATGATTTCTGAAACTGAATAAATATAATTTTAATGATTTACTTTCCACCATTTTAATGTTTGGTACATATGATATTGTAACAGTTGCAAAATCAGGCTGACCTGTTATAGGACACAAACTTGTAAATTCGGGGCAATTAAATTTTACAAAATAATCATTACCCTGATGTTTGTTCTCAAAAGTCTCTAACATCTCCGGTGCATAATCACTTGGATACTGTGTTTTCTGATTTCCCAATAATGTTATATCTGCTGTTTCTTCTTTACTTCTTCCAGTCATAATTTTCTCCTTTTTTATTCCATAGCTGGATCATTAATTCCGTTTAACTCAAATGCTCTGGCTCTATCTATACATGTTCCACACTTTCCACAAGGTTTTTCGCTACCTTCATAGCAACTCCATGTGTACTTATAAGGTACATTTAGCTCAAGTCCTTTTTTTACAACCTGATCCTTAGTTGCATTGATAAATGGTGCTACAACCTTAATCTGCTTTCCACTTCCAAGATATATAGCCTCATTTATTGCATTATTAAAATCACTGCTGCAGTCAGGATATGCACTTCCAGCCGCATCATCCGCATGTGCCCCATAATATATCTCACTGCAGCCTTTTGAAATTGCTATACTGGCAGCACTTGATAAAAATAATCCATTTCTGAATGGTACATATGTTGAAACTGGAGAGCCATTTGTGCTCTTAATCTGCTCATCATATGATTCTTTAGGTATTTCCTTATCGGAATGTGATAGTAAGGAACAATCACTATATTGAAATATTTTCGCAAGGTCAAGATAAATATGTTCTACATTATAGTATTTTACTATTTTATCTGACGATTCTATCTCTTTTGTATGTTTCTGCCCATATGATATTGATAACGCAATAACATTTTCTGGACCATATTTTTCTACCGCCATACCAAGGCATGTTGTACTATCTATTCCACCACTGAACAAAACCATTGCTTTCATTGTTAAATCTCCCTCTTAATGTTTGTGTATATGTTTTTGTGTTAGCTTTTTTAATTCCTCTTGCGGTCATGCAGCTATGACATCCTTCAATAAATACTGCTATATCTTTGGCACCAGTAACCATATGCATAATATCAGCAATATCACTTCCTATTCTTTCCTGAAGCTGCAGTCTTTTAGATACCATATCTGCTATTCTTGCTATCTTACTAAGACCTATTACTCTTCCATTTGGAATATAAGCAACTGTTACCTTCATATCATACATAAGAGCAAGATGATGCTCACAATAACTGAAAATATCTATATCTTTTACCACTACCATATTGGAAGTTCCGCTCTGACCATTACATTCTATTTGTCCAGACTCTTCTTCATCCATATCCAGTGCAAATGTTTTGTTAAACATATCTGCAATTTCTTCATTTGTATAATTCATTCCATCAAAAACTTCTTCATACATTTTTGCAACTCTTTTAGGTGTATCTTTTAAGCCCTCCCGTTCAGGGTTATCACCCAGAGCCTTAAGAATACCAGCTATATGATATTCAATTGCCTTAGTGTCTATTTTCTTATATTTTTCCATGTCAGACTCCTTTTTTGTCTGGTGACCATATAATTTTATGTAACTGAATCTGCATATTAACATCATTCATTACATTCTCTTTCATAAAATTAACAATTTCCTCAGGTTCTATCATTCCAAATACCGGACTTATATAAAGGTTACATTTTCCATACAGATTATATTTTTCTATAATTTGTTTTGCCTTTATAAGATCCTCTCGACAACCTGCTACAAATTTGACAGTATCATTGCTATTTAAAATATCAAAATTATCCAGATTCATGGCCGCTTCCATACCACTGCATGAAAGCTTATAATCCATTGTAAATGTTACATTCTCTTTGTGAAGCTTACGGATTTTATCAAGATAGACACTGCCGTTAGTCTCTATTTCAATGTTCAGATTGTTTTCTGCAAGAACTGTTATAACATTTTCAATACCTTCTCTTAGCAGTGGTTCACCACCAGTAAGAGTGACATTTTTTACCCCTGTCGATAAAACATAATCAAGAATTTCTTTTTCTGTCATTGGTTGAGAAGGTGTCTCCTGCTCATTAGCCCATTTGGTATCGCAGTATTTACAGTTAAGATTACAGCCCTTAAAGCGTATAAAAACCGCTAGCTGCCCGGCTTTAGTTCCTTCACCATTAATACTTACAAATTTTTCAACTACTTCATATTTACTCATATATAAATCCTTTCAGATTAAAAATCATTCCATATAAGTTGCACTATTAGCAGGAGTTTCATATACAGTTACAGCTCTCATGTTGTATCCAAGTATTTTTATTTTTTCATAAAAATACTTGGCCATATTCTCCGCTGTCGGTCGGAAATCAAGTTCAATAATTTTGAAATTCTCGCTTTTTAAAGCTTCAAATGTAGTATCCTTCAATGAATTTCTTTCTATAATTAATGCATGATCCATTGAATCTGCTATGTTTCTTAAATCTTTTTTCAGTTCTCCAAAATCAACATACATACCCTTATGCTGATCATCTTCCTTTAGTTCCTCAGTTTGAACTTCAAGAACAATCTTCCATCTATGTCCATGAAGATTGCTGCATTTTCCATTGTATCCTGCAAGAAAATGTGCAGAATCAAAACTAGCCTCTGTTTTTAAAATATACATAAATCTTTTCTCCATTTGCTTATATTGCATTAAAAAAACACGGATACATCTGTACCCGTGCCTTAATAGATTATTTCCCTAAAAATTTCCAATTATGAATTATAAAAATAATAGTCCTGGTTTTATTTAGAGACAGGATGGTACAAACGAACTGTCTTATTAATTTACCGTGCAATAATATCAAATGATTTCCAGCTTGTCAATTAAATACTCATGGTTATCTTCCCTAGGAAATTTTTTAAGATTTGCATAATCCCCATCTATTAATACCACTTCAAATAACATCTTATCCATAACATTTCCTCAATCTTCCTGCTTCTGTGTTTCCAGCACTACATCAATATATCTAAATACGATTGGACTGTAATTACAGTATTGCACATACCTATCCAGTACACAAAAATCAGCATCAAAATGTAGTAACCTATTTTCATTCTTACAGAATCTCTCTACACAATCAAGCAAATAAATCTGCTTAATATCTGTATAATCAAACTTTCTATCCTTGATAATGTTCTTTCCTGCCAAAATTCCAATGCCTTTATCGTATTTTGTTAATGCGCACTCTTTTAATACATTAAGAGTGTCAACATATATTTCCATATAGCTTCTTCTCTGTTCGGATCATTAAGCGTATCCTAATAGGTATCAATAATAATGTACAACAAAATACCAATCCTAAGCTCCACAAAAACATTGCTATTGGAAGCTTTATAAACACCCATAATAATATGAATAAACATAATCCTGTACACTTAAATGCCAGCCATAAAACCGCCGTCAGTATTGCAAGAATCAATATTGCCGTAATCATTCATTTCACCTGTCTTTCCTTGATAAGAATCCTTGGTTATCATTCTAGCCTGTATCCCCAATTCACTTGATAATTTGGTATTGTTTTGCAGTTTATTTATTATCCCAATGCTTATAATTCTCTCGCTTACTTCCAAACTAATCCTCCTCTCTGCTTTATATGTCTTGATTATACATTTTAAAAATTTATGAATACATAACAATTTCAGCAGAATATGTATATCTATTTTAAAAAATATGTTGAAAAAAGCTGTGTTACAATCATTAACACAGCTTCCATACCAATTATTTACATTGTATTAGTGATATCAGCATCAACAAATTATATCACAACATTGAAGTTCTAACCTCTATCAAATTACCATCCAAATCATAAAATCTAATCACTTTCTGTCCCCCAGCTGTAAGTCATAAGATGCTGAACATATTCAACTTTTGGATAGAATTTCTCTAGCTTCTCAACAAAAGCTTCTATATCATTCTCTTCAAAATACAAAACAGTTGAATTATTTTTGTGAATAATATCTTTATTCACAAATTCGCGCCATATTTTTTCATCCTGCAGCACAAGCCCTTCTGTCATAATTACATTTCCATCATTATCATATAATACTTCAAGCCCAAACAAATCATGATAAAATTTTATAGCTAATTCTATATCATTAACAACAATCAAAATATTTTTCAGTTTCATATCTAACACCTCAAATAGTTATCACTCTCCATTCGACAAACTTGAAGTTATAGTGCTATTTTTTCCATTTTCTAATCTTAGTTCTAAATGTTCCGAATGGAGCAACTGTGTTAACATGTATGAACTTGTATACTTCCCAGACAGCTGTCTTAGTTGCTTCGTCAGCCCATTTTCTCATATGTGGTTTAAATAATTCTTCCTCACTTAGCGAATCGATCATTGCATAAATAGAATTAATATTATCATTCAACATATCTTTCAATTCCTGCAGTGACAGATACGCATATGTATCTGTGAACCATTGATATAATTCACCAAGCTGATTCCATTTAAAATCATCTGAAGGAGTTTTGACATGAAGACCTTTTCTTTCATCTGCCTCCCATTTAAGGACGAGCGTTGTCCATCCAACTTATCTTTGCAGAACGAAACTATCTGGACGAACCCATAGAAAAGGTTGCTACCAGAAACCGCTACTATGATGAACATTGGAACTATGTCCGCACCAAGAAAGAGGTGCTGGATGAAAACGGAAAGCTCCGAAAGAAATGTAAGGTTATCAAAAAAGGGGAAGTCTATGAAAGACAAATATTTACCATCAAGGACGCTCGCTTTAAGCAGGAACATTTCTTAGATGAGGTCAAGGTGTTTTATACCGATGTCATCAACGGACTTGTTAAAGATGAGAAAGAAAAGCTGTCTGTATTCAAGCGTGGCTCAAAAGCCAAAACAGAGCCATTCATACGCATGAAGTGGAGAAAGAACTGATTGATGAGGATTTGAAGAACTGTACAGGATTATTCCAAGGAAATAAACGAAAGGAATTGCAGGCACAATCTGACAAGTATACAAAAACGATTCAGACCATGAAACAGGGATTATCTCATATCGTACAGGATTACAAATATCCAACGGTAGATGTGTTCATGCAAGACTATAAACAGGGTAAGTCGGAATATGAATCCTATGTTAGAGCCACCAAAGAATGGAAATCCGAGTATGGAGAAAACCCAATCCATCGAAAGTTGGCAGAAAAACAGGCAGAAGTTCAGAAACGGGAACAGTACAGAGACATTAACTATCAAGCACAATTCAGCAAACGCACTAGATAATTATCAATTGCTAACAGAAGGTAAATTAGATTCATTATCTTCTGTTAGAAAGCCAAATTAAAGGAAAATGAGAATAATCCTACACCCAAAGAAAGCTATTGAAAAATCATATGTGTTATGATATGATTTTTATAGTTTTAGGCGAATCAATATGACACAGAAAGAGAGGGGAAATTGGTTAAGATTCGTATAAATAAATATGGCAAACTTACAGAAATGTAAGGACGCAAAGCATGAAGTCTACATAATAAAATATTTATATTTTATTATACTGATGGTTCGGTTGCAATGTTTCACATTGCAGTTTTTTTATTTTAGGAAAGGAATATGTTATGAAAAAATTTATGAGAAAAGCACTGGCATCTATGCTGGTGTTTACAATGTGCTTTAGTTCCGCCAATATATCTGCGTTTGCACAAAATGTTGACGAGATTGATACTACTACTGAAGTGGTAATAGAACAAACAACGGATGATACTATTGAAGAAACAACAAGTGTTGATGAATCTATTTCGGAATCCGAAACGGATGCAGAACCGACAACCATTTCTGATAACAGTGGATGGGATCAAACAACAAAGGAGAAGATTTTTGAAGGAGAAAACTTCAAAGTTTACTTTACCCTTTCGTCTAATTGGGATGCTGGTTACAATGCCACTATCAAGTTAGAGAATACAGGTGATGAGTCTATTCAGAATTGGTATTTGGGTTTTGAATATGCAGATTCAATTACAAACATATGGAACGCAGAAATATCATCGAATGAAAATGGATATTACACCATTAAAAATGTAGGTTGGAATCAAAATATTGCTGTAGGACAAAGTATTGAATTTGGAATTACTAGCAATGAAGGGTTTTCTGGTTTTCCTTTGAAATACGAGTTGTTGGGACAAATCAGTAATGTTGATATTGGAGATTATAATATCAATTATATTCTAGCTAACGATTGGGAAACAGGTTTTAGCAGTACTATTACTATAAATAATGACTCTGATACAGATTTTGAAGATTGGGTTTTAGAATTTGATTTTGACAGAAACATTACGGAAATCTGGAATGGTATTATTGAAAAGCATGAAGGAAATCATTATGTTGTTAAAAATGCAACATATAATGCCAATATAGTAGCTGGTCAATCGGTTTCTTTTGGATTCAATGGAAATGAAGGTAGTTTGGAAGATGCCCCCAAAAGCTATTTACTCTATTCATATAAATTATATGATGGAAAATCAATGGAAATTGATACAGATAATGATGGTTTAGTCGATGGTGTAGAAAACCTTCTAGGATTAAATTATAAAGAAAAAGATTCCGATGGTGATGGTCTTGATGATTATTTTGAATACTCTTTGTGTGGTTTAAATCCTCTAGAAAAAGATACTGATGGTGACGGAGTATTAGATGGAGATGAAGACTGTGACAAAGATGAACTATCAAATGCTTTGGAGAGTTATTATAATACAGATCCATTGGTGAAAGATACGGATAACGATGGATTAAATGACTATGAAGAGGTTATTACATATTTAACAAATCCGTTGTGTATAGATACCGACGAAGATGAACTAAGTGACTATGATGATGTTAAACTTGGTTTTTCTCCATTAAATAAAGATTCAGATGATGATGGAACAATTGATTCGCAAGAAATTGTAAAACAAACCTATGAACAGGTTATCCTTGATTCTGAAAAAAAGGCGGTTACTAAAGTATCGCTTGATATGTCTACAAATGGCAATATTGAAAATACATGCGCAATCAGCAATACATATAATATAGATAAGATGTCATCTGATGTTGTTGGATTAGTCGGAGTTCCTGTAGAAATAAATTGTAGTTCAAATTTCGAAAAAGCAACAATAACTTTTTGGTATGACAAAGATGAACTTGGTGATGTAGATGAAAAAGATTTAGCAGTTATGTGGCATGATGTAGACAACCATTGTTACCGATTGCTTGATGAAGAAAGCATTGTTAATACTGAAAATGGAACTGTTAGTTATGTTACTACACATTTTTCAACATATATGTTAGTTGATAGAAATAAATGGTATGATGCATGGAAGCAAAATTTAGACTACAGAACAAGTGTTTCGGATAAGAACATGTTCTATGATTTTGCGTTTGTTATTGATGTTTCTGGAAGTATGTCTGGAGCAAGAATCTCAACCGCAAAAGAAGCGTTAAAGGGATTTGTACAACAATTAGGGTCAGAAGATGAGGCTTGTCTTGTAAAATTTAATTCATATGCATCTGCTGTAAGTGATTTTACAAGTGACCAAAATGCTTTGAATAATGCTGTAACTAGCTTGAGGGCCTCAGGTGGTACTAATGTAAATGCAGGTTTATTGAAAGCACTAGAATTATATGATAAACAAGAGAGTAATGACAAAAAAAAGATAATCGTTCTTATATGTGATGGAGATGTAAATTACAATGAATCCACAATAAAGCGGTGTATAGAAAATGATATTTCAATCTATACAGTTAATGTTGGAGCCAAATATTCGGATACCTATTTAAAAACAATGTCAGAAAAAACAAGTGGTGAATACTATTACTGCACTTCAACTAGCGACATCGAAGAAGCATTGGGGGTAATTCAGGGAAAAACCATAGAAGATATAGATACAACAGATACCGATGGAGATGGGTTATTTGATGTATATGAAACTGTTGGTGTACGATTAGAAAATGGTAAGATAATACATACGGATCCTAATTTGAAAGATACGGACGGAGATGGATTGACAGATTATGAGGAGGTAGGACTCGTATATTCTGTAGACTTAAATATAGGTTCCTTACTATCAATAAAAGGTAAATATGTACTTATGTATAGTGATCCTTTATTGGTAGATACTGATAGCGATGGAATAATAGATTCCAAAGATGATAAACCATGGACATATAATTCCGTAAAGAACTTGTTAATCTATCAATCGTCAAGACCAAAAGGGTTGAATGCAGACGGTTCAGTGGCAGCCGATATGAAATATGGACAAACAACAAGGTCTGATATATTAAATATAAATAAACAATTCAAGTATCAATTAGAAGAAGCAGATTCAGAAAATTGGGGGGCAAATAAATTATTTTCTGAATTTGAAGATATGTCCACATCACTGTTTTCAACAGGAAAAATGGAAAATGTTATAAAAAATATGATTTTACATTTTAAAGAAGGTTCAGGTAGTGATTACTCAAATGCAACATTAACTCAGGAGGCATATAAACATAAAAGTACACAAAAATATATCAATGATATAAAAGGGGAAGTCATTAGAAGATTAAAGAATAATGGCGGAAATATCTATGATTTAGAGTTTACCGAAGAAGGAAACCAATCTGGAAAAAGTATATATAATTGGGCACAGCAAAATGTTAATTATCCTCGTTTTCATGAAAATTCAGATATTATCCATGGTCTTACAATATGTGTTAATGATACGTGGGGCAATACTGTAGAAGTGAAGGATTATAATTTTGATGGAGAGCATTTTTCTGGTACTCTACATTTTTGCATATATGATCATTTTGGTTTAGATCAGCCAGACGTTGAAAAAACGTATGTCAATTTAGCAGGGTTTAGAGCATGGTATGTATTACAACATTATGATTACTTTAATGGCTCATTTGTTCCGTTTGTTACATTGATGGAATTTGATGTTCCATTTGAAAGTGACATTATAATGTTTAAACCAGGTAAGTAGGTGAATATATGAAACGAGAATTCAAAGTATTATCAACCGTTTTATATATGATGCTTTTGTGTATATTTTTAGGTGCATGTGGCAATAGCGAAAATGCATATTTTAAAGGACAGTACCTGTATATGGACGGTATAGAATACATAGAAGCAACTGGTTTGTATAAAGAATCTAACACAATTGTTGGAAAGACGAGTGATGATTATACTATTTATGAAGTTGATGGAGACAGTGAACATAATTATATAGTGATACGT
>ERZ1026846.2374-NODE-2374-length-10222-cov-5.916298_pt1 | contig 10222 bp, 4 predicted proteins | sample MGYA00380153_ERZ1026846 | MGnify/ENA primary metagenome ERZ1026846 (study PRJEB33269, sample SAMEA4719789) | human gut metagenome | biome: human-associated habitat; feature: organic feature; material: feces | place: Cameroon | collected 2013-10 ... | reverse complement strand
CTGATCAGCCCCAACGAGGCCATCCGCTCTGAGTGAGGTAACGATATGAAAAAGATATGCTGTATAGTGCTGACCGTACTCTGCATCCTGCCGTGCTTGGCAGGGTGTGGGAAAGTAAATGCCGCCAATGAAGAGCCGCTAATCCGTGGCTTTGTGATTGGCAACAGCACAGCGGAGATCCAGACCCACACGGAGGATGGCGAGACGCGCTATGTGATTGCCATTACGCTGCCGACTGACACGGATTTCAAAAGCTGTGCCGCAAATGTAGAGCTTGCCCCGGATGCAGTGCTGTCCATGGATAGTCCCTGTATCGTGAACGAGCTGGGTGGGCGGCCTATCCTGAATTTGACATTGCCGGAGCGTGATTTAGTGGTTACCTGCGGCGAGCAAAGCCAGACGTACAGTTTTCAGGTCGGATTAGAATGAGAGATAATTCAATGAAAAAGATATCAATTATTTTTACAGTGCTTATTATCGCACTGCTATTAACGCTGACAGCCTGCGGACAGCAGGTAGACGAACCCGCCAGCTCTGATGGTGCATCGACAAACGCAATATCTTCTGTAAATGTTAATGGGAAGGAGTGCCGCGTCGATGCTGTGAAAAACCCCGGCGGCCAGGAAACCGGGATGCTGTTCAGCATTTCCATCCCGAAAGCGGCAGTTCAGGATGAGACGAACGTCACACTGACGCTGGAGCTTGGCTCTGGTTGGTCGATTTCAGAGGATAGTAATTGTATAGTCCAGATGGATGGCAGCAATGTCATTGTGGATTTGAGTGAAGAAGCACCGGCAATTATCTTAAAGGCTGACGCCATGGATAAGACACGCTGCTACCATCTGGCTGTAGAATAGCAGGAAGTTTTATGTTTTCTGTTCTGATTTTACGGAGGTGATGCCAGTGGGTTAATTGAAGAACCGCAACGATATGTAAAAAAGAAGATTTTAGAAAGGACAGCATATGAAAAAAATGATTTCTCGGCGCCTCGTAGCGCTCTGCATGGCGTTTGCCATGATGTTCTCTCTGCTGACTATTGTTCACGCGGAAGATGTTAACGATGGTCTGTCTGCTCCTACTACTCATACCGAGGTAGCTAAGCCGGCCACGATCAACTCCATTTCTATTGGATCTGCGACTGCCTATTATGAGACGGACGATAACACCGGCAATACCACTTACATCCGTGCCTTGCTGACCGGCAAGACCGAGTATGACCTGAAGAACGCTACGGTTACGGTCAATCTGACGAACAGCAGTACTGCAGTTGCTTTGGACGGTACCGCTATTACCGGTGGCACCACGTCTCGTACCTTCACAACGGACTTGATGAATAAGGCACATACCCTTACCATCGGTGGTGTTGATTATATTCTGGCAGCAGGTTTACCCAACGGTCGGGTTTCCATCGACTCGAACGATCCTCTCGGCTTGGGTACTGTGACAATGGCCGGAACGACCATGGATGTCTATGGTGCCAATGTTCAGAACCCCTTCATGGGCAACACCTATTTCGTTAATAGAAACACCAACTGGACCTTCATTAACTATTTCATTTCTGGTGTTTTGCCTACGGGCACCTCTCTGAGCAGCGTTGCCACTGCTTATACTCTTAAGAGTGGTGCAACGATCTCTGGTGCCGGTGCTACCGAGGTTACTGCTACGAGTTATACATTCAACTTCACCATAGGCAAAACCCTCACCGTTGCAAACGGCACCGAGCGCCGCACCTACGATGCTGAACTTGCTGTCGAGGGGCAGTCCATCGTGGTGAAGCAAACGAAGACCGGTACCCGCAACTATGATATTAATCTGACTGAGGTTATTAATTCTACCTATTATGCTGATGCAGCCATTAAAAATAAGGTCGATGCTATCGTGACTGCTTGGAACGCCTATATTACTGAGTCCCATACATTTAATGCTGGAACCAGCGTTATGGCCATTTTGCAGAACTTTGATACATGGGCTCATACTACAACAAAGCCTGGATCCAGTGAAAAGTATTTTACCGGTGACTCTGACTTTGGCGGAGGTACTTATCTGTCCAAGCTGAATGGCTTAAACTGGAATGATTGCGGCAATCTGGCTGGATATATGTATACCAACGATGCCAACGGTTACTACTGGACATCCGCCGACAATCACTCTACGATTCCCTCGGTTGGTGCCGCTGACATGGTCTTCACCAGCTCTACGCAAATTGTATGGTTCTATACGGTGAACTATTGGAACTGGTTCTAATATCCACAGAATGGCGTGTTAATATGCGCTAAATGACTCAGATGTGTGGGCGGGCGGAATCCGCCGCCCGCCCACACATCAATCTTTCTAAATGGAAAGGGGACCCCCAACAATGAAAGCAATTCGGCGCATCCCGGTATTCTTACTGGCCTTGATGATGCTCCTTTCCTGTATCACGCCGGCACACGCGCTGGAGTCCCAGTATACCCTGTGGCCGGTTTTCAGTCCTATTTATGATGATTACTATATAGCGAGCCATGGCTTTGTCCACTTTGAGGGATGGAACAAAGGCGTGTTTTTCACCGCAATCAAAAACAGCTATGTACAGCTAACACTACCAGAAGGAACGGGCGATTTCAATTTGACGCCCTCGTACTATACCGCCACGGCGGGTGCGCCTGGCTGGGCAGATACAGAGATTCGCTTTGAAGATAGCACACGACGGTATCGAATCGAGCCGGTGGTCAAGGGCGCAGCGGACTATTCTCAAACACAATTCTGGCGCTTCTATGATGCCAAGTCAGATCGAAGTTTCGTGTTGCCTGTGATCACCATGGTTGAAAACCCCTCCGAAACCGAGAATACTGTTGATAAGCTTGAGGCATATACTGCCCGAGTGGACAAGTTGATTTCGACCATGAAGCAGTTCGACGAGATATTCGATGCCTTGGTAGACTCGCAAAACAGTGCGTCAGTGCAATATGGTGGTCGCCATCCCAGTGATGTCAACCTGGCCTGTATTGTGGCCAATATGATTCAGAAAGGGTTTGACATTAGGATCGCATGGTCCGATACGCATAGCTATTGGGTAGAGGGTGCTGGCTGGGCAACAGCTACTGCTGAAGACATTATTAAACATTGGACGACCTATAAAGTGCCAGATACGGGTGACAAGCCCGCCTGCAATCCTGGAGATAAGATATCACAGCAGAGACTAAAGGAATTGGACATGCTTCTGGATGTGATTGCTCCCTATTATCTGAATTATTTAGAGAATCACCGTATTGTAGAGCCTACTGTCACTTACTATGAAGTCGGCGGTTCACGGGGCTTGATTGACACCGCCAACAAAACCATAACACTTCGTTTACCGAAAGATACCGACTGGGACAAGCTTCCCGCGCCTACGGTTGAGACAAATGATGAGTGCCAGTTTGTCCAAAATCTTGGCAGTCTGAAGGATGGTCAGGCTATTGCCACAGTGACACCGGGGGACCGCGCAACGGGAACCTATTACAACGGCAGCGACACCACCGGATACGGATTCAAAAAGAATCTGAGCCAAAGATGGACGATCAACGTCGAAGAGGGAACTCCTTACACAAAAGTACTTACCTTTGGCATCGAGACAGGCGACGGCAAGGTTCGCTCTGCCCGCATCACGGATGGCGTGAACGGAAGCGACGGGACGATCAAGCTGAATCTGCCCGTCGGAACCACTTTAAACGCTCTGTCCCCTACGGTAGATTATGCCGGCGAGGGATTCTATTATACTGTTAACGGCCAGCGAAGTGACCAGACCGAAAAGATCGACTTTAGCCAGAAGATCGGGCTGGTCGTCTATAGCACGAAGTACGGGACAAAGGTCACATATGACGTTTCTGTCACAGCGGAAAAATCTGCGGAGAATGACATTCTCTCCTATAAGATCGGTGATGCGGTCGGTACGATTTCCGGTAATCGCGTGTCCATAGCGATTCCATACGCCACAGACCTAACCGCGGCAAAGCCGGAGATAAAGGTATCTGAGTTCGCGGAAGTGACCCAGAAATCGGCAGAGCTTCAGCTTGGCGAAAATCACTATACTGTAACCGCTGAAGATAGAAGTACTCAGGACTATATCGTGACAATAACCCGAACTCCGGCAGCGACAGGGCGGCAGATCACATCCTTCCGCTATGGTGGATATGCAGCCACGATCAACGAAGGCACGGCTGAGATCACCATGACGCTGCCAAAGGGCATCTCTCCTGTTTTCGCGCCGACCATCGAAACTTCCGATTTTGCCACGGTTTCTCCGGCCTCCGGTGAAGAGCAGGATTTCAGTTCGCCTGTCAAGTACAAGGTCACGGCACAAAACAAGACATCAAAAACCTACACTGTCAAAGTCACAATGTCTGACGAGGCTACTCCCAATGTGTACAAGGGAAAGCTTGAGCAGATACGCGACAACATTATTAACCGGTATAGAAGCGAGGCCAATGATGATTGGGAGTGGATGAATCTTGGTTTCTATGAAAACCGGAAAGAGAACTACAATACCAGCACTCACAGTTTCGACATTGCCTCAAAACTTGTGAAACTCAACACAACGACAAATGTGGCAATGACCGAGATTGACCGCACCATCATGATGCTGACCGCCCGTGGCTTTGACTGCTCGAAGCTCTCACAGTATAACAATGGAGAACCGTACATCGACAGCAAGGGCAACAAGATCGATGACCTTGCTGCAGTTCTCTACAATTATTCCGGGGATTATACCATTAACGGCCCTATTTTTGCCTTGCTGGCTTTGGATATGGGAAACTATAGCGTTCCAGACAACGCCCGATGGACACGAGAGGCTCTAATAGATGTCATTCTGAAATACGGCAATTATGACGAGTTCGGTATTGACATGGTGGGTGCCATCATGTATTCTCTGGCCCCCTATCAGGACGATGAGGCTTATGGCGCGCGGGTAAAGGAAAAGCTGGACAAATGTCTGGAGCTTATCCTGAGAAAGATGAATTCCGACTTCTCCTTCGGTGGGTGGGGTACGATCAATAGCGAGTCTGCCGCATGGGTCATGATGGGCCTTTGCAGCATGGGCATTGACTGGAATGCCGACCCCCGGTTCTCTGATGGTCAGGGTCACAGTGCGCTCCAACACTGGATGGATAACTTCGCCAATGTCAGTGAGGGATATTTCCACCATACGACCAGTGTGCGGAATAACGCTCTGGCAACATACGAGGGCTGCTATGCCAGCCAGTGGTATCTCAAGTTTTTGGAAGGCGGCGGTCAAGGAAATCCCTGCTATTTCTATTACCACCGGTTTGACTTTGCCCGGCAGATGTCTACGGACGCTTCCATCACCAGCTTCGAGATCGAGGGCAAGATGGGCGTTATCACCGAGGGCGGTGAAGGCGGTGAGAACACCATCACTGTTACAGTGCCCAACGGTATGCCCTTGGCGAACCTGACCCCAACCGTGACGATGGCGGAGGGAGCGATGCTTCTTGCTCCGAATCTTCCCACGACCTTCGTAGAGGGCGTCAAGCAGCCCTTTACCGTGATGGCTGAGGACGGGAAAACCACCAAGACCTATTACGTCACCGTGAACTATGGTGATGTGGGTGCTGCCGGTGCCGAGCTGGATGTCAACAGCATCAAGCTGCAAAACAGCGTGCTGAACGCAACGGACATTCTGGAAAAGAAACTCACCAAGGCATCCGATGAGGCAACGGAGATCCTGCTTGCGGTGAACGCCGGTGTGGATACCTCGAAGATGTATCTCAGTGCCAGCCTCTCTTACAAGGCGACCTCCAACCCGTCTTTGGATGGCAAGAAGGTGATGGACTTCTCTGACTGGAAGACCTTCACCGTGACCTCTGGTGACAAGGCAGTGAAGAATGTCTATCGGATAAAGGTCGTCTCCAAGGCGCAGGCGGAGATCACCAGCTTCCGTGTGCAGGCTGGCGGCGAGTGGTACAATGGCGTCATTGACAATGCCAAAAACACCATCACCGTCACCGACGTGGACGATTCCAAGCTGACCAGCACCAAGCTGGTGACGGACATCGAATTCACCGGCAAGACCTGCTCACCGACCTCCGGCATTGCGGTGGACTTTGCCAACGCTGCCACGTTCACGCTGGGCGGCGACAACGATCTGGCCAGCCGCACCTATACCGTTACCGTGCTGAATAAGAGCGGCCAGCCGATCTCCGCCAAGGGCGGCGGTGGGAATGATACGCCCGCCACCAGCACCGCGAAAATCACAGGCTTCTCCGTTTTGGGTGTGGATGGTGTGATCGACCAGAGTGCCGGCATCATTACCGTCACACTGCCGGTTGGGACGAATGTCGCGGCGGTAGCACCGGTCGTCACCGTTCCTGCGGGAGCTGTTGTCAGTCCGGTATCCGGCGAGGTCGTGAATCTTACCAGTCCGCTGACCTATACCGTAACGCTGGGCGCGGAAAGCAAAAGCTATACCGTCACCGTTATCTTTGAGCGAAGTATTTCCCAGCAGCTTTGGGATGCGGTGGCAGAGAATAGCGACGTGGCTGACCATCAAACCAGCTACGGACACAAATTCAATTAAAACAGAAAGGAGAGAAGCCATGAAAATAACGAGATGGCAAAGAGCAGTATCCCTGCTCCTTTGCCTGCTCATCGCCATGAGCTTCTTTGCGATCACCGCACCTAATGCGTATGCAGTGGGACTGTCGTGGCCGCAGATAACGAAGATCAGTGTCACAGATGGGTATGTCTACGATAGCGAAGTAGATCCCGCTGTGAAAGCGGCGATTACTGATTATACAATCACGCAGTATGATGAAAGAGAGACGCTTGTAAGTGGTCAGCTTTATATCGTAGGCGAGATATGCCTGACGGTATCTGAGCCAGTGAGGTGTAACGATGGCGCAAAGGCCGAAATACCAGAGCAGCTTATTGTCAAAGCTGGTAATTGGAGCATCGACAGCATTGCCGGTGCGGATATGAATGAGGTCAAGGCTACAGACACCGCAATTAAGAGATTAACGGCTACAAAGCAGAAAAGCGGAGAATACAGTGAAGTGTATAATCCGTCTACACATCACACGACATTTGTGACAGACGATGAGTGGGAAATATATTCTTATTACCGCTTTAAGATAGTCATTGAGCCAGATTCTTCTGATAGTGTGCCTACCATCAAGGCGAATGTGGTGAACCCCGCAACTGCTGACGCCACAGTGGGTACGGCGTGGACGCTGAACCTGTCCGATATTTTCGAGGATAAGGATGGCAAGGCTCTGACCTACAAGGTAAAGGTAAACGATGGTGATGTGGTCGATATCGAAGGAAGCACCTACCGCTATGTGCCCAGCGCTGCCGGAACGACCAAGCTGACATTTACTGCCAACAATGGTGGTACGGCTGACAGTGAGGCGTATGTTGTGAACCTGACCGCTAAGACCGGAACAGTTGCAGCGCCGTGGCCGCAGATAACGAAGATCAGTGTCACAGATGGGTATGTCTACGATAGCGAAGTAGATCCCGCTGTGAAAGCGGCGATTACTGATTATACAATCACGCAGTATGATGAAAGAGAGACGCTTGTAAGTGGTCAGCTTTATATCGTAGGCGAGATATGCCTGACGGTATCTGAGCCAGTGAGGTGTAACGATGGCGCAAAGGCCGAAATACCAGAGCAGCTTATTGTCAAAGCTGGTAATTGGAGCATCGACAGCATTGCCGGTGCGGATATGAATGAGGTCAAGGCTACAGACACCGCAATTAAGAGATTAACGGCTACAAAGCAGAAAAGCGGAGAATACAGTGAAGTGTATAATCCGTCTACACATCACACGACATTTGTGACAGACGATGAGTGGGAAATATATTCTTATTACCGCTTTAAGATAGTCATTGAGCCAGATTCTTCTGATAGTGTGCCTACCATCAAGGCGAATGTGGTGAACCCCGCAACTGCTGACGCCACAGTAGGTACGGCGTGGACGCTGGATCTGACTACTATCTTTGAGGATGCGGACAACGATGCCCTGACCTACAAGGTGAAGGTGGGCGATGCCGAGGCTGTTGCCGCAGATGCCAATTACAGCTATACACCCACCGCAGCCGGCACGACCAAGCTGGTGTTTACCTCCAACGACGGTAAGGCCGACAGTCCTGAGTATACGGTGACGCTGAATGTCACGGCAGCAAGCGAAGAAACCTATACAATTACCGCCGCAGTCGATGGCGCGTATATAGTCAATACTGAAAATTTGACTCAGCCGATGGGAACAACGAAGATTACCGTAAATGGTACGTCTGCCAGTGAAGCAAAAGTAGGCGATCCCGTTATGGTCAAGGCCATTCCTCAGAAGTACAGTTACGTTAAGACCGACTTATACGATGCCAAGTTTGACCGTTGGGAAGTGGTGGCAGGGCCTACCGGTTTATTGTCTGACGCTGAATTGAAAAATGCGGAGCTGACGTTCGATATGCCGGCAGCGACTGTCTCACTTAAAGCTGTGTTTGTGGCAGTCGGATCACAAGTCACTTTGACCGCAAACGACTTTAATGCGGGCGATGTGTCGTTAATGATCGGTGAGTGGGCAACGGTTGCGTCAACATACGATTTCAACGCTGGACGGCACGCGAATGACTCTGTGACCCGGACAGTGATTGCTGACGCGAAAGTTTCTGCAGTTATTACTGCTGGCACAAAAAATGCTGGTTACAAACTGGTCGGCTGGGAAATCACTAACACAACAAAGAATGAGCAGGTGAACTTCGACTATGACGCAAGATATGGAGGTATCGAACGACCTTACTTCACTGTTGACGGAACCTCAAACTATACCATTAGTGCCATCTTTGCAGCGAAAGACTATGGTAATGTGAATGTCACGGTAAATGACGAGAGCATGGGTACCGCCACCGCTCAGATTGGCACAGAAGAAGCGGCAACAAGCCTTATCGGTGTAGTCGAAGGAACAACTGTCAAGGTACAAGCACAGCCTAAGCCGGGGTTTATCTTCCAGAGATGGAGTGCAACCTATGGAGACGGTAAAACTGTTGAAACCAATGATAGCTCCGCCGCACAGACAACCTTTGTTATGCCTGCGACCAATCATCAGCCCGTCAATGTGGTTGCCACCTTCGCGGAAGACCCCAACTATTTGAGCGAGGAATGTGTTCTGGAATCGGTGCTACTGTTGAATCATAGCGGTAATACCTTTGAAGGCGATCAGGATGGCACGGCATTTACAGTTACCCTGCCGGCTGATGCGGACGCATCCAATCTGGCCAATATGGTTCTTAAGCTGACGTATTCCAAGAATGCCAAGGTCTTTAGAGATGGAGATACAGCGGCGTGGAATGCGAACGGACAAGCCTGCAATATGACGTTGGGCACAGTCACAAAGTTCGTCGTGCGTTCGCAGAAGGATCTTACGGAAGGCAACGAAGGTCCTACCCGGGAGTACACCATTACCATTCAGAAAGCTGCGTCGCCCGGTACACCCACCCTGTCCAACGGCTCCGCTACCCGCACCAGCAAGACCGGTGCAACCGTGAAGTTCACCTCCAGCGAGGCAGGCAACTACTTCTACAAGGTGGTGGATCACGGCGCGACAGCTCCCACTGCGGATGAAATCATGAAATCCACCACTAAGGGTACGGCCAGCACGGGTGAGATAACCTTCACCCTCAGCAATCTGACTGAGGATGCACGCGACATCTACATCGTGGTCGTAAGCGCAGCCGGTGGTGAGAGCGCACCCCTGAAGGTGGAGATCCCCGCCTATGGCAGTGGCACTGATACGCCTGATACCGGCGCGTATAAGATTTCGATAAGGGCACCCAAGGGTGGTACGATCACCACTAACCGCACCAAGGCGGATGCGGGTGAGGAGATCATCGTTACCGTAACGCCCGACAACGGCTATCAGATGGTGTCTGGTTCTCTGTCCTATACGCTGGAAACAGCGGGCGGCGAAACCAAAACCATCAGTAACGGACGCTTTACCATGCCTGCGGGCGATGTGTCTATCACCTGCAAGTGGGAGACTGCCACAACGACCGCCAAGGGCATCACCAGCTTCTCCATCAATGGCGTGGCCGGTGCGGTGAACAACACCATCAATACCATTACCATCACACTGCCTCGCGGCACAGATGTGACGAAGCTGACCCCGGTTATCGCCACAAACGGTGTCAAGTCCCTGACACCCGGCAGCGGTGAAACGGTGGACTTCACCAATGCCGTGACCTACACCGC
>ERZ1026846.2368-NODE-2368-length-10235-cov-21.587230_pt1 | contig 10235 bp, 12 predicted proteins | sample MGYA00380153_ERZ1026846 | MGnify/ENA primary metagenome ERZ1026846 (study PRJEB33269, sample SAMEA4719789) | human gut metagenome | biome: human-associated habitat; feature: organic feature; material: feces | place: Cameroon | collected 2013-10 ... | reverse complement strand
ATGACGGCAAATACTACCGCTATGCAGACCCCAACTATTCCATCTTCGACATGCCCCTGTCTGAAAACGACTATGAGATCATGAAGGAAGCCGTGGAAATGCTCAAACAGCTGGAAGACTTCGACCACTTCTTGGAAATGGCAGACGTGGTGGGAAGACTGCAGGACAAACTGTCCATCAGCAAAAGCAACAGAAAGCACATCATCCACTTCGATTCGGTGCCCAACCTCAAAGGCCTGGAACTACTGAACCCACTCTATAATTACATCGCAGGCAAGCAAACCATGAGAATCATCTACCAGTCATTCAACGCAAGGGAGCCCAACGAATTCATTCTCTACCCCTACCTGCTGAAGGAATACAGAAACAGATGGTTCCTCTTCGGCTCGGTGAAGAAAGACCTGGTACTGTATAACCTGGCCCTGGACAGAATCGTATCCATTGAACCCATCAATGAACCCTTCCGGGAAAATCCCAAGTTCAATAACGAAAAGTTCTTTGACGATGTCATCGGAGTGAGCAAGAATATCGACAACAGACCACGCACCATCAAGTTCTGGGCATCCAGAGAACAGAGTAAGTATATCCAGACCAAACCCCTCCATCATAGCCAGCAGCTCATCCGAGAAAACAAGGACGGCAGCTGTATCTTCCAGATCTCCGTGGTCATCAACTTCGAGCTCTACTCCGTCCTCATGAGCTATGGCCCAGGAGTAAGAGTCATCTCTCCCCGATGTGCCGTGAGCTATATGAAAGAAAAGACAAAGGAAATGGCAGACATCTATGAAGAGCCTTTCCATTTCGAAGAAGGCGACAATTGAAGAAGACAACAATTAAAAAAAGAAGAAAGAAATGAAAGAACAAAGCAATAATCAACCAGAGCAGATCGCCATCCGGGAAAGAATCTGCAACCACCTTCGGGAAATCGAGGAGCAACACCACGTAAAGATCCTCTATGCCGTAGAATCCGGCAGCAGGGCATGGGGCTTCTCGTCACCAGACAGTGATTGGGATGTACGCTTCATCTATGTCCATACGCCAGAGTGGTACTTCCATATCGAAGAACAAAAGGATACCATCGAGCAGATGTTCCCTGATGAAACAGACATGGCAGGCTGGGACCTGAAGAAAGCCCTGCGCCTCTTCAAACGCTCCAACCCTTCACTCTTTGAATGGCTCCACTCCCCTATCATCTACCAGATGGACGAGCAGTTCATCCACGAGATAAGACAAATGGAAACCCAATACTTCAACCCGGAGAAAGCCATGTTCCACTACAACCACATCTACAAAAAGCATAACGACAGATACATCAGGGACTATGGACTGCCGCTCAAGAGATTCCTCTACTACCTCAGAGGCATCCTGGTATGCAAATGGCTATCTCAAAAAGCCACCATACCTCCTGTGAGATTCAAAGAACTGGTGGATGCCACCGTAGAGGAACCAGACATGAAAGCAAAGATCGCTCACCTGCTGGAACTCAAAAAGAAAAGCAACGAACACAACCTAGAACCCGTGGATGAGCAGCTCTTCGCTTGGGCACAGGAATGGGCAGAGTTCTACAACCAAAAGGTAGAGCACATCCACCCGGGGAAAAAGACAATGCCCGATGAGAAGCTCAACAGGCTAATGTACGATACAGTCAAGAGAATGGCCACTCAATCCCCCAATTCACCATCTCAACACCCCAAAATAACAAAATAAATAAAAAATACAAACAAAATCGCATAAGAAAAGGCTCAAGACCACATCCCTGCAGGTAAACAGAAATGTGGTTTTGAACCTTTCTGCTAACTTGAAACTGAAACCAACCAAACCAGAACAATAGGTAAATTGGAATACCCAAATTATTCATCAATGAAAGGCTGCTAAGGACAAGTTTACGGCTAATATCCTACAAAAAAGCAGAAAGTCCCTCATAAAAGTGTATGGATAGCTCGAAAAGTCCCTCATAAAAATGTGATACTCCTTTGCTATCTCGCTATTTTTCAGCATATTTGCAGCCAAAAACGCAATATACGGAAAGATTAATCATGCAAGACCTCATTGCTTGGAAAAACAGAGAGGATAGAAAACCCCTTATTCTGCCAGGAGCAAGACAGGTTGGCAAAACTTATATCTTGAAGGAATTCGGGCCTACGAAAAAGACATTTCCAAGCATGCGCCAAAAGAACAGGTGGTAAGAATCAACCAGGTATGGAACTCTGTCCCTTCCCAACTAGCCAAAGAGAATAAAAAGTTCATCTATGGTGTAGTAAAGCAAGGTGCCAGAGCCAAGGATTATGTGTTGGCCATTCAGGCAGGAATGCAGGTCATACCGGTAGAAGTAAAGGCAGAGGAGAATCTTCAGTCAAAGTCTTTGAAAGCGACTATAGCCAAATATCCCGGAATGAAAGGCTTGCGCTTTTCCATGAGCGACTATCGGGAACAGGACGATATTACCAATGTACCATTATATGGTGCAAGAGGATATTTGGAAACATACAACTGAAACAGTTTTCGGTAATCTCTGCCGCCCGGAATCAGTAAGCAATACAAGAGAGTCCTTTAAAAACGGACTCTCTTTTAATACTGAGCTCCTTTAAACCAGTCCACTTAGATCAAGGGTATATCGAGCAGGAAGATTCTGATCTTTCTGGATAAACATCAGCATATAAATAGGGAGATAAGTGATTTTTCCTACCTGTCTTGCTCCTGTCAACATCAACGCTTTCTTATTCGTTTCGAAGAAATCGGCTAAATATCTGTCTATCTTACGTTTAATCATATCTTTGTCCTCTTTTCTAACATTAAACGGATGTATTTTGTCCGTTTTTCCAAGACATTTGCGCATATTTTTGTCCGTTTTTCCAAGATTTAACAGTTTCTATCTCTCATTCCACCTTATCACAAAAGCAGCATTATTACGAGACAAGATAGAGAGATAACGGTAATTTTGAAGAACTTGTTTTTAGGGGGATGTCACCAACTTCAAATTTTGGATATCAGGCATCCATCTGAAATGCCAATGAAAACTCAAGACATCAAAAAAGAAAAGGGTGATGGAATGCAAGCTACCCTGTCAATACACAGGGCTGTGATTATTTCCTCCATCACTCTGGAATGGAGGACGTGTCCCGAATGGGATTAAACGCTCCCTCCACGCTGCAAAGATACAACAATCTTCCGAATCACCAAACAAAAAAAAGAAAAAAACTCACTTATAGACGCTATAAACATGGGAAACTATACAAAAAGCCACCCAAATGCATCATAAGGAAGGCTAAAATAATGTACCTACCGATGAGAACATGATTACCCAACACATCGTCACCAAAACCAAATTATTCTGTTGATTCATTTCCATTCCTATACGCCAGTATGACAAGCAGAAGTCTCTGCTCATCACCAGCCTGTATCTTTTGAAGAAGCTCCACCTGAGCAGAATCCATAAATAACTGCCCTATAGACATGAGCTGACTAAGTTCACCCATAAATAACGGGTACTTTACAGAAGATACTATCTGAAAAGACACCCTATCATATAGGGCCCAATCTACAAGTGTATACTGCTGAAAGGCACGAAGGATTGCCTCTGCCCTACTCTCGCCGTCCATTTGGAAGGAATAGATTCGGCGCTTGACCATTTGTCTGTTTCTATTACAATTCATCATTTCTTTCGAAGTTTTTGGTGCAAAGATAGAAGAAATGGGTGTAAAATTACTTCACACATCAAAAAAATCAACTTGTGCAACATATTTTCCTATCTTTTCATTATCTTTGTACCAAAATTTTAAGAAACAAAAATAAAACTATACAATATGGCTATCAATCAATTGAACAAATATGTCTGGCTCGTGGAAACCATCCACCGGGCAAAGAAAAGGGGCGGCATCACCCTGAAGGAAATCCAAAGCAGATGGTTGGACTCTGACCTCAGTGAGGGAACGGAACTCTCCCGAAGAACCTTTATCAACAACATCCATAGCATCGAGGAACTGTTTGAGATAAACATCGAATGTGGCAGCGGATACCGCTACAACATTGAGTATGGCGACTGTTTCGATGAAGGAAGTACCCGAAGTTGGTTGCTCAATGCCTTCTCCCTCCACGCCATGGTTGGCAACAGCCGTAAACTCAAGGAACGGGTCCTTCTGGAGGACATGCCTTCTGGCAGAAACTATCTGGAAGACATCATCAAGGCCATGCGTGACAACCATGTCATTTTCATCTCTTACTATAGTTACAATTCCGAGAAGTATTATGAGTTTGACATCCATCCTTATTTCGTGAAGGCTTTCAAGAAACGCTGGTATGTGGTTGCCTATAGCCCTGGCACGAACGATATTCGTTGTTATGCCCTTGACCGTATGGAGAATGTCATCATCTCAGACAAAGTTTTCAAGATGCCAAAGGATTTGGAACCGGCCGAATATTTCAAGGATTGCTTCGGAATCATCAATAACGAGAATTCCGAAGTTCAGAAGGTGGTGCTCAAGGTAGATGCCTTCCAGAGCAACTACATACGTAATCTCCCTCTCCATGAGTCTCAAAAGGAAATGAAGCGTACCGATGAATACTCCATCTTTGAGTATCACCTGAAACCAGAGTTTGATTTCGAACAGGAGATTTTCTCTAACATGGACACCATGGAAGTTCTGGAACCACAATGGCTAAGGGAAGAGGTGAGTGAAAGGTTGAGAAACCTTGCTAAGAAATACAAGATCTGCCCTTCTTCTTAACTCTCCTCAACAAATGATTAAGGCGGTAAATACGTAATTTTGTATTTACCGCCATTTTCATTTCTGCCAAGGAAAATGATATTGATGCAAACTATTTTGAATCATAAGGAAATGACGATTCATGCCTATCGCTTTCTGCTCAAACTTACCTTTAGGAGTATTGAGCACTCCATCGAAATCCAAAAATATATACTTCTCCATAGGGGATATTAGATTTTAATTATATATTAGAATCCTATCTTTCTCTTGGTCCTAGTACCTTCCAATCTCTCGCTCTCGCAAAACTCGCTAAGAGACTTGACCATCTTCTCCGGGCTACCATGCAAAATGGTCTGAATGGTGTAATGACGGGCGATATTCTCTATCTCACCACCACTGAAATCATAGTGGGCAGCAAGGAAAGAAGCATCAGCATCCTCCAAAGAAGGTATCATCGCTTGCCAAATCTGTGAACGGCAAGCCAAATCAGGCTTCTCAAATTTCACTTTATAGAGGAAACGACGCTCAAAAGCCTTGTCCATGTTTTCTGCGAGATTAGTTGTGGCGATGAGAATACCATCCAGCTGTTCTATCTCCTGAAGGATGATGTTCTGAATACTGTTCTCCATCTTCTCCACAGCTCTTTCCGCTCCCACCTGACGCTTGCCGATGATAGCATCAGCCTCATTGAATAACAGGATAGGAGCCTTGACAGATTGCTTCACCTTCTGCTTATAGTCATCGAAGATACCCTTGATGTTCTTTTCGCTCTCGCCAACCCACATGCTCTTAACCTCTGAAACGTTCACCTGAATCAGGTCACGCCCTGTCTTCCTGGCTATCTGAAGAACAGTCTCAGTCTTGCCAGTGCCAGGCGCACCATAGAAAAGACAAGCAAAGCCACTCCTGAAATTGGTTTCCCTCAAACGATTTCTGATACTCTGGTAGTGCTCTTCCTCCAAGAGTGTTGCCAGTTCATCAACTTGCTTTCGTTCCTTACTGTTGTAGAACAGTTGCTTGGGTTTGATGTCCTCAAATGACAACATCCCTCCCTTCGGCCGGGCACCACGCATGGAAGACAGGTTGAGTTCAGAGAAGAGCTGCTTCTTGGCATCGTCTGTAATCTTGAAGGACTCCCTGTCCACAAAGCCATCATCATTGGTATACTCGATGAACTTCTCCACTAAGAACAAATGGTCACCTTGGCTCAAGCCTCGCTTTGCCCATCTCCAGTCTGCCTCTCCCTCCTCGTAGAGAAATTCCAAGTCGTGATAGCGGATATCGTCATCACCATCTATGACAAAGAGTGTACAGAACAACAGGAAAAGAGGAAATTCTGTATCCTCCACATCTATGTCAAATGAAGATATGACCTTGACAAAAGCCAGGTTCTCATTCTTGCGAACCAATGCCCTGAGCTTCTTTTTCAATATTTGCCTGTCAAGTTTCCTGCGACGGCATTTTGTGAACAGTTCATTGAACTTGTCAAACAATTCCCTGGCTGTAAGCTCCTCCACATCAGAGGGTATATAACGTTGATTTTGCTGAAATGCCTCCATCACCTCCATTGGGATGCAGTAGTAAAGACCTTCATCCTTACTCCGGCAGACATATTCCTTGTCAACAAGTTCCTCTGTCTCCTTGGAATATCGAAGCAAGCTAAGGATTCTGCAATCCAGAAAATCCGTATAGTCAGAAAACTGGATGTGATTGTCATCACACCTGTCGGCAAACAAGGCCATGATGGCACTGGCACGCTTGGAGATACACAACTTGTCAGAAACAAATCCAAGATATGGGTCTGCCTCCTGATAGAACTTCTCACCAAGTGAAGAACCCTTGGCCTTGTCTACGATAATCTCGAAGGCTTGGAGCAAGTCCATCTGCTCCATACCTTTCTTACATGACGTTTGCATAACCATAATAGCACTACATTAAATCATCCTCTTCCTCATCCTCACCATTTGGGAACATGACGCTTCTCTCATACTCTGGATCATAGAATTCATACTCATTCTTCACCTGTTTGATTTTCTTCTGGATGGAACAAATCTTCTCCAGTTCCGGAAATTGAAGATGTTCACGATTGAACTCCGATATCTCATCCAGCTCTCTCTCAAAGGAGCAAACCTCTGATTGAAAGTCATCCATGTCAAACTCAGGATCATTGAAGAGGTCATTATCAAGAGCCCCATTCAAACGTCTGTTCATTTCCTCCAATTTCATCTTTAATACCGTATTCATCTGTCTAATATTTTAAAAGTAAAACAATTGACACTCATATACTTTGTGCCTGATTCTGTATTCTGGTGCAAAGTTACTGGGTAGCTATGTAAGTTCGTTTCACAGGTTGAAAATATTTTCTCCTGAGCAACTATTTTTCTCACAATTCAGCTAGTTTTGCAAACAAATAGAAAGGAAAGACAATTAAAATGAAAATGGAAATGGAAAAGGAAAAAGAACAATTGAGTGACAAGGTAGATAAGGAAACAGCCCTATCCGCCATCCAAACCAGTTACCTCAACAGCTATAAGGTAATTGTAGCTGGTGGACGAGACTTTGCTGATTACGCCTATATGAAAGAGAAACTGGATGAAGTATTCAACACTTTAGGAGACCAGAAAGATTGCCTATACTTTCTTTAGCCTTCAATATACCTCATTAAGGTAGTTTTGGATATATGACCGATAGTCTCGCCATAGTATAGCCTTAACCATTAACTCGGTAAGCAACTTTTTAGCGAAGAAGCAATTTTAGCGTTCATCTATTCCATCAACATGAACTTTACGACTATACTTGAGACACCATAACAGAAGATATGATATGGGGTAGATGGAATGTTAGCTTGTTGTATATATGTTCTTTGTTACCATCAGTCTTTTTGAAATCTATGAATAGGACAGCATCTTAAAGAATATTTGTAAATTACAGGTTAATATAATGTAAAAAGAAGACTTAGGTGAATAACTTAAGGCATTTTTTTGTATCTTTGCAACATAAAAAATCGTCAAAACGTGAGAAATAGCCTACTATTATCTCATCAAAACGTGAGAAATTGGGCAAAGATAGGTCGTCATAACGTGATAAACAGATAATTATGAAGAGAAAAATATATAAAGAAATGCTGCAATGGAAGCAAAATTCTCAAGGAAAATCTGCTTTGATGATAGATGGAGCACGCCGAATAGGTAAGAGCTATATTGTGGAGGAGTTCGCCAAAAAAGAATATAAATCATATATTCTGGTTGACTTCAACAATGCAGATAGTGATTTAATGGAAATTTTTGATAAGTATCTGAAAAACTTGGATTTGTTTTTCAGTTACTTGGCTTTGTATTTTAATGTAACGCTGTATGCTCGTAATACCGCCATTATATTTGATGAAGTACAGCTTTATCCAAAAGCACGTGCTGCTATCAAGTATCTGGTAAAAGATGGTCGGTACGATTATATTGAAACAGGCTCACTGGTTAGTATCAATAGGAATGTGAAAGATATAGTTATTCCATCGGAGGAATGTCGCATGAATATGTATCCAATGGATTTTGAGGAATTTCTATGGGCAATGGGAGATGAGCAAATGATGCCGTTCATCCGCGATTGCTATGAGAAAAAGCAAGCTTTGGGACCATTGCACCGTAAGGTAATGGATTACTTCCGACATTATATGATAGTGGGAGGTATGCCTCAGGCTGTTCTTGAATATGTAGAAACCCATGATTTCATGAAAGTGGATATGGTTAAGCGAAATATCCTTTCCCTGTATAAGGCTGATATTGAGAAGTATGCTGTGGGCAACGAAATCAAGGTAAAAGCAATTTTCGAGGAGATTCCTTCGGCTCTCAGCAAACATGAGAAGAAGTTCCGGTTGACTGCCATTAGCGATAAGGCTCGTTATCGGGAGTATGAATCTTCATTTTTCTGGCTGGCTGAGTCAAGGGTAGTAAACATCTGCTATAACTCTACTGCCCCTGATATCGGACTGCGATTGAATGAGGAACGCACCACCTTGAAGTGCTATATGGCTGATACAGGTTTGCTGATAAGTCATGCTTTTAACCTGAAGACGATTATGGGAAATGAACTTTACCTGAAGTTGGCTTTGGGGAAACTGGAGTTAAATGAAGGTATGTTAGTCGAAAATGTTGTGGCGCAGATGTTGAGAGCTTCTGGCTATGAATTGTTTTTCTTTTCGAAGAACTCCGCGACAAGTGCGGAAGATAGGATGGAGATAGATTTCCTGATTCCTAAGCCTGTCATCACGAATCGGCATAACATCTCTCCTATAGAAGTGAAATCAGGTAAAAGCTTTACCACGACCTCTCTTAATAAGCTAAGAGCCAAATTTGCTCCTATGCTTGCCGAAGCGTATGTGCTTCACCCAGGTGATATAGAGGTGAAGGATGGAGTGATCTATCTGCCATTATATATGGCAGGACTGTTGTAGAATGAGATTTTTGATGATATTTATATAATAGTGCCAATTCATCCCAAAGGCACGAACATCATTAAATGACGAGAAAACTGACTTCAAGAAAGGAATATTACCTTTCCCTCAAACTCATGATTAGACTGCAACTTAAACAGAGAGAGCAAGTCATGCAGAGAATCATCACATGTTCTCCTATTTTCATGTTTTCAAACTCGAAAGAACATTGCAGATAGTCTGCAGATACATGTAGGATTCTATACATACCTTAATAATATATTTGAAAATGGAGTTGTGCTGGGCACTACGCACCCAGCATCATGCCATTTCCTATATGAACTCTTACTCTCCACTTTTAGCTTTGCCTTGTGGTTTCTGACCAGCATGAGCCATGATAGCATTGTACTCTTCGTCAGACATTCGCCCTGTATCATGAAGGTTCTTCACGTATAGGTAAGTAATCTGGCTGAACACCATCTTCACACCATTGTAGCTCATTTCGATGAAGTCACTATCGAACAAATCAAGAGTAGTTTCCTTTCCGTCCTTCTTCGCCTTCATGGTTACACCGAACTGTTTCTCTTCGTCACCTTCGGTAAAAGTAAGTGATAACTCAAACAGTTCTTTCCCCTTTATTTCATTTTCATTCTGTTTCATATCTATAAATTTAAAACATTAAAACTTCAAAAACATATTAGCAAGTAGGTTTCATCTTTTCCTTGATATCATCAATATTGCTTTCGCAAACATCGATGATGTCCTGGAACTTCTGTTTGTCCTCAGCTTGGGCAAGCTTCTCTTCTGCCATAGTCTTGATGGTCTCAAACAGTTCTAGAGAGAACTCGTTATATGTCCTCATTCCCTTCTTGCGAGCAGAAATCGTTACTTCGTAGCCAGCTTCGCAGTCTATACTAAAGGAAGTAATAGCATTGGAGTCCTTGCACATCTGTATTAAGCACTTTGCTACTCCTTCCTCATCCTTGGATGGAGTACAATCTATCTTGTTTTTACTCTGTTTCATTATATTTAAATTGTTACTACCCTACTTGAGGGTGTGTCATAAGTCCATGACGCACCCTTTTTCGCAAAAAACGCCTACTTGC
>ERZ1026846.2363-NODE-2363-length-10245-cov-3.093032_pt1 | contig 10245 bp, 5 predicted proteins | sample MGYA00380153_ERZ1026846 | MGnify/ENA primary metagenome ERZ1026846 (study PRJEB33269, sample SAMEA4719789) | human gut metagenome | biome: human-associated habitat; feature: organic feature; material: feces | place: Cameroon | collected 2013-10 ... | reverse complement strand
GCTTGTTGTTTGCTTTTTTCTATATTTGCATTAGGAATATCATGAAACGTAGTCTGTTAATATTGGTTTACTTCTTGCTTTGTCTTTCATCGGCATTGGCTCAAGACAGAAAAGTAAAACTTCAGGGAAACATTTAGGATGCTTACTTGAAGTGCGGACTTTTTGAATGTAAAGTTTCGTTCTTTCGATCCGACAGCGTGGAAATTCCGTTCGAATCCAAGGTGTTTGAGGTGGAAAACGACAGCTTGCAAGTTTCCTCTGATAACTTTCCCTGTAATCGGGAACCACGACAACAATCCGGGCACGCCCGAAGGACCTGATACGGATTTCGAAGCTTCAATGCCGTGGCGCACCATTATGTGTCCGAATTACTACTCTTATAATCTCGGCAAAATACATTATGTGGTGCTTGACAATATTATATATCAGAACAAAAAAGGCAAAGGTCCGTATAAGAAAGGTGTAGTGGGCGAGCGCAACTATAAATGCGAAATAACCGGAGAGCAACTCGAATGGTTGAAAAAAGATCTTGCTTTTGTATACACAAATACAACTGTTGTGGTAGAGTTTCACTCTCCGACATGGGTGCTTGATAAAAATACTTTCGAGACAAAAGGGAAGAATAAAAGTGCGAAGGAACTCAGCGACATTATGAAGCCGTACAAAAGAGTGCATTATGTGAGCGGGCATACGCATTACATGCAAAACATGCACCCGAAAGAATATCCAAACATTACGGAACACAACATTGCTGCGGTATGCGCCATGTGGTGGTGGACAGGAAAGCTTAGCGATATAAGCGTTTGCAGCGACGGTATACCGGGTGGGTACTCGTTGTGGAATGTGAACGGAGACAGTATAACGTGGAAATATATGTCGAACGAGGACAATAACGGAATTCAAATGCGTGTGTATGACATAAACGCAGTAAAAGAGTATTATTCCGGCGAAGCAACGCTTCAGGAATTCCTTTCGAAAAATGATAAGCGCGACGACTTTAAGAATTGGTCTGAAAACAGTATTCTCATAAATGTCTTTGCCTATGATACGGACTGGAAAGTGGAGGCTTTTGAGGGCAAAAAGTTTTTGGCTGTAAAGCGTATGCCTGCGTGCGAAGACCCTATGCCTGCCATTGCACATGATTTGCCACGATATAAGAACAACAAGAATTTTGCGAGAAACGATGGATCGAGTAAGAATAACCACATATTTTTTGCGCAATGCACTACATCTGACAAACCTGTAACCGTAAAGGTAACCGATTCGTTCGGAAATATATATACAAAGAAAGTTGCGCGTCCTGCGGCTTTCGGTCTTTCAATGGACAGGGAGCAGATACAGAAAACTAAAATATCAAAAAGATACAAAAAGGTGCAAAGATAGAAGAATACTAAAGTTCCTATCTTATATAGGAAAATTTGCTAGGCAATTCCGCAATATGAAACGGCAGACGGTGAAACGCTTCACGCAGTCTGCTGTTTTTGTTTTAGTATGTACGCAATATTTTTTAGTGTTGTCTCTTTTCATTTCCACGTGTCAACACGCATATAAAGATTAAGTTTTACCTGCCAAAAAGTAAGTCTGTTATAGAGGTAAGCAATAAAAATTGCGAGAGAAACTTCTGGCATTCGAAAAATAAAGGTTGCATATAGACAATAAATAATGAGCTTTCCACATAGAAAAGCTCATTATTTATATATGGCAGAACTTATAATTATTCTGCTTTATTTGTAGTCTGCAAGGTTATACAAGTCCTCTGCCGTGGCAGTTCTTGAATTTCTTGCCGCTTCCGCAAGGACACGGATCATTTCGACCGGGAAGTTTATCAACGTGTATAGGCTGTTGTTTCTGCGGTTCGCGAGTATCCTGATTGGCGGCTGCCTGCTGATTACTGTCAACGAGGTCTGTGCGACTTTCGGTATATTGCGGTCTTCTTGGTGCAGGCTCTTCATGAGCTTCTTGTACTTCTTCGGGAGCTTGCAAAGGTATTTGTCCGCGCATAAGTATTGAAACCGTGTTGTTATTGATGTCGTCAATCATGGAATCAAACAGTTTTACGCTTTCAAGTTTGAAGATTACGAGCGGATCTTTCTGCTCGTAGCTTGCATTTTGAACAGATTGTTTAAGTTCGTCAAGTTCGCGCAGATTCTCTTTCCATGCGTCATCAATGTCGTGCAGAAGAATGGATTTCTCGAAATCTTTTACTACGCTCTTGCAGTCGCTGTTATATGCTTCTTCAAGGTCACTTGTAATAATGTACTGGCGTTTACCGTCGGTTATAGGAATTTGTATGCGCTTGTACATATCGCCCTGTTCCTCGTAAACCTTTTTGATGACAGGATTTGCTACTTGCGACATACGCTCCGTGCGGCGATTGAAGTTGCTCATGGCTTCTTGGAAAGCGCGTTCGTATAGGTCTTCGCGCTTCATGCCTTCAAATTCTTCTTCAGTGAACGGTATTTCCATTGCAAAAATCTTGAAGAACGATTCTTTACAACCTTCGTAGTCATTATTATTAATAATGTTTATGCAGCGATCCCAAATCATGTTAGAAATATCCATTCCGATACGTTCTCCCATGAGGGCGTGGCGTCGTTTCTCGTATATAACGGTGCGCTGCTTGTTCATCACATCGTCGTATTCCAACAAATGTTTACGGATACCGAAGTTGTTTTCTTCAACTTTCTTCTGTGCACGTTCGATGCTGTGATTAATCATGGGCGATTCGATCATCTCACCTTCCTTGAAACCAAGACGGTCCATGACACGCGCAATCTTTTCAGACGCAAAAAGACGCATGAGTTTGTCTTCCAAAGAAACAAAGAAAACAGAAGAACCCGGATCTCCCTGACGACCTGCACGTCCACGCAACTGACGGTCCACGCGACGGCTTTCATGACGTTCTGTGCCGATTATGGCAAGACCGCCTGCTTCGCGAACTTCGGGTGAAAGTTTAATATCGGTACCACGACCAGCCATGTTCGTAGCAATGGTAACAATGCTGCTCTCTCCTGCGTGTGCCACGATGTCTGCCTCTTTTTGGTGGAGTTTAGCATTGAGTACGTTGTGTTTTATTTTGCGCATGTCAAGCATCTTACTCAACATCTCGGAGATTTCCACACTTGTAGTACCAACCAAGACTGGACGACCGGCATTTATCATCTTTTCAACTTCTTCGATAACTGCTTTGTATTTCTCGCGTTGTGTTTTGTAAACGCGGTCATTCATGTCGTCTCTGATGACCGGGCGGTTTGTTGGTATTTCAACTACGTCAAGTTTATAAATGTCCCAAAACTCACCGGCTTCGGTGCTTGCCGTACCTGTCATACCAGCAAGCTTGTGGTACATACGGAAATAGTTTTGAAGCGTTATAGTTGCAAAAGTTTGCGTAGCAGCTTCAATCTTTACGTGTTCCTTTGCTTCAACTGCCTGATGCAGACCGTCGCTCCAACGGCGACCTTCCATTATACGTCCGGTTTGTTCATCTACGATTTTTACTTGTCCGTCTATAACAACATAGTCATCATCGCGATTAAACATGGTATATGCTTTGAGCAATTGCTGCAGTGTATGTACACGCTCACTCTTTATGGCATAGTTTGTAAGGAGTTCATCTTTCTTGTTTAGTTTGTCTTCTTCGCTCAAATCGTTTTCTGCTTCAAGAGCTGAAAGTTGCGAAGTAATGTCGGGCAAAACAAAAAGATCAGAATCGGAAACTTGTTTCGCAAGCCATTCGTTACCTTTATCTGTAAGGTCAACGCTTTTCTGCTTTTCGTCAACAACAAAATAAAGAGGGTCGGTGGCTTCCGGCATAAGCTTGTTGTTATTCTCCATATAGTAAGCCTCTGTCTTGAGCATTCCCGCTTTTATACCGGTTTCGGAAAGATATTTAATAAGCGGTTTGTTCTTTGGCAAAGCTTTGTGAGAACGGAACAACTGTAGGAAACCTTGGGTTACGGATTCTTTATCCTTGTTCTCGGAAATAAGTTGTTTGGCTTCTGCAAGATATTTTGTAGCAAGTTGTCTTTGCACGTTTACGAGATTCTCTACCAAAGGTTGGAATTGCTCAAACATTTGGTCATCTCCCTTGGGCACGGGACCGGAAATAATCAAAGGTGTGCGGGCATCATCTATAAGAACGGAGTCAACCTCATCGACAATAGCATAATTATGTGCACGCTGTACAAGATCTTCAGGGCTTATAGCCATATTGTCGCGAAGGTAATCGAAACCGAATTCGTTATTTGTTCCGAAAGTAATATCTGCCTGATAAGCTTTGCGGCGTGCTGCGCTATTTGGTTGGTGTTTATCTATACAATCAACGCTAAGCCCATGGAACATATAAATTGTTCCCATCCATTCCGAGTCGCGTTTTGCCAAATAGTCGTTTACTGTAACGACGTGAACGCCATTACCTGTAAGGGCATTTAGAAAAACCGGAAGGGTTGCAACGAGTGTTTTACCTTCGCCGGTTGCCATTTCTGCAATTTTACCTTGGTGTAGTACCACGCCGCCGAACAACTGTACGTCGTAATGAACCATATTCCAAGTTATTTCGTTTCCGCCGGCAATCCAGTGATTCTGATATATGGCTTTGTCTCCATCGATTCTTACGAAATCGTGTGTAGCTGCAAGTTCACGGTCAAAATCTGTAGCAGTTACCGTGATTTCTTCGTTTTGTGAGAAACGGCGTGCAGTCTCACGTACAATGGCAAAAGCGTCAGGCAAAACTTCGTCGAGTTTTTTGTCATAGCGTTCCAGAACTTCTTTTTCGAGTTTGTCTATTTGAGAAAAAATAGGTTCACGGTCTTCTATAGGCGTATCTTCAATCTTGCCTTTGAGTTCTGTTATTTTTTCTTTTATATCATTTGCAGAACTTTGGATTATGTTTTTTAGTTCTTGCGTTTTTGCACGCAGTCCATCGTTATCGAGAGCCTGAATAGCAGGCTCTGCTTTCTTTATCTTTTCAACCCACGGCTGAATCTCTTTCATGTCGCGAGTTGATTTGTTTCCGAATATTTTGCTTAATAGTTTATTAATGTCCATTTTTAATGTTCTTGTATTGTTATTATATGCCTGTCTGTTTGTAGCTTGTTTTTATTTTACTCCTTCAAGAGGAGCAGCAGAGCAGGCATTGGGAGCACGGATTCTCATGCACGACGAAAGCGTTGGTGCTATACGTTCTACGCTTACCGGCGTTGTTATTTTTTCCGCTTTTATATTGTATCCGTATAAGAAAATTGGGAAGTTGACATATGCCTCGCTGCAATAACTTACTTCTTTTGTATTGTCGTTTACGAGATTCCAGCCCGGTGCTATTTCTAGAAGTATATCGCCGGAGCATTTGGGATTATACCCGTTACGGATTTTGCTAATGCCCGGCGTCCACGCGCCAAGTTGCAATCGCGTGGAGGTATAAACATCTTTTATTCCGGATATGTCAATGAGGAAACCTTCGCAATGTTGCAGGATTTGCGAAAGGCTAAGTTGTTTTTCCTCTATAAGTTTATGGTTAAGGTATATTTCTGCTCCGTGGCATGCTTCTACGTATTGCCCTTGTCCGAAAAGAGCAACGAGATACATATTAAGTAATGCCGAGGTACGACTGATATTAAATGTGCCACTTGGAATGCGATATTTGTCGAGATTTTGTGCTGCGCTGTTGGTATATCCCGTAGAGGTTATTACAAACAGAGTATTGTTTGCACCGGTTTTCTTTTCAACTGCAGAGATTAATTTACTAAGCGCATTATCTATTCTTACGTATGTGTCCTGCAGCTCCATCGGGCTTTCAGGACCGGAAAGATTTTTGTAATTTCCTGCGTGAAGAGTTATTGACAAATAATCGGTTATTTCATCTGCTCCGATTTGCGTTCCATTAAGGCAGGCAAGTGCTGCATTTGTTATTTCATCGTTGATAGCTCCGCATTCTTTGAATTGACGATAGCGACTTGTGCCTTCAAATTTATGACTGAAAGGCTTGGAAACCGCTCCCGACAGGAAATAATTGAAATTTCCTACAATGTCTGAAGAAGGAGTCCAAGAATAGTTTTTAAGTTTTGTGGAAAGTGAGTTACCCGAATTGAAAGATCTCACCCATGCCGGCAGTTCGGTGCTATAATATGAAGAAGAACACCACTGCCCTGTAAGATTGTCAATCCAAAAAGCACCGTCGGCGGCGTGTCCTGCGCCAAAAAGAGCTTCTTCCCCAAATGGTGCTATGGCATATACTATGGATTTTCCGCTGGTAGCAACTTTAAGTTCGTCTCCGATAGTGGAAACAGCAAGACGGCGCGGAGAATATTTGTCGAGAGTCATTACTCCCTCGCAATCATTATCGTCAACAGCCATTACAGGGCGCAGAGTTTCGCGGTCAAGCCACTGTATTCCTACAATTCCGTTATCATAAGGCGTTGCGCCTGTAGAAACTGTGGCAACAGCCGAAGCGCGGTCAAGACGGGATGAAGGATATTGTGCCTGAGTATATACACGGCTGTTTTCAAATAGCTTTTTGAACCCGCCGCTTCCATACAAAGGCGAGAAAGCTTCCATATAGTCGGTGCGCAACTGGTCTATTGTGATATTCACCACAAGACGTGGCACTGCCGGCAAAGACTGTGCTTCTCCTGTTGTGAAATATAGCCCGGCTATAAGGGTTGTTATTATTTTGATTTTTTCCATTCCGCCTTGTGTTGGATATATGCGCTTGTTGCTGTTTGCAGGCACAAAGATAATGCAAAACAATAAACTGATGCGCTGAATGTTTGCGAAATAAACAAACTTACCACAATAAACAGAAAAATTACGCCTGCCGCTATCGGGGCATAATTATCATATTTGTGTTTACGTATGTTTGCCATCCTTATTACCATATATATAATAGGTATGGGGTTTAGTATTGCAATCAGCCAGTTTGAGTTTACCGTAGGATGCTCGGAAAAGAAGAAAAGGGTGGCAATAATACATCCCGCCAATCCTTGTATTGTCATTAAGACGGCTTCGTATCCCCAAAATATTTTATTCCATTTTATTTCCAACGCACATATAATCATTGTCAATGCAAGTATCGTGCCGAAAACTCCAATGGGAGAAACAGGGAAGCCTTTTATCTCTTTCCGTGCCTTAATGGGCGGATAAATTTTGGTGTCTGCCACCAATTTCCTTTTGTTTCCGTCTTTGTCGGTGATGTATGCTTTGTCAATGTATTTCTTCATATATAGCGGCGCAAACATCTTTTGACGTTCTCCTATATATTTGTCTGCATCGCTGCCCAAAAGCAAATCTTGTCCGAACTCCGACCATGGGCAGTCTTTCGTATAACGGTGTATTATCTGCCGATAGCTTTCCTGTGTTTCGTCTTTAGGATATGTAATTTTTCCGTTTACGCAATTTTCTATTTGGTCGCGTGCTCGTGTCGTGCAGTTGTCGTATAGGAAATTGTAACGATAGGTCCAATCTTCATATCTTGAAATTTTTACAAGACTGTGAAGCAATTTCTCCTTCTCTTCCTTTGTAAGGTTAAGAATTTGTTCGGTTACGGCAGAGCCGCGATACTCATATTCGCTAATGAAGTCCTCAAAAGGAAATGCCGCCATGTAGTAGTCGGTTTTACCGAGTACAAAGCGACCCACAAAATTTGAAGTGTGGAAGTCGAACATCCCGTAATTGAACACCCAATCCGCTCCCGAAGCTGTGCGTATCCTTATTGCCGAATGTCCGTAAAGCGCGTAGATTTCCGCTCCCGGGTCGCAGGTCATGAAACTCACGGTTATAGTGTCGTCATTCAAGGTTTCGCCCAAACATTCATCACCGGCGGCAAAAGCCGCAGGCTGAATGATAAAAGCCAAAACCGATAGTATAACGAACTTTAGGAACTTCAACGCCAAGATTTTTTTATCCGAGATTCTTTAATGTTTCCTTTATTGTGGCAATCTTGCTCTGTGTGTCGCAGAGTTTCTTGCGTTCCATTTCCACAACCTTTTCAGGTGCATGGGCTGTGAATTTTTCGTTCGAAAGTTTCTTCTCTATCGAAGCAAGGAACTTTTCAAGGTGTTCGAGTTCTGCATTTGCTTTGGCTTTTTCGGCATCCTTGTCAATTAGATTGCCAAGAGGAACGGCATATTCGGTTGTGCCTACCATAAATGAAGCTGACAATCCGTCTTTTTCGCTTATGGTTTGTATTTCGTTCACTTTTGCCATTTTCTTTACCGTTGAAGCAAATTTTTCGTTTACATTCGAGTTCACCACATTGAGTTGCAGTTCTTCGCGCGGGGCAATATTTTTTTCGGCTCTCACTGCGCGTATCCCCACAACTATTTGTTTCACGGTTTCTATCTCTGCAAGCAGTTTTTCATCCTCGTTCGTGAATTTTTCGTTGCCGTTTGTGCTGTACATAATGCTTTCGCCGTCTTTGCGTTCGCGGATGTGCTGCCAGATTTCCTCGGTTATAAATGGCATGAACGGGTGAAGCATCTGCATTAACTTTTCGAATATGCCCAAGGTGGCTTCCATTGTTTTGCCGTCTATGGGTTCGCCGTATGCAGGCTTGATCATTTCGAGATACCAACTTGAAAATTCGTCCCAGAACAAGTGATAAACCTCCATGAGTGCTTCGCTGATTCTGTATTTCGAGAACAGATCATTAAGTGTTGCCTCGCTTTTGCGCAATTGTGCGGCAAACCATTCGGTAGCCGTTTTTGCGGTATCGGGTTGTGCTATGTTGTTGTCCACATTCCAACCTTCCACAAGACGGAAAGCGTTCCATATCTTATTGCAGAAGTTTCGTCCCTGTTCACAAAGGCTCTCGTCGAAAAGAATGTCGTTTCCTGCGGGAGCGGAAAGCATCATTCCCATTCTAACTCCGTCAGCTCCGTATTCTTCTATGAGTTTCAACGGATCGGGTGAGTTACCGAGCGACTTAGACATCTTTCTTCCGAGTTTATCACGCACAATGCCGGTGAAATATACGTTTCGGAAAGGCATCTTGCCCGTATATTCATATCCCGCCATTATCATTCGCGCCACCCAGAAAAAGATAATATCCGGACCGGTTACGAGATCGTTGGTGGGGTAGTAGTAATCGAATTCCTTGTTTCCCTCCGGCTGCATAATACCATTGAAAAGCGAAATGGGCCAAAGCCATGAAGAGAACCATGTATCAAGAGCTTCTTCGTCCTGACGCAAATCCTTTGCTTCGAGAGCCGCATTGCCACTTTTTTCGCGCGCAAGTTTCACGGCTTCTTCTATTGTCTCAGCCACAACAAAGCCTCCCTGCGGAAGATAATATGCGGGAATTCTGTGTCCCCACCACAACTGGCGGCTTATACACCAGTCTTTTATGTTTTCAAGCCAATGGCGATATGTGTTCTTGTATTTTGCGGGATAGAACTTGATTTCGTCGTTCATTACGGGCGGAAGTGCCATATCGGCAAAGTGTTTCATCTTCAAGAACCACTGCATTGACAATTTGGGCTCTATTGCCACGTTTGTGCGTTCGGAGAATCCCACTTTGTTTGTATAGTCTTCGACCTTTTCCATGAGTCCTGCTTTTTCCAGGTCTTCGGCTATTTGTTTTCTTACCTCGAAACGGTCCATCCCAACATACATTCCCGCAGCTTCTGAAATGGTTCCGTTGTCATTGAATATGTCAATGCTTTCAAGATTATGCTTCTCGCCAAGCATATAGTCGTTGGGGTCATGACAAGGGGTAACTTTAAGACAACCTGTTCCGAATTCCGTGTCCACATATTCGTCTTCAATCACTGGAATTTCCCTATTGACGAGCGGCACTATGACATGTTTGCCTTTCAACCAGGTGTTTTTCTCGTCGTTCGGGTTTATACACATGGCTGTATCACCCATTATTGTTTCGGGACGGGTTGTGGCTACAACAGCATACTTTTTCTCGCCCTTTTTCGGGTCAACAACATAATAGCGAAGGTAGTAGAGTTTGCTGTGTTCCTCCTTGTATATCACTTCTTCGTCGCTGAGCGCGGTTTGTGCCTTCGGATCCCAATTCACCATTCTCACTCCGCGATAGATGAGTCCTTTGTTGTAGAGGTCAACAAACACGCGGATAACGCTCTTTGAACGTGTTTTGTCCATGGTGAATGCCGTGCGATCCCAATCGCACGATGCGCCGAGTTTGCGGAGCTGTTTCAGAATAATGCCGCCGTGTTCGTCTGTCCACTCCCATGCGTGCTTCAAAAACTCCTCGCGTGTGAGGTCGGTTTTTTTTATTCCTTT
>ERZ1026846.2354-NODE-2354-length-10266-cov-6.773773_pt1 | contig 10266 bp, 2 predicted proteins | sample MGYA00380153_ERZ1026846 | MGnify/ENA primary metagenome ERZ1026846 (study PRJEB33269, sample SAMEA4719789) | human gut metagenome | biome: human-associated habitat; feature: organic feature; material: feces | place: Cameroon | collected 2013-10 ... | reverse complement strand
GTGCTTTGTTGTGTTTTGCTTTACAAATATTTCCTTTAACTTTGCATTTCATTCAGGCTCTCTTTTTTCTTCTCTTTTCATAAGTTACTTCAACCGCTGCTGCAATCACACATATTACCATAACAGCCATTGGAATAGCTACATTTCTTGAATCTCCTGTACCAACTGTTTCCGATACACCAGTTCCAGAGTCCTCTGTGTTTACTGTATTTTCACCAGATGGAACATCTGTCACATCAGAATTTTCTGGTGTCATTGGATTACTTGGTATAACTGGATTGCTCGGTGTTTCTGGATTTCCTGGTTTAACATTTTCCTTTGGAAGATTAACACTAGAAATCTCCTGTGTTGGAACAGCTGGCCTAATTGATTTCGCTGCACTACTTGAAACATCAAGTCTTGCGCCTGTATTGGCTGGGGCATAAGCTGATGCTGAAAGTAATGTTGCAGCTGAACTAGCCGTAACTACTTCTGACGCACTTCCTGCTGACTTTATCTGTAATAATCCATGCATGTTAATAGTACCATCCGCATTTCTAGTTGGAGCAACACTTGTATCTACATTTTCAAACCACGATGTAGATGATTCTACGCCAAGACTATTAACACATCTTGTTCCATCATAGAAATAATTTGACTCGCTTCTTAAACTGTATATAACACCATTACTTGTGCCAAGTTCCTTCTGAACTTTATTGGCATATTTGCTTGACACTACTGAAAGATATCCTTCAACTTCCCATGCTTTATCATTTGATGTCTTTGTATATAGGCTGATATTATAAGCCTTTCCATTTATTGAATTATCATATGATGTACAATTAATAACTTTACAATCAGGGCATGAATTACTTGTTATACCCTTCCCATAATTATTGTATGAAATGCAATTCTTTAAGACATGTGCGCCATACATATTTTCGCCACCAAGCTTAAAGCCATTTCCTTCACCAAAATCATAGCCTTCTGCTATTATATCATCAGTTGTAAGCCATCCATTATTGTAACATACTGAGTTTTCAATTGTTACTGCACCGATTTCTCCTGTTGTTGATTTAGCATATAAATCCCAACCATCGTCAATGTTATGATGTGAAATACATCCATAGAATTTATTGCCTTCTCCACATGTTAACTTAGCAGAGAATCCATCAGCATCATTTCTTCCTGCATCACAGTTATCATATGATTCGCAGTTTTTAACAAGATTATTCTGTGGCCACATATTCTCAGTATTTGGTTCACCATAATAACGGCTAATCTGAAGACCTGAATTTCCATTTGTATGGATTATACACATTTCTAATGTATTATTGTTACCACATATTGAAACACCTTTACCTGGGCTATTCTTAATTTCAAGTCCATATACATGCCAATACTCACCTACCATCGTAAGTAAACCATTAGACGACGCCATATTAGAACCATCAAGTACTACCTTTCCTTCATTTAAAGGCACAACATTAATTGGTTTTTCTGCTGTTCCCTTCTGACTTCTATTTATTACATAGTCAGATGTTGGCGCATATGTACCATCAAGCATTACAATTGTCTGTCCAGCCTGTGCATAGTCAAGTGCTGTCTGGAAATCAAGAGGGCTAGACATTGTTCCCACATTATCAGCCTTTCCTGTAGGAGAAACATATATAGCTTCGCCAGTCTTTCCTAATACACCATATGCTACATTTATCTTTCCACTTATAGAATCATAACTTGTAAGATTCTCTGTACTCTTGTCTGGTGTAAATGTATAACTGATTTCATTAGTACCTGCTTCATTCCAAAGTGTTACTGGAATCTTAGCTATACCATTTTCAGCTATATTAACAGTCTGGGATCTTCCATTTGCTGTTAATTCTAATGAACCTGCTACATTTGTACCTGCTATAAATGTATAATTCTTGTCACCTGTTTTTACTGCTGAATATACCTTAACTTCCGGCTTAGTCTTCTTGACCTCAGTTGTTGTAGATACTGAACCTGCTGACTTTTCAAATTTGATATCTGATACCTCAACTCCTACCGCTCTTGCATTAATAACACCAATAGCCATTGAGCCATTTTCCTGCACCATAACAGCAGAAACATCGCTCCATACAATACTATTGTCAGCATCTTTCATTGTTGCAACAATTGCATCATTAGTTTTCTCTAATGTGTATGTATATATGCTACCATCTGTAAGAGTATCTTTCTCTGGCTGAACAGAGAATATATTAGATGAATCCAGTGTTCTCGTTACACCATTATTATCCTCAGTGTCATATGATGTATATCCTGTTGTAGCTCTTGACACATTAGCATGATTGAGATTTCCCATTGAAGTATTAGATGCCTTAAAGTTACCAACTGAATATGAATTGAAATACTTAGTATCTTTTGTTCCAAATCCAACTATATCAGTTGCATAAATACCAAATCCTGACTGATTATCTAATGCATTTGATTTAAGGTCTACCACCTTAAATGTAGCTGTAATTTTAAAATTCTCAGCATTAGGATTAATCTTGGTGTAATAATAGAAAAATCCATCTTCTGAATCTGCTACTTTACCATTATTTGCACTAGCAAATGTTATTGTTTTATCTGTGTTAGTAATATCTTCAGCGACTGCTGGAGCAGCTGTTTTAACAGTAGTCGCTTTTCCACCAGATATTGTAAATTTTCCTGATGTTGCAGAACCTACCGCTGCTGTATACCACTGCTGTTTAGCATCTCCTACTTTAATTGTCGTCTCAGCCGACTGAGGATCAAACCCTTCTCTATATGCTGTAACCTTTATAGAATATGTTTCGCCCTCTGTAAGTCCTGTAAGTGTATAATTTCCTTCCGTTACATCCACTGCCGCATCAACATAATTGCCTTCGTCTGCCAGCTTATAAGCTACTGAAAACTTGTCAGCATCAACATTATTCCAATCAACATAAACAGAACCATTTCCGAGGTTATTAACCCATGAAATTGTTGGTGTATCTAATGGTTTTTCAAAATCTGTATATGTCTTCTCTTCACTTTTTTTGTCTGAGTATCCAGACTTAGATAATGTTGCTACAAATGTATAATCTCCATCATCCTTAGGTGAAAATGTAAGAGTAGTCTTCTTTGTCTTTTCATCTATAGACTTTACTTCCTGAGAATCAATCTCCAGTCCATTTCTATACATTGTAACAACTGCATATTCTCCTCCACGGATGCTGATATCTGCTGTCAAGTCAACTTTCAGATTAGAACCACTCTTAGAAACATCACTAAGAGAAGGGGTTGCAACATCATTCCACGGAAATTCATATACGACCTCTGCTGTCGCCTCTTCCGTTCCAATCACCTTATTTAACTTAGCATCTATTGCTACACCCTTAACAGAGTATGTATATCTTCCTGTATCTCCTGGTATATCGGTAATTGTCACTTCTGGCTTATTGGCATATTTAATTGTTTTAACAACAACCTTGTTTCCTTTCTCATCAGTTCTATATACGATATATCTTGAAGTTTCTCCTCCAACTTTTGAAGCTCCAACTTTAATATTTACAACAGGTTTATCTTCTGTGCTCTGAACAGCCTCAATTGAAAGACCTGATGGTGCTTCTGACTCTACAACTGCTTCTTCTTCAACTTTAACAGAATATATATTCACGCCATTATCTGATGAGCCTAATATATATTCTCCTGCTTCGAGATCACTGAAAGTATATGTATTTACTGGATATTTATTATTTTTAGTTTTTGACAAAGTTTCCTCTTTTAATGGAGTTGTCAATTTCCCCTTTTCATATTTACCTATTGATATTTAATTTGCACTACCACCCTTTGATGCAGCCACAACTGTTACTGTGGAATCCTGTGTAGTGGTAAATACAATTCCTCTAGCACTCGATTTATCGAATTTTCCATTAACTTGAACTACATACTTGTATGTAGAACCGCCTACCATTGTTTCTACCTTCTCATTACCGGCTTTTGTAGCATCTAGTAACTTTACTTTTTTCGAATCTCCAAAATCGAAATAATCTGATTTTGGAAATTTCCCATTAGCTATATCTTTTGCATCAAAAACATGCACATTGCCTGAGCCAGTAGCATCATCCGCTTTAGCCGTAGTACCAAACACACCACCAAGTAGCCATGTCGGAACTAATGTCAATAACATTAACGCCGTTAAGACCGCAGCCATTATCCTTTTCTTATTTTTCTTTTTCATAAAGTCCTTGAATCCTCCTTGCTTCGTCAGCAACCGCAACTTCTTTTTTCGACATGCGTGAAACTGCAATCACTTAAATTTTTATAGCGCTACACTTATAAAAACTTTGTAAAATGGGATATTTATCCCAATGCCAAAATCTGTTGTCTAATTTATCACAAGTTTTTTGGAGAATCAAGCATTGTTTTAGTTATGCTGTCGGTTTTTAACCAGATTATGCAAAGTTTTGTTGTGAATTTTGCATAATTTTCTGATTGCATATCAAACTTGTTATCCTTCGGATATCAGTTCCACAAAAATGTCTTTCTTCTATATGATTATAAGCAAATCCGTTAAACTATATTCCAAGGCTCATCAATTGATACATTATTGTAATTTTTCACAAACTTTTCACAAATTCAAAATATTCCATCATAAGTATATTAACGCAGACAAAAAAATCCTGATAGGCACATCTTTTCGATATGCTATCAGGATTTTAATTATTTTACATTTCCGAAGAATTATCTAGCCATTCTTCTCTTCTTTTCAAATACTACTACACCAGCTGCAGCTGCTACAGATGCCATAAGTAATATCATCATTAATGCCATATTGCTTGAATCCTTTGTAAGTGTTCCTTCATTGCCTTCTCTTGAAAGAACTGGTGAAGCAAATGATATGCTTGCGATTCTGTTGAATTCTTCCTCACCTAATGCATTAATAAGTATCTGCTTAGACTCTGCTGTAAGCTGTGGAGCCTTATCAAGTGCGTCAGCACCAACGCCTGCACCTAATGCTGCTCTTGTCTCTGCTGTAAGCATCATAAGTCCATTCATGTTGATTGTTCCATCAGCATTTCTTGTTACAGGTTCTGATGTATACTTGATTGCTGAAGCTGTATCAGCAAGTAATGTTGCATTTTCTGTTAATGCTGTTGCTGTATCAACATTTACTGAATTAGTATTAACTGAAACAAAGCTGCTGTCTGTTAATGCTGTGCTTGCTTCTTTAGCATCACCTGATGCTGCTTTCCATAAGTAATCAGTTGCCTGATATAACTTAGCTACATCCTGTGTTCCCTTAGCCTTAAGACTATCTGAGACACTCTGGTACTTATTTCTGTAAGAAAGAGCACCATATGCTGTGTAATCTGTATTCTTAGCATCGTTAGTATATAATGCTATATTGTAGTTGTTATTGTTGTAAGATGTTGAGCTTACTACTACATTATCTGGGCAAGAGTTACTATCAATACCCTTAGCCTTATTCTCAAATGCTACTGAGTTAAGAATTACATGTCCAGCTGCAAGGCTTGAACCACCCATCTTGAATCCGTTACCGTTTCCGGCATCTGTTCCATCCTCAAGATATCCGTTAGCATAAGCTACACAGTTCATAATTACAACTGTAGGAATATTTCCCGTTTCAACCTTAGCGAAGAAATCCCATCCATCATCTGCATTGTTATGTGCTATACAGCCAACGAATACATTACCCTTGCCGATTGTTAACTTAGCTGCAAATCCATCTGCATCCTCATAACCTGCATCTGCATTGTTATGTGATGTACAATTCTTAATTGTGTTGTATGCTGGCCAGTCTGACTTAGCCTGAACATTTGAAAATCTACTAATCTGAATACCTGTGTTACCATTGTTGTATGTATTAACTGAATCTAATACATTGTAACTTCCTGCTACATGGATACCATCCTTACCATTAGCTGAATTTGTTACATCTATGTTCTGGATATACCAGTAGTTACCGCAAAGTGTTATACCTTCTCCTGTTGTACCCGCGAAGTCAAGAACTACTCTTGTTCCTGCCTGTTCTGGCATCATGTAGATTGGCTTCTCGCTTGTACCATTAATTCCAAATGGAATTAATAAATTGTTAGCTACCTTGTAATTGCCTTCAAGAAGAAGAATCTTCTGTCCAGCCTTTGCATAAGCAACTGCATTGTAAATATCAATTGGGTTACCCTTTGTACCCTTACCTGAGTTAATCTGTGCCTTTGATGAATAAGTCTCATTAGCCTTAGCTTCATCAACTGCTGCAGTAGCCTCAGCACTTACATAAATCAAATCACCTGTGAAGTATGCATATGTTACTGACTTAGATACTTCAACCGGATCATATGAAGTTGGGAGCTCGTAATCACCAAACTTGAAGTTCTCATCTGGAGTAAGTGTAACAACAAACTTGTTGTCACCAATCTTAAGCTTTGTATCAAATGCGAATGCTTCTGATGCCTTAACATCACCTTCGCCAACAACTTCTTCGCCCTTTGTTACTACTACATGACCATCTACATTAGACATACCCTTAAGCTTGTAATCCTCTGAGCTTGATGTTGAAGCTGAAGAAACGCTTAATACTACATCCTTGTATTCCATTGGTCTTTCTTCCTTTGGATCATCATCCTCTGGATTAATAGTTGTAAGCGAAATATCACTAAATGTTACATCACAAGTTCTTGAAGCAAATAATCCAATATAAACATTGTCCTCATCTAACTGGCTAAGTGCTTCTGTATCATAGTACTTCTTTGTTGTTGTATTTCCGTTTGCATCTGTATAGCTTACGAAGTAACCTGTATTGTTCTTTCTGATTGTAAGCTTAATAGATGTGATAGGATTTTCAACTGTTGTATTCTTAAATGTTTCATCTGTATTAGTGTAGTTACCAATAAGATTGTATGTTCCTGCCTCTGATCCAAGCTTAGATGTATCAAGAGTTGTCATTGATGTCTTAAATTCATTAGTTACTGTCTCAGTATCATTATCTTTAAGTTTCTGAATGTTATTCTTAGTAACACCAATCTTTTCCTGAGAACCAATACCAAGCTTCATAGAAATCTTATCTCCTGAAGTCTTGCTTATTGATGCTTCACCTGTCTCTTCATCAACATTGCTGTAATACTCAACCTTTGTTACTGATGCCATATATGAGTTATTCCAGAATACTGATGAATTTCCGTTATCCCCAACTGCATCTGCAGCCATAAGACCGAAGCCTTCCTGTCCATTAGTATATGTCCAAGAATTAACATTAGCTGTAGCTGTAAGTGTAAAGTTCTTGCTTGTAGGTATTGTTGCATAATAGAAAGCAACGCCATCTGTTGAAGCTGGTACTAACTTACCCTTGCTTCCAAGAGACCATACATTAACCTTGCCATCTGAATTAACTTCTCCTGAATAACCGTTAGGTGATGCATCCTTATCGCTAAGATTTCCTTCTTTTACAGTTACACCCTGACCAAATGCTGAGAACTTCCATGTGAACTGTTCATGGTCTGCAACCTGAAGAGATGCCTCTTTTGACACCTTCTCTGCACCATCTAACTGTCTCATTGCTGTTACTCTGAAAATATATGTATCTCCAACAATAAGTGGTTCTGTCTTAACTGAAAGATTTGTTGTTGACGCAACAAGTGTTGTAAATTCTGCTGCATCGCTCTTCTTATATTCAACCTTGTAAGATGTTGCTTCAGGAACTGCATCCCAAGTAACTTCCATCCTGCTTTCTTCTGCTGTTCTCAACTGTATTTCTGGTGCCTTAAGTGGAAGGATATATCCCTCTGACTTATACTTAGCTGATGCATATGTCTTTGTAACACCTGTTCTCTTCGCAACTGCTTCGAAATAATATACACCAGTTGCATCTGGAGTAAACTCAACCTCATTAGATGTTGTGTTCCATGCTGTTATTGTCTTAGTATCTTTAAGTTCACCTGCTGCATTGTACATATTAACATCGATTAAGCCTGCACCATATGTACCAATTTCTCCATCAACTGTTACTGTAATTTTACCATTCTCATTATCATTAACTGTTCCTGTAACTGATACTCCCTCATATGCATCCCAGTTATCACTAAATGGTGAATATGTACCAGTAAGTGTTGAAGCATCAAATAATGTATCTGAACCAGATACAACCTTTAAGTTATTAACTACTGCTGTTGTACCAATAACTGCAAATCCAACACTAACATCGCCCATAAGTGCTTTTGAAGGTTCTTCCTCTGAAGACTTAAAGTTAACTTTGCCATCTGCTGTCTTGACTTCTGTGGTATACTTACCACTCTTTCTTGTTACTGTTACAGAATATACTGTATCATTTGTATACGCATTAACTACACTATTATATTTACCACCTGAATAAGTACCATCAGCCTTATTTCTGTAATAAACTAAATCACACACTCCACTGTTAGCTCCTCTGAAACCAACTGCGTAAAGATTTGCTGTTGACTTATCAATATCTGTAAATGCACCAACATAAAGTCCTGAACCTGACGCTGCTGGCTTAGCCTTTACTGTTACATCTGCTGTAAGAGTAAAGTCCTTATCCTTTGCAACTGTATTATTCAATACAACATATGATGTATTACTAAATCCCTTAGATGATACACCACCTGTTGTAGCTGGCTGGAACGCTGTTATCTGTCCCTTATCTCTGATTACAGTAACAGGAACTGTTGTCTGCTGATCAACAAGTTTCATTCCTGTTATAGCCTTAGAAGTATCAATCTGCTCTAATGCTCTTACTGTAACAATATTACTGCTCTTTGTTCCTGCTTTTCTTACAGCATCAACCTTAACATTATACTTATAACCTGCTTCAAGACCATCCACTGTACAGCTAATAGCTGTCTTTGCCTTCTTAAATGCTGCTATTTCCTCTTCTGAAACAGTCTTAGTAGCTTTTGTAGGACAAGCTTCTGTATTCTTATATACATATACATTATATGACGAAGCTGTCTCAATATCTGCCCATGTAGCAGTTACCTTATTAACATCTCCTGCAGCACTGATTTCAAGCACTGCTTCATACTGAATACCAGCTGTTGTTGCATCACCTACTGAATCATCTGATGCAACACCCTTACCAACAACTCTGTAATAGTATGTACCAGACTTGCTTACTGTATCATCATACTTAAATGATGTCTCTTTTCCTGTATATTTATATACTTCTTCTGCCTTGCTCCAGTCTGGTTCTGCATCTGAACCATATGATGTTTTAACTTTCTCTACAGCATAATAAACATCCGGTCCTTTTTCATTAACAGATAATCCAGAAACATCAACTGATACCTTTGATGGATCTGTTGTATCCTGTGTAGCTTTTATTGCTGATGCTTTTGCATCAGGAGCTGCTATTATTTTAAAATTTCCCTTAAGTGTAACTAATTCACATCTGATTTTCTGTCCACTTGCAACATATACATTAACAACATCGTCTTTATTCAATGTACCTAACGAAACATCTGTTGCTTCTTTCCCAACTTTAACAGTCTGTTTATTTGCAACATCACCATTTTTAACAATGTAAAGATCTTTATTTTTACTTCCACATACAATACTCAATGTAACATCACATGTTTTACCTGCAGTAACTCTTATAAAACCTTTCTCTGGCATTGCAGTATCAACATTATATCCTGATGTTGGTCTGAAATCCCATTTTTCATCCGAAATAGCATCTTCTTTACCGCCACCCACTATTTCATATTTGGCAACGAGTCCATCTCCATCTTTAAATTCTTTTACTAAAAGCTTATTCACTTCATCAACATCGCTTCTTGAATACTCGTACTTGATTTGGGTTTCCCCATCGGCCTTAGCTGTAGTAGCAAACGCACCACCCAACAGCCATGTTGGGACTAATGTCAACGCCATGAGAACCGTCATGAACGCCGCCACAATCCGCTTTCTGTTCTTTTTCATAAATTGCCTCCTTGTTGCTCAAAACGCTCTTAAAATTGAAAATACAGCGTTTTAATGATATTGAGGGACTGCGCACCTTTCCCTCGAAACTTTTATAAGATTATCACAATACCCCCCCCTAGTCAATCTAAACTATTGGTAACAATGACATCTCCAGTCCCCTATGCAGCATATGTTTTTGTGCATTTTTCACAATGCAGATAGCAATTAATATATTTTTTCTCTACAATCCGTCCAATCTGCCTTATTGCAAAGCCCATAACCACCGCATTTACTGGCTTCCGACATTTTTCTCATATATTAGACGCATTGTAATTTTTCACAAATTTTAGGATTTTTTTATAT
>ERZ1026846.2352-NODE-2352-length-10267-cov-21.761163_pt1 | contig 10267 bp, 11 predicted proteins | sample MGYA00380153_ERZ1026846 | MGnify/ENA primary metagenome ERZ1026846 (study PRJEB33269, sample SAMEA4719789) | human gut metagenome | biome: human-associated habitat; feature: organic feature; material: feces | place: Cameroon | collected 2013-10 ... | reverse complement strand
AGTACAAGAATATTTAAAATTGAATATTGTTTTTTCAAAGACTTAAAACGCATTGCTTTAATGGCTCTTGTTGCTGTGAAGACAATGCGTTTTTCTGTAAAAAATAATCTCCTTAAGTGGTATTTCAGATATAAAAATTGGTCAAAAAAGCGGTAATTTCGACTCAAATATTGCTTCAAAAGGCGGTAAATCACATACAGATTTTTGCCAGAAAGACGGTATCGGATTCTTTTGATTTTACTATCAAAGATATTACAGGAGTTCTTTTTCCTTTAGAAATCTAGCCATTTTCTAAGATTTTTTCGTAATTAAGTTTCACTTCAAGATGGATTATGACATTCACAGACAGCTTACAAATAATTCGCTGGGGTCTCATAAATACAGGCAACTAAGATAATGACTGACAATGCTTATCAAGATGTCAGAGATATGGTGACACTTAGTATTGTCAGTGATTTACAGCACTATGATAGCCAGCTTACGGAAGTAGACAAGATGCTGGAACAGATGTATAAGATGCTGGGCTGCACACTTACAACTATTCCCGGTGTAAATGTCATTACAGCAGTTAAGATTCTTGCAGAGATTGGTGATATCAAACGTTTTAGTAATGCCAATAAACTGGCACAGTTCGCAGGGATTGCACCACTTCATTTATCCTCCAGCGGTAAGGGGAAGGATGTAGCTACCAAGCAGGGAAACAGACGACTGCAGGCCACTATTTATTTTCTTGCAATCCAGATGGTGCAGCTATCCTCAAAAGGCACACCAAGAAATCCAGTAGTGCGAGCCTGCTACGAGAAGCGTAAGGCAGAGGGAAAAACCAGCCAGCAGGCACTGATTTGTATTTCCAGACGATTAATCAGTATCATTTATGGAATGTTAAAAAACGGCACGGAGTATCGCATGCCGGTAGTGGAAAACGCTGGCGAAAAGTTGTAGAGCAAATGGCAAATATATGGTAGAATTTCAAGCAGATACAAGGGTCGGCGTTGGAGAGTTTACTCTTTTTTCGATAGTGGATCATCGGCTTGGATTATTATAAGGGTAAAGAGTTTATGTCAAGAGTGGTAGTAGCTCCTATAGTTTATTACCAAGTGAAGGTGAAATTGGAACATATAGAGAGTTATTAGATGCAGGTGAGGTTGGAGATAATATTACACCACATCATATGCCTTCTGCGGAATATATGTCTCAGTATGGAGTAGGAAGGGAAGATGGTCTTTGTATGAATATGGAAATGCCTAGTCCAGGTACGGGAGGGCGACATCGTTTGACCGACACTTATGGAAGAAATATGACAGATGCAGAAAAGGCATATTATTATTCGTTATCCCCTAGAGATGCACTGGCATACGATATTGCAAATATGAGGCAAATATATCAGAGTCAAGGTTTATATTCTGAGATACGACCGAAATTGCAAGAATATATCAAGAAATACATGGAATTAATGCCTGAATTATTTGATAAATAGAAGAGGAGAATTAAGCAATGGATAAAAAAAATCAGATACAACAATTAATCAATTCCAGGAAGCTGAGTACTGATGAGGAATATGTGTTATTTGAAGGTGCCTTGCAGGCATTGCATTTGAATATAACGATTGATGATATTGCTGAAATATGTAAAGCTTTTGATGATGATACAAAAGATGATGAAGTTATGTTTGGAATTATTCATCTGATTGAACAATTGCAAGGAGAGGAGTACTTAAAGAAGATTGCAATATGTACACCAGATATGAAGGAGGCTCATGATTGGGCAATGACGTTAAATAAGAGAATAATTAACAGTCAAAAATATTTTGAAAAGTACATTGAAATTATTGGCGATTTGGAAAAGGAATACAAAGAAAAAATATTAAAACTGTTAGTTGATGTTAAAAATGATAATCCTAAAAGATTTGGTGACAAAATAAATATGTTGATTGAGCGGACAGTATAGTAACTTTATTTATGTCTCCACTTAAGGATGCCCACCACTTAAAAATCCAACAACGGTCTTTAATTTAATTGAAATGGATCTAAAGTATAGAAAGATCCAAGAAGATTTAATATAAAGACCTTAGAGCAAAATTTATTCTATGGGTGCATTTAAGGACATCCAAATTCAAAACTGAATATTGATTCTAAGATTTAAAACGCATTGTTTTCATAGCACTTGGTGCTGTGGAGACAATGCGTTTTTTCGATGATAATTTTCAAATTCTTTTCCAGACTGCTAATATCGGTCTACTCCTTGCGAATATCGTGCCCAAAGTCTGTCTTTTGGGCATCTCATAAAGAGAAAGTGCACAGTTAGCTCAAGAAAACATTGCTAGCGAAACTCTGGTATTGAACTTTAACAAGTAAATATTATTCGAAATTGAACCATCAGCGCATCCTCCAGCAGTATGAGTATAATGCCAGAAGGCAGATCACGGGAGTTGTGGACGGCAACCAGAATCCCATTTCCTATGACGTGGACAGCTGGGGACGCATCACAGGCATTGGCTTTGCGGACGGGGGGAAGGAAGGCTATGAATACACCCCCGCCGGGCAGGTCAGCAGGACTATAGACGGTAACGGCAATGCAGTGCAGTACCGCTACAACAGTCTCGGCAAGATCAGCGAGAGAATTGATCAGCTGGGATTCACAGAGACCTTCCGGTATGACGAGGAGGGCAACCTGTCCCTGCATATCGACAGGGATGGAAGACAGCTGCAGCGTGCCTGCAACGTATTCGGTCAGCCTGTGTATGAGAAGGCGTCCGATGCGGAAGGAAAGCACACCAACATCAGCACCTGGCACTATGACAGTCTGGGCCGGGTGACCCGTGCCGTCTGTGACGGGAAGTCCTATGAATACATCTACGATGCATATGGTAATCTGAAAGAGAAGCGTTCCAACGGGAAACGCTTAGTTTCCTATACCCATGACAGGGCAGGGCAGATCACGGAGATCATGGATCCCGCAGGAGTCAGCACCCGGTATGAGTACGATATCTTAGGACGCAGAAGCCGTATTTACAACAATGACGGACTGGAAGTGCGCTACGGCTACGATGCCCTGAACCGCATCCGCCATATCCGTTATGGCAATGGTGTGGAGACCGCCTATACCTACGATGGTGACGGTAACATCCGCACTCTGGAAACCAGAGCGGGCGAAAATGTCCTGCTCTCCTTTGCATACCGGTATGACGGCAACGGAAACCGTACGGCGAAGACAGGCATGCAGGCAGGTGTAACTCTGGGTGGCGTTACATCCGAAATCACCGCAGGGAATAATGCGTTGGATCTCTCCTACAATTATGATGTCCGGGGACAGCTTCTGGAAGAGCGGCGGAACGGCGCTTCTGTTTGCTATGCCTATGACAAAGCCGGGAACAGAATCCGGAAGACGGATGCTCAGGGAGAAACCCGTTATCTTTATAATGAGAAGAACCAGCTTACCGCAGAAGAAAGCCCTGCCGATAGAAAACAGTTTTCTTATGACCGTCAGGGCGCTATAATAGAGGAGAAAAATGCAGCCGGGATCCGCCTGTTCTCCTATAACAGCCGCCACCAGCAGACAAGGGTGGAAACCGAAACCGGCAGCGTGCAGGAGAACCGCTATGATGCGGAAGGCCTGCGTTTTGAACTGCTGGAAAACGGCAGGAGAACCAGCTTTGTATACCACGATGGAGAGCTTCTGCAGGAGGAGGGAAGAGAAGAGCAGGGCACCAGTTATCATCTCGGGGCAGGGATGGAAGCGTTCCGCAGAGGACAGGAACTGTCCTACTACCACAGGGACGAACAGCTCAGTACGACGTTTATTACCGGCGGACATGGAGATGTTCTGAACAGCTATCAGTATGATGCCTTTGGCATACCCCTTGATACCACAGAGCAGTTGAATAACCGCATCCGATACACAGGGCAACAGTATGATGATGTAACGGGACAGTATTATTTACGGGCGAGGTATTATAATCCTGTTGCCGGGCGGTTCATGCAGGAGGATGTATACCAGGGGGATGGACTGAATCTGTATGCGTACTGCGGGAATAATCCGGTGGTGTATGATGATCCGAGTGGGTATAAAAGGAAAGCTTGTCCTCCGCAGGGGAAAATTAGTGAAAGTGTTGATGAGAGTGGTACACCTTCTACTACGGATAGGATTAGAAATGTAGCACAACAAAGTTTTGATTATGCAGTTAATAATCCAAGAAAACAAGGATTAAACAGAATGCAGTTAGGAAAAGATGCTGAAATACAGGCAACAAGATGGACAAGGAAATGGGCTGAAAGGAATGGAATAGATTTAAGTGAGAGTGGCTTGCATTTTCAGGTTCGAGGAGAACATTCAATACCAGATGTTGTATATGAGCCAACTAAAAATATTATGGATTTCAAGCTGACTCCTAAAGCTGTTAGAAAGAAGCAAAGTGATAATTTTAAAAGTGATTTTCCAGGCTATTCTATAGAATACATTTTCGGTCCTGGACCATGGAGGGAACAAGATGAACATTGAACTTGCTTTTATTAAAAGTGTTGAATATGGAAAAGTTGTAGAAATGGTAAACGAAAGACTGAACGGAAGTTTAAGAGATATTCGGTTTTGTAGTCAAATGGATGTGCCAGATTCTTATGATGCAATTCTTGCAAATGAAGTAAAACGAAAAGTTGCAATATCTTCTCCAAGGAATGGTTGGATTGCAATTATAGAATCAAAGGAAGTTAATGATTACGCAATGTTGCTTCAACTCTCAAAAAAATTTCAAACAGAAGTGTTAGCAATACTTCAATCAGATGTAGCTGGTGCATGGGGATATGTCGAGATGTTTAAAGGAAAAGTCATTAAAAATTATTTTAGTGAAGAAGATGACGAAATTGAAGATTTAATCGATGAAAAAATGAATGAAAAAGGGATAGATATACCCATCTATATGTTCAGAGAAGTCATAAGAGAGAAGGGCGAAGGATGGGATATAGTTCAAATTAATAATTAGATTATTTATTTGAACTATGCCTCCACTTAAGGAAGCACATCACCTAAAAAATTAACCATGGTCTTTAAATTAATCGAAATGGCTTTTGTCGAAGCTGATGTTATCAATGAAGAATAATTTAGAGACCTTAGAGTGAAAATTGCCATCTGAGTGCACATAAGGGCATCCAAAACCGAAACCGAAATCGGATGTAACAATTTTGTAACATTCCCCTTGACGCCCCATAAATATCCATGTTACAGTGGCACTCACTAGGGGGTATAAGGGGGCTGAAAAGTTCTCGTAATACCTAAATAAAAACACATAATGGGAGATGTTCCGTAGCTACTATGGACTATGGCGCATCTCCTATTATTGATAATCCTCACAATATTGATAATTTGATGTCTGTGTGGCCGTGGGAACATGCAGAAATTGATCCGTATCGTTATTATACAGGTCCAAGACCATAAAGGAGAATTGCGATGTTAGAAATTGGTAGAAAACGAATTTATAATACAATATTTGAAAATTATAAAAATGTTGTTCATTGGGAAGTTTTAAATATAAAAAATCAGCAAGAATTTATCTTGAAATTTGTAAGTACAAATTCAAAGTATCGACAAGGTATTCGCCTAGCAATTGATGTAGGTGAGGGATATATTGAAACAAATGACATTCGCTCTAAAGAAATGTATTTATGGGAAGATACTGTTCCACAACAACAAATACATGTAAATTGTGTATCGGAAGAAGGCTTATTGAGCATTTACAATGTTTTTGATTTGGGAAAAGAAAGAGGAGGAAGGCGTTCGCAGGTGGATTCTTGTGGAATGATAGTGAAACAAAACGCAAATGTTTATCGGTATCTTTGTAATGATGTAGGGTTTGAAACTAATTTTGATAAGTTGATTTTTGAAATTGAATTGTTATAATTTTTTGCACCACAATTAAGCCTCCCCACAGGCAGGTATAAATCCTAGTCTTACTACCAGACATTAACAAAAACTTTTAGGCTCATAAGGCTTACCATCCCGTAATACGGCATAGATTACGGTGGTAAGCTTTCTTGCCACTGCACCGGTGGCAGTTAAGTGGTGCTTTCCCTGCTCCCGTTTCTTTTTATAATAGGCATTCAATGGGCTGTTATGGAAAGAACAGGTGGTTGCAGCGAGAAAAATGGCATGCCGTAAGTAAGGTGAACCCCGTTTGGACATGTGATTATGAGTGCTGCTAAATTCACCGGATTGTCGTACAGTTGGATCAATACCTGCAAAGGCAACTAAGGCAGATGAACTCTTAAATCTGTTTATATCACCGATTTCAGCAAGAATGGTTGCAGCAGCAATCTGCTTATCAAGAAAATTCATCCGATCAATGAGCTGTTTTAACTGGAAAGAGAAAGCATCCTGTGCTATCTTAATACCAAAGGTATCAGCTGCAGCTTCTTTGATGGAAATGGCTTTAGCTTTGGTAAGTCGGTTGTGGCTCTTATCTTTTATGATTTCAAAGAGCTCATCTATTGGTGCATTCTCAATGTTCTCAGGGGTGAGGTATTTTTCAAGAATGCCCATGGATGTGCTCAGCCAAAGAGAAGAAAACTGTTTTTCATACTCTGGGAAGATCTGCTCCATAATCGTGCTGATGCGGAGTTTTATTTCGGTTCTGGAAGAAATCACAGAATCACGGTAACGGCATAACTGCCGCATAGCAAGAATGTTTTCGTCTGCCATAGAAGTGGTGGTAAACTGACCGAATCGTATCACTTCTGCAATCAGAAAAGAATCGATGGAATCGTTTTTTGTCTGCCGGATATACATCTTTCTGAGGGAATCAGACTGGATGGGATTGATTACATAGATGGTATATCCTCTGGCTTTGAGGAATGAATAAATTGGATACCAGTAATGCCCAGTGGCTTCCATGCCGAAGATACAAGAGGAATTGCCGATATTATTGAAGATAAAACTCATAAGAGAATCAGCACCTTTGTGTGTAGTTGCAAAAGGAAGCGAATGTCCGATTTGTTTCCCTTCAGGAGAAACAATGGAAGCTTCGTGATGATTTTTGCCAATATCAATTCCGATAATGTACATAAGAAAACTCCTTTTGTGTAAATGGTATGTAACAGGTAGAATCCTCACTTCAATGCGGGTTACAATCTGGTTAGATATACGAAGTACAGCACATATGCTGCCAACATCCAGCTAATACGCAAAATCCTGCAAAGCAGAGGGAGCAGTCTCAATGAACGAAGTCACAAGTGCTTCAAGAGTGGTGACGCACACCTCTATCTATTACAGGATAATTGTGAAATAGGAATAAAAGAAAAGCAATAGATAGAAAAAGACTGCTTTGATTCCTATGTGTTTAGCATACCAGACCAGCTATGCCAGTGCAGCCGTACCACCAATGCGTTAGGTGAAGTGGTACAGGAGCTTTCCTACAATCTGCAGAATCAGTCGGTCATCCAGAAGGATGCGGTTTGGAAACCGGACGGAGCTTTTCTACGAACTGGACGGAAAGATCGAGGATATCCGGCGCATAGGGGACTATCAGCGCATTCTACAGCAGTATGAGTATAATGCCAGAGGGCAGATTATCGGAGTTGTGGACGGAAATCAGAATCCCATTTCCTATGACGTGGATAGCTGGGGACGCATTACAGGCATTGGCTTTGCAGACGGGGTGAAGGAAGGTTACGAGTATATAGAAGAAGGGAACCACACCATTAACTTTGCATACCTCACTCATGGAAAAGACGATTTTATGGAGGAAGTTCTGGAAATGGTTCAAAAATATGAAATCCCCCGAGCCGGTAAGACGGGGATTGAAAAATAGAAGAGAACAGTAGGATTATAATTCTTTATGTCAGAAAATCTGACATTTAGTGTTGACTTTCCGGGCGGTTATGCATATACTTATTTGCATAGGAGGTGAATTCCATGCATGAAAGATTAAAGGAAGCAAGAAAATATTTGAAGCTGTCGCAGGAGTTTGTTGCACACCAGATGCATCTTTCCAGGCCAACGATCAGTGCAATTGAATCCGGACAGAGAAAAGTTACAGCAGAGGAACTTGCCGGCTTTTCCAAATTGTATGGGGTGAGCGTAGAGGAATTGATGTATGGGAAGAAATCCGACGACGTACAGGTGGAGATGTTCGCCCGCGCCTTTTCGGAATTGTCTGACATGGATCGGAAAGAGATTATGAACCTCATTGATTTTAAACGCAGATATAAGGAGACTTTGAATGGTTGATGCATCGAAGAATCTTTACTGTCCCGGGATGACTCCGCAGGCGCTGGCTACAAAAGTCTTGAACGATAGGTTTAGAGAGGGGATGCCCTCTCTTCCGATTGATCCTTTTAAGCTGATGCGCGAATATGGAATCGTGTATCAGCTTATGGAGTTTGAAAATCTGGAGGGCATTTACCTTTTGCCGGAGGGCGAGAATGATCTTCCGGTGGTCGGTATCAATTACAAGCGGAAAATCACGAGGCAGAGATTTACTGCTGCCCATGAATTGTGTCATCATCTGAAGGACCGCAGAAGCGAGATATGCCCCAAAGGGGGAAAGGTCTTCGGATGAAATGAGGTTATACCAGTTTGTACTAGATGTCAAACGAAGTATTCTCAAAATCAATTTGTGAAAGGAACAACATTTCAATGAGAAAAATATATATGATTAACTGGTTAGAAAATTGGTATTCGTCTCAATGCGATGGAAGTTGGGAGCATTTTTATGGAATCAAAATAGAAACTTTAGATAACCCTGGATGGGCAGTAGAGATTGATTTATGTGAAACTGAATTAATAAACCATTCGTAGAAATTGATAGAGTTATATCGGATAACGATTGGTTGAGTTGTAGACTGCAAAATAATAAATTTGAAGGATTTGGAGATGTATCAAAATTGTATGAAATTCTAGAAATATTTAGGAAATGGGCGGAATCCGAAACAAGTAAGTAGTGCATAAACTTTGGATAGTTGATATGGTTACAGTAATTTTGAAAGTCAGGCGCAGGTTTTGACGTTTACTTTCCACCCAAAATGATCTATGATACAATTTCTATGCAGGGGCAGTGTATCATGTCGATTTTGGGCAGCAGTTTGAGGATAAAATAGGATTGGTTTTTTGTAGATATATTATACAAAATAGAATGAAAATGTATTTGAAGGATGAAAAATGAAAAAAACAATTTTGACGGAACTGGAACATTATGGTGAAATATTAGAAGAACATTTCCGCGATATGGTGGATATTGAATTTACAGTTGAAAATGATAAATTGTATATTTTATCTGCATACTTTGGTAACCGATCAGCATTAGCAAACTTGAAAATTGTTATGAGTATGTTTTGCGAAGGGAAAATGAGTGTGCAAGATGTCATAACAAAAATACCATATCAACAGGTAGAAAGTTTATTGGATGAAGAAAAGTTAGTTAATACTGATAAGTTAGAACTATTAGGAACAGGAATGGCTGCAAGTGCAGGAGTAGGGGTAGGTGAAATTTGTTTTTTTAACGATGAGGCGGAGAAATTAATAGAAAATAATGAGCAGTTTATTTTTTGCCAGGAAGAAATTTCGCCGGAGATGGTAGAAATTGTAAAATCAAAATACTGTAAAGGCGTTATCACTGCTCGAGGTGGAATAACTTCCCATGCTGCAGTCATATGCAGAAAATTAAAAAAAGCCTGTGTGACAGGAATTAGCAATTTTTATAAAATAATAGATATAATTCCAACATTTGACAATAGAATAACGGTTGATGGTAATAATGGAAGTGTTTATACGGGAGTAGGAGAAATTGAAAAAACCAATTTTGACTTAGAGGAAGTAAAACTGATATACAAATTGCTTATGGTTGTTATAAAAAATAATATCATAACAGATGACACAATTCCTTTGATTTGGCGTTTGTGGGATGTGATTGCTTTACATAAACGTTATAGAGGTAACGATAATACAAAGCTAAATGTAATAAAAAAAGACTATCAGTATATAAGTTTTAAAGCACCATTGAAGGACGAAATTGATGAAATTTTTTCAAATCTTCAATATTTCTATAATGCCAATATAATGGTCGAAGATTTTTTAGGATTTTTATTTTCACAACTCTCTGCAGAAGTATCTGCAGGAATGCATTACTTGTATATGCGTCCATTGATGAATCCAATGGACACAATAAAATATCATAAAATTCAAAGAAAGGATGGTGAATTGGCAGGAATTCAATTAACAGGTGTTGAGTTTTTTAATGTTAATAGGTATGTTGATTTCTTATTAGATATTTATAGTATAAAAA
>ERZ1026846.2347-NODE-2347-length-10285-cov-6.449365_pt1 | contig 10285 bp, 6 predicted proteins | sample MGYA00380153_ERZ1026846 | MGnify/ENA primary metagenome ERZ1026846 (study PRJEB33269, sample SAMEA4719789) | human gut metagenome | biome: human-associated habitat; feature: organic feature; material: feces | place: Cameroon | collected 2013-10 ... | reverse complement strand
TCGCTGACCTTGCGCTGCTCGCTGTCGGGGTTGAAGACCAGCTTGCCGTCCACCAGGCCCACCTTCAGGGCGGCCACGGGGCCGTTCCAGGGAATGTCGGAGATGGCCAGGGCGGCGGAGGTGCCGATCAGCGCGGCGATCTCGGGGGAGCAGTCGTGATCCACGGCCATGACGGTGCACATGACGGACACGTCGTTGCGGAAGTCATAGGGGAACAGGGGGCGGATGGGGCGGTCGATGACGCGGGAGGTCAGGATGCCCTTCTCGCCGGGACGGCCCTCGCGGCGGTTGAAGCTGCCGGGGATGCGGCCCACGGCGTACAGCTTTTCCTCGAAGTCCACGGACAGGGGGAAGAAGTCGATGCCGTCGCGGGGACGGGGGGCGGCGGTGACACAGCAGAGGACGCGGGTGTCGCCATAGCCCACCATGACGGCGGCGTTGGCCAGCTCGGCCAGCTTGCCGACCTCCAGCGTCAGGGGACGGCCGGCCAGGTCCATGGTGTATTTGTGATAGTGGGGGAACTGGCGCTTGGTGATGATCGTTGACATATCGTTTCTCCTTTTTTGTGAAATGGCATTCTGCCCGCGACCTATCGCCGTTAGCACTTGAAAACACCCCGAAGCTCTGAATTTCGGCGCATTTTCAACTGCTAATGGTCAATTTGTACACGGCGCAGAATGTGAAAGAAGGGTGATGCGCAAGCGCACATCACCCTGTTTCAACTTACTTACGCAGACCCAGCTTGGCGATCAGGGCACGATACCGCTCGATGTCCTTCTTGGCAAGGTAGTCCAGCAGACGGCGACGCTTACCGATCATCATCTGCATACCGCGGCGGCTGTGGAAGTCGTGGGGATGCACCTTCAGATGGGCGGTCAGCTGGCTGATACGCTCGGTGAGGATAGCCACCTGCACCTCGGGGGAGCCGGTGTCCGTCTCGTGGGTACGGTTGGCCTCGATGATAGAGGTCTTCTGGTCTTTCAGCATCATGGTTGTGTTTCCACCTTTCTTGAAATACGCCCGCAGCCTGGGCCGTGGGAGAGATGGAACGCTCCGCAGGGCTAAGGCAGGGGTCGGACGCGCTTAGCGCGTACTTTGAGATGATACCACAGAAAATCACCGTTGTAAAGTGGTTTTTGCGGCATTTCCGGGGATTTTTACGCCGTTACCTGAATGGCGGCCACGGGACAGCTGTCCGCCGCCTCCTGCACGCCGATCTTCTGCGCGTCCGGGATAGGGTCCACCGTCACCCGGGCGGGCTCGCCGCTGTTCAGCGCAAACACCTCCGGGCACAGCCCCGCGCACAGTCCGCACTGGATGCACGCCTTCTCCAACACCATTGCCTGCATGGAACACACCTCCTTTTGATTGATGGAAGTATTTTCCCCGGTTTGCGGCGGGGTTATTCAGCTCTCCGCGATGTGCCGGGCGAAGGCCGCCGCCTGCGCCTCGATGCCCGGCAGCTTCACAAGGCTGCCGCGCTCGTTGGCCGTTTCCAGCAGGGAGAAGCGGGGCGGGAGATAGAAGGACTTGTTCATGTTCAGGGCGGAGATCAGCTGGCGGGCCAGCAGGTCGCCGCCGGAGTAGCCGGAGACGATCAGGCCGAAGAGCCGCTTGTCGTACATACGGGTCTGGCGGAACAGGGCCGTGAGCCGGTTGACGCAGGCGGTCAGATTGGCAGCCAGGGCGTCGTTATAGTTGGCGCAGAGCATGACCAGGGCGTCGCATTTCCGCACGGCGGGATAGACCTCGTCCACCATGGGGCCGCCGTAGAAGCAGCCGCCCTGCTCGCCGAAGTGGAGACAGGCGGTATAGCTGCACCCGTTGCAGTCGGCCATGGTGCCGTTGCGGAGGCAGATCTCCTGCACGCCGAGGTCCGACGGAAGACCGGCCTTCACCAGCTCCCACAGGGCCAGGGTGTTGGACGTGGCGCGCTGGGAGGCGTGGAGAGCCAGCACATGGCGGATGGGGGCGGGCTTTTCCCAGCCGTCCAGGCGGGAGAGCAGCTCCGCCACGGCGGCATGGAAGGCCGTGACCTCGTCGGTACCGCCGATCTGGGCCTGGGTGCGGAAATTCCGCAGGGAACCGGTGGCCTCCACCAGCGGGCGGCCGAGGAAGCCGCAGCCCGCCTGGTTGGCGGCGAAGACCATGTCCCGGGCCACATCCTTGGTGTAGAACTCGCCCACGCCGGTGACGATGCACGCGCCGATACTGTCGGAGAGCAGGTCTGTGCTGCGGCGCAGGCGGGAGAGCATACGGTAATAGGCCATATTGCAGCCGCCCTCGTCCAGCGCCACAGCGAACAGCAAACGGCGGCCGGCCAGGTCCTCCAGCCCGTCATCGGGGTCGCGGAGCTCGCTGCCCGGGGGCAGCAGGGGCACCAGCAGGTCCCGCAGGGCGGGGCTGCGGTCGTTTTCGGGGAGCAGAACGGTGAGCATGGCGGATACCTCCGTTATTCTATGGCGTTCAGCTTTGCCCGCGTCTCGTCCAGACGCTTTTGCAGGGCAGGCGGCAGGGTCAGCGCCTCCGTCTCGATGCCGGCGGGGGTCAGACGATTGCGGCATCCCATGAACACCTGGCCGTCGTAGACGGAGGAATAATGCCACTGCCCCCGCAGCAGGGCCAGCAGGCTCAGCGCGCCGGAGGACAGGGCCGGGGCCACATAGGGCTTGTAGCCCAGCTTACGCATCTCCAGATTGGCGTGGGCCACCTTCTCCGTCAGCTCACGGGAGAGGGCGTCGTCGTAGTGCGCCACGGAGTTGGCCAGCACCAGGTCCTCGCCGTGGGGGCCGAAGGCGCGGCCCTCGGTAAGGTAGGACGCGAAGCGAGGGTCCCTCCGGGCGTAGTACAGGGCGCGGGCGTGCATAACGCCCAGGCCGAAGCCCCGGACCTGGGCCGGGGACAGGCCGCTTTCACGCAGGACGGCGCGGCAGAGGGGGTCCACCGGGTCGCTGACCACGCAGAACAGGCCACTGTACCGCCTGTCCCGGGCCATGCGGGCGTAGATGGACACCAGCTCCCGGTTCAGGCCGTACTGGGCCATGCGGACATCCCCCGCCGTAACGGAGGTATCCGGGATCATCCGGGAGGCGCAGAACAGGAACACGTCGCCGTCGAACAGCTGCTCCGGCGCGATGATGTCCACCGGGGGCAGCGCCGCACCGTCCGGGGACTGTATCTGGTTCAGCTCGAACTCCCAGCGCTCGGAGACGCCGGGGCGCACGTCGCAGATGCCGATGGAGCCTATCACGTCGCCGCCCATGAGCCGCAGGCCCGTCAGCAGCGTGCTGCCCACATCGCCCAGGGCCAGCAGGGTGACGCGGCACTTAGACGGGATGCGCGGCAGGTTGGTATCGTTGAGATCGATCATAGTAGCTTCTCCTGTTTCTATCTTTTTGCCTCCGGCGGGGTGCTGACGCGCAAATTTCACGCCAAGGCAGGCCCCCTGAGGAGCAGAGAATGTGCCGGATTTTGCGTCCTGCCGATGGCGAGGCGGCGCCGCACAGTCTTGATAAAGGTTCAGATTTTGTGTCAAGACGAGGCGCGGAGGCGCAGGCCCCCCCCTTGAGGAATAGAGAATGTGCCGGATTTTGCGTCCTGCGATAGCGGGACGGCACACGTCATGCCCGTAAAAGCGATGGATTTTGCGTCCTGCCGATGACGAGGCGACGCCGCATAGTCTTGATAAAGGTTCAGATTTTGTGTCAAGACGAGGCGCGGAGGCGCAGGCGTACCGTGTGTACGTCAAGCCGACGCAACGAAGTATTGGCGCAAAAGATGTGCCTTTATCTGGGGCGCATGCGTTTGAGGAGCTCTATATCTCCCTCCAAATACGTGCTGGCGGCGCGGGAGAGATCGTAGGTCATGCAGCCGCCCTTGTCGGGACAGAGGGGCAGGATGACCGCTTCGCCGAGACGGCTGAGGGTGAGGTTGCGGGCGTAGAGGGAACGGAATTCCGTTTCAAGGGCCAGAAGAATGTCGCGGGCGTTTTCGAGGCAGCAGAGGGAGAGCTCCCAGGCGGTCTCGTCGTCCATGCCGGTGTATTCGGGGGCGGCGTAGGGCAGGATGCGGTTGACGGCGGGCTGAAGGCCGCCGGGCAGGGCCTCGCTGCGGCGGACGGTGTCGCCGCCGATGAAGGGATAGAGCGTGGACTCGACGAAGCGCAGGCGCAGGTTGGGCAGGTAGTAGATGGCGTCCACGTCGTAGCCCAGCTGCTCCATCAGGTCGCGGCCCATGCCGGTGAGGTAGCCCACCAGCACCTGATCCACGGGGGTGTTCGTCTCGGCGAGCAGCGGGGCCAGGCGGCGGATGCGCTTGCCGTCGTGGAGCATATCGTCCACGAGAATGACGGGGCGGGCAAAGGCGTGGATGGTGCGGACCTGGTCGGGCAGGGGCGAGTAGTCCGGGTAGGCTTCGATGGAATAGGTGCTGAGGTCCGGCTCGTAGACCTTGTCGGTACGCAGGGTCTTGGTGACGGTGTTGGGCACGGCCACGCCGCGGAGGATCTTGCCGTAGGGGACGCAGATATCCGGGCCGAGGACGCGGGGCGTGGTGGGCTCCGCGGGGACGCCATTGCGGCCGGTGATACGCTGGAGCAGCCGGTGGTAGATGACGCCGGCGGACAGGCTGAGCACCAGAGATCCGGGCTGCAGCTTTGTCAGCGCCGCCTGCAGGCGGCGGTGGGCGGAGGCGATGGCGGCAAGCACCCGGGGCGAGGAGCTGAAGGGCGCCTTCACCGCGGTGTCCACGTTGCGGCTGAGGACGATGGGGCAGCGCATATCCACGGCCAGGGCGTCCGTGCTGTCACCAGCCGGGACGAAGCCCTGAAGCGTCAGCAGCTGGCGGCCGTAGCCGGAGACGGCGCCCTCCAGGGGAAGGTAGAGGGCATAGGTGAACTCACGGCTGAGGGCCAGGGTCAGCACCTCGGTGATGAGCAGCTGGCAGAGGTCGCTCTGGCGCTCGCCCCGGGGCACGAACAGCCCGCTGATGAGCAGGGTGCGGCCGCCGGCGTTCTGGCGGACCAGACCGGAGAGGGCCGGGTCGCCCAGGCGGGCGAAGAGGCGGGCGGAGTCCAGGCAGGCGTAGCTGGCCGCGCCCAGAATGGTGCCGTCGGTGTCCCGGCAGACCATCACGTCGTCGCCGCGGCTCTCGATCTGCGTCCGCAGCGCCGCGGCGGTGGGCACGGAGAGCATGGTGCGGAGGAATTTCTCCGCCGTCTCCGGCGAGGCGGGCAGGAAGCTCAGGTCCTCGGTACGGAGAACGGGCTTGTCCTGGGGCTCGCGGAGGTACAGGCCGCGGCGATAGATGAACTCCTGCACCGTGGGATCGATGAGGTTGGAGATGTCGCGGTTGGCATCCACCGCCTCGCGGATGCGGGTGGAGCTGATCTCCTCCAGCTGGGGTGGGAGCGTCAGCTCCAGCACCTTGCCGGTGATGCAGCTGTAATCCGCCGGCTCGGCGTCCGGCTCGGTGCGGCGGAAGACCACGTGGTCGAAGGTGTGGATGGAGTCCGGCGTGACGGACTTTTTGTAGGACGAGGCGTGGAGCACCACGTCGCTGCCCACCACGATGGACACGCTGCGGCCCGGGAAGGCGGCGCGCAGCTCGTGGAGGTTCTCCGGGTTGGCGATGTTCACCGGGAAGTCCTCCGGGAAAATGCTGACGTGGAACACGTCGGCCACGGCCATGGCGGCGATGCGCCGACGCAGGCGGTAGGGCTGGGTCTTTTTGGACCAGGAGAACTCGTCAATGGCCAGCAGGACCTCGAAGCCCTGGTCGCGGATGGCCCGGACGATGCCCTTGTGGGACAGGGTGAAGGGGTCGAAGGTGCCGGGGAAGAAGGCCACGGGGCGGGGCGCGCCGAAGTCAAAGCCCTTGTGGAACAGGCGCTCCTCGGTGATGAAGCGGTAGAGCTTGCCCAGCATGGCGGCCCGGTAGTAGAACGTCAGGCCCTCGCCGGGGAATTCGTCCTGGGCGGAGAGCAGCTTGCGCTGGGTGAGCATAAAGGCGCGGCGCTTTTCGTGGCGGCCCAGCTCTCCGGAGCCGAAGACCCGGCGGCCCAACACGAACAGGGCCTCCTGCCGGGTGGCGCCGTCAATGCCGCTGAGGCCCCGCATCAGCAGGCCCAGCAGCCGTTCACGGCGGCGGCGGTAGGCGTCGTCCGTCTCCGGGAAGCGGGAGCGATAGGCATCGTACGCCTCATAGATGACGCCCACGGTATCCAGCACGGAGGCGGTAACGCGGCTGTCGGAGGAGCTGAGGTTCACGCGAAGGTCGTCCAGCACCTCATCCAGCTCCGCCGGGGGCAGCCACAGGGCAAAACGGCCCAGGTAGTCGGGGATATACTTGGTGAACTCCTGCTGGCCCAGCTCCAGGCCGCGGCACAGCTCCACCGCCACCTCGTTGCGCTGGTCGGCCGTCAGGCGGGGCGCCAGGGCCAGCAGGGCGTTGCCGGCGCTGTGGCGGACGGTGACGCGGTCGCTGACCTTGATGAGATTGGACAGGTGGGTGGCGATATGGAGGGCGGGGCTTTTGCCGCTGCGGGCAAAGTCCGTCAGCAGGCGCAGGTTGCCCTGCTTGGTGATCCAGGGGGTGGCGGTCTTCAGGTTGTCCAGGAAGATCTCGGAGACCACGTCCTCCGGCAGAAGAAGGGGCGCGCCCTGAGAGAGCACATCCTGCTTGAGATAGCGCAGGGTGCCGCTGTCGCCGTCGGGGACGGCGGTCACGGCCTCCAGCGCGCGGCCGTCCTCCGGGTACAGGCGGGCGAGACGGTCCAGCAGCAGCACGGCGGCCATGCGGATGGTCAGGTCCTTACGCAGGGACAGGGCGGCGGCAAAGTCCATCATCTGCCGGGCGCGGCTGGCCGTATAGGCCGTATCCGGCAGGGCGGCGGCGGTATCCAGCAGCTGGAAGGCGGTGTAGTCGTCCAGATCCTCCGGCCTGCGGTAGTAGGCAAACACCGGGGCCAGGAAGCGCTCCTCCCGGCCGGGGCAGTGGCTCAGCAGGGAGCCGACGGCGAATTTCAGGGTATAGCCGATCCAGCGGCGGTGCTGGGGCATGAGCTTATGGTCGGGATACAGTATCTTGTCCAGATAGAGCCTCCACTGGTCCACGTCGGTGATGGCCCGGGGGTCCGGGCGGATGTCGGCGGGGCGCTCCTTGGCGTAGCCGGCGTGGAAACCAGCGATGATCTCGCCCAGCAGCGCCGCCGCCTGACGGCGGATATCGCCCTCGCGGTGCATCAGCAGCTCGTAGAGGAACGTCAGGGTCTGGACCTTCTGTGGGATATGCAGATAGAGGGAGTAGGACTCCATCACCGCCAGATAAGCGCGGAGACGGCGCCAATCCGTCTCGCCGCGGGCCTCCTCCAGCAGACGGGCGAAGCTGCGCTGGTCGGTGAGGCGGTGCATCAGCTCCATATTGTGGCCCACGCAGCGGAGCGTCAGGGCGCAGAGGGCCTCGTCGTCGGTCATAAGGGAAGTGTGCTTCTCCGGCAGCGGGGGCGTATCGCCGCCGGACATGGTGACATCCACGCCGCGGCTGACCATGAACTGCTCAAAGTCCTCCAGCCGGGCGTAGACCCGGGTATAGCGCTTCTGCTTCTCGCCGTCCACGTCATCCAGCTTATCCAGGATCACCTGAAAGGCCTGAGCCAGGGTGGAGATACGTGTGATCTCCCGGCCCTGCGCATCGTGGAGCTGCTTGACGCGGAAGTCGGCGTAGATCAGCAGCAGCGCCTCCACGGAGAGGTAGTCGGGCTCCAGGTCCCAGACGGAGTGGTTGGCGGCCACGTGGCCGATATCGGTCATCCGGCGGCGGCGGAACCACTGGTCGGTGTAGAAATAGTGCAGGTAGGGCACGCGCTCGCCGGGGCGGCAGCCGAACTTGCCCAGATCGTGGCCGGCGGCGGCGCCGGAGACCAGGGCCACGTCCACGGCCACGCCGCTTTTCCGCAGGGCGCGGGCGGCGGTGACGGCGATGTGGTGGACACCGGCGATATGCTCAAGGGTGCGGTAGGGCGTGACCTCCAGGCCCAAACGCATCAGCTCATAGACGAACTCCCGCCTCCACAGGCGCAGGAAGCGCTGATAGGACGGGGCACTGGGCCTGCCGGCCAGCTCATCATCGGTCAGGAAATCGAAGGTCCAGGCCGGGTCGTGGGGCAGCAGCTCCGCCTCGGCGGCAAACAGCACCTGCAGCACCGACAGCAGGAACACCGCACCGGGGGCGAAGGGCTCCGCACCGGTCTTTTCCGGGTAGAGCAGGCGGCGGGCATAGTCGTAGGCATAGGCCAGCCAGCCCTCGGACGGTTCGCCGGGGCACAGCGTCTCCAGCTCCGGGCGGCAGAGGGCCAGCACGTCGGCGCAGCGGAGGCGCGTGCCGTTGAACAGCCCGGTGAAGCGCTGCATATAGCCCTCGCTCTCGATGGTGCGGAGCAGGGCGTCCCCGGGGGCAAAATAGTCCGCGGCGGGACGGTCGGAAAGGCGGCGGCGCAGGGCCAGATCCATCTGGCGGATACGTTTTTTGTTCATGGCAAAACCTCCTGCCGGTGGTATCGTACGCGGGCCGTGTCCGCCGAAAGGCGCCCGTACACCGGTAAGATGTCCGGGGTGGACACGGCACACCATAATAATAGGACACTCCCCCGCACGCTGTCAATATTCCGCGGGGCGTTTTGCCACCGTTTTGATACGGAACCTTAGTAAGGTCTTAAGCGTGTGTTCACGATTTGTTCACATTTTGAGGGCCAGGCGCATGATATGATATTGTCGGGGGCAGCGGCGGAACGGAATGACAATTTCTGCCGTCTAAGTAAATAGGCAAATCAACCCGCGGGCGCGCGGGAAGGAAAAAGGAGAACACGACATGAAAAAAGCGGCTTTTGTACTGGCGCTGGTGATGCTGCTGGGCTGTGTGTCCGGCTGCGGCGCAGCGGAGGGCGAGGCCTCCGTGCAGTCGGTGTCTATGATCTGCGGGCTGGGGTCCGTAGGTCTGGCGGACCGGTTCGCGGGCATCGTCAGCCCGCTGGGCGAGACGACCATCAAGAAAAACGACGCCATGACCATCGACACCATCAAGGTGAAGGTGGGCGACAGCGTGAAAAAGGGCGACGTGCTTCTGACCTATGACCTCAGCCAGATCCGCACCGACCTGGAGATGGCCCAGCTGGAGCTGGAGCAGCTGAACGCCACGCTGGAGGACCAGCAGGCGGAGCTGGAGCGTATACAGAAGCTGATGGACAGCACCTATGACGACGCCACCAAGCGGCAGTACGCCCTGGATCTGCGGGAGCAGAACGTGAAGGTGCTGGAGACGAAGGCCAACATCGCCACCAAGAAAAAGGACATTGAGAAGCTGAAGGCCAACACCGCCGACAGCACCGTCAAGTCCCCGGTGGACGGCGAGGTGCAGTCCCTGAACCCGGACGGCGGCACGGACAACTCCGGCAACGCCCTGCCGTTCATGACCATCGTGGAGACGGGCGGCTTCCGCATCAAGGGCTATGTGAATGAAAACAACGCCAGCGTGCTGACCGAGGGCACGGCGGTTGTCATCCGTTCCCGGGTCAGCGACCAGACCTGGAAGGGCAGCATCAGCTCCATCGACTGGAACAACGCCCAGCAGAGCCGCAGCGACTACGGCGACAGCGACACGGCCATGTCCAGCAAGTACCCCTTCTATGTGACGCTGGAGGGCGACGGCGAGGGCCTGCTGATGGGCCAGCACGTGTACATAGAGCCGGACTACGGTCAGGAGGACACCCAGGACGAAAGCCTGATCAACCTGCCCAGCTACTTCATCAACGACGCCGAGGGCAAGCCCTGGGTGTGGGCTCAGAACAGCAAGGGCAAGCTGGAGAAGCGGAGCATCACCCTGGGCGAGTACAACACGGAGACGGACACCTATCCCGTGACGGACGGCCTGACGGCAGAGGCCTATATCGCCTATCCCGACGACAGCCTGAAGGCGGGCATGACGTGCATCACCTATGACGACGCCACCTTTGACCCCAGCGCCGGCGGCGGCGAGGTATACCCCGAGGGCGGCGGTGAAAAAATCGACGAAAACGTGCCCATGGACGGCATGGATGGCGGCGATATGCCCGCTGAGAACGACACCGTCACGGACGACGGCAGCACCGCAGCCGTGATTCCCGGCGGCGAGGCCGCCTCCGCGTCAGCGGTCATTCCGCCGATGGAGGGCTGAGCATGATTTTGGAAATGCGCGATATATGCAAGGACTATCCCATGGGGAAGTCCGTGGCACATATCCTGAAAAACGTGAA
>ERZ1026846.2343-NODE-2343-length-10302-cov-5.625159_pt1 | contig 10302 bp, 9 predicted proteins | sample MGYA00380153_ERZ1026846 | MGnify/ENA primary metagenome ERZ1026846 (study PRJEB33269, sample SAMEA4719789) | human gut metagenome | biome: human-associated habitat; feature: organic feature; material: feces | place: Cameroon | collected 2013-10 ... | reverse complement strand
TCAAAGACACGTACACTTAAGAGAAGAACTCATGATAAGGCAGTAGCTCCTACACTGGCAGTTTGCCCCAACTGCGGCGCTTACTATGTATATCACACAGTATGCCCCACTTGTGGTTACTATCGTGGAAAGGTAGCTGTTGTTAAGGAACTTGCTGAATAATAAATAAATGGGAAAAATCAATGCAGTAATCACCGGCGTTGGCGGATACGTGCCCGAGTATGTCCTCAACAACGAGGAGCTCTCGCGCATGGTTGACACCAGTGACGAGTGGATTATGACTCGCGTTGGCATCAAAGAGCGTCGCATCCTCACTGAGGAGGGTCTTGGAACAAGCTACATGGCACGTAAAGCTGCCAAGCAGCTCATCCAGAAGACAGGCGTTGATCCTGACACGATTGATGCGCTGATTGTTACCACCACCACTCCCGACTATAAATTTCCGTCGACAGCATCAATCGTGCTGGGCAAGCTGGGGCTGAAAAATGCCTTCGCCTTCGACTTTGAGGCTGCTTGCTGCGGATTTCTTTATAGCCTCGACGTTGCTGCGTCGATGATACAGAGCGGCCGATACAAGAAAATTATTGTTATCGGTGCCGATAAAATGTCGTCGCTCGTCGATTACCAAGACCGCGCTACCTGCGTGCTCTTTGGCGACGGTGCTGGCGCTGTGCTCGTTGAAGCTACCGAGGAAGAGGGTGTGGGCGTGCAGAACTCGTATCTGCGCACTGACGGTAAAGGCTTGCCGTTCCTTCACATGAAGGCCGGCGGATCGGTTTGTCCTGCATCGCCTTTCACCGTGAGCCACCGTTTGCACTACCTCTATCAAGAGGGACGCACCGTGTTCCGCTATGCCGTTACCGATATGAGCAACGACGTGGCCGAGATTATGAAGCGTAATGACCTCACTGCTGATACAGTGAACTGGGTGGTGCCTCATGAGGCTAACCTCCGCATTATCGAGGCTGTTACCAAACGTGTGGGCATACCCATGGAAAAGGTGATGGTGAATATTCAGCATTATGGCAACACCAGTGCCGCTACTATTCCGCTTGCTCTTTGGGATTATGAGAAAGAGCTGAAGAAGGGCGACAACATCGTGTTCACCGCCTTTGGAGCCGGTTTCGTGCACGGCGCCTCATTCTATAAATGGGGTTACGATGGCGCGGCTGCAGCTGCATTGGCCAAGTAAAAGCATAAACATCTTCTTAAATAATAAGCGCGTTCTTTCTATCCTGAAAAGGAGAAAGAATGTGCTTTTTTTCTTTTTATTACTATGAACAAACCTGACAATATTATTATTTGTGTAGGACGCCAGCTGGGTAGTGGCGGACACATTATAGCCAAGCAGTTGGCCGAAACCTTTGACTGCAAACTCTACGATCGTGAAGTGCTGGAATTGGCGGCACAGCAAAGTGGATTTAGCACAAAGGTGTTTGAGCAGAATGATGAGAAGAAAGGCTTCTTCGAGTCGATGTTTCATATGCACGTGCCTTTCGTTACTGATGGCTCGTTTTATGACAACGGCCTTTCGCAAGAAAACTTGTTTAGGCTGCAGAGCGACGCTATACGCAAGGCAGCAGCCCAAGAGTCGGGCGTGTTTGTAGGACGTTGTGCCGAATATGTATTGCGCAATATGCCTAACATGGTGAGCGTGTTTGTTACAGCTGATATTGACGAGCGTATAGCACGCGTTAGCGAGCGTCATGATTGCACTGCTGACGAGGCTCGAAAAATTATTGAGCAGCAAGAGTCGCGTCGCGCTTCCTATTATAATTATTATACAGGTAAAGAATGGGGACACAGCGCTTCGTACGACCTCTGTGTGAATGCTTCGCGCCTGGGTATTGATGGCACGCAAAGGTTTATTGCTGACTTTGTGCGCCAGACCCTTGCTAAGAACAAATAAGTTTGTGGCTTCGTGGCTCTTTGTGCCTAACGTGTTATAACAGAAAGTGTAACACACGATATGTAATCATAAAAAGGACAATACATAAAAAGGACAATATTTTATCTAAACGGATGCATCCTTTAAGTAGGACGGTGGCCTCCGCGCCCCGTCCTCCAGCATGTAGCACTTCTAAATAGATAACCTCACATATTTTTATTGTCCATTTCTAATGTCGGGAGGACGGGGCGCGGAGGCCACCGTCCTACTTGGATTAATTCGTGTTTAAGTAAAAACGTGCGAAGCACGAAATAGATTGTTAAAAACACAACAATATTATCTGAACCGTTTTATGCTATAAGCAAAGTTTTATGCTATGAGCAACGTTTTATGCTATAAGCAACGCTTTATGCTATAAGCAACGTTTTATGCTATAGTTTTGTTTCGATACTTCTTTGATGATTTTTAAGCCCTGAATTAATTTTTAGCAATGGTAAAGATGAAGAGCAAGCCGCCTTCGGGCTGGTTTTGCACGCTGATGGTGCCTTTATGCAGCAATACGGCGTTCTTTACGATAGCCAGTCCTAAGCCCGTGCCTCCCATCTTTCGGCTGCGGCCCTTGTCTACGCGATAGAAGCGTTCGAAGAGGCGAGGCAGATGCTGGGCGGGCACACCGTTTCCGTTATCGGCAAAGCGGAAGGTGTAGTGTGTGGCATCGTCGGTGGCGCTGAGGGTGATGGTGCGACCTTGCCCAGCATAGGCAATGGCGTTGTCGGTAAGGTTGCGGAAGACGCTGTATAGCAGACTTTGATTGCCATGCACCACGATACCTTCGGGCAGATGGTTGAGAAACGTCATTTGTTTTTCTTGCAACTGTAAGGCTGTTTCGCGCACAATGTTTTGCACCAGTTGCGAGATGTTAACAGAATCGAATTGTGTGAGCTCAGGGGCATCGTCGAGACGGTTCAGTGTAGAGATGTCTTGCAACAGCGATGTGAGGCGTTGTGTCTGTGCGTAGCTGCGCTCAAGAAACTGCTGCTGGGTGGCAGCATTGATATTGGGGTTACTAAGTATGGTTTCAAGATATCCCTGTATGCTGGCTACGGGCGTCTTTAGCTCGTGCGCAATGTTTTGTGTCAGTTGGCGTTTTAAAATATCTTGCTCGCGACGTGTTGACTGTAAACGCTTATATATCTTTACTATTTTTTCGGCTATCTCGCCCAACTCGTCAGAGGGAAACTCGGCCAGGTCTTCCGTGTCAAGGCTCTCGCCATGATCGGCTCTGGTGGCAAAGGCTCGCAGCTTAAAAATATTGTCGCCCAACCTGCTGATAAGCGGATAAAGCACCACTACCAGTAGCAACATGATGGAAAGGGCAAACCACAGGTAATGCTGATCGGCTTTCAACGACTCGACCAGGTTGTTATCGTAGGGCAAGGCACTACGAATGATAAGGCCGTTGTCGTGTGGAAAGCGTGTGGCCGAATAAAAGAAATAGGTGCCCAGCGTGGCGCTGTTACGCTCAACGGTTGAGCCCCATCCTTGAAGCACGGCAGCCTTCACCTCGGGGCGCGTCAGGTGGTTGGGCAGCTGTGTATAGTTTTTCTTTCGGTTGTCGTACAGCACATGGCCGTTACGGTCGATAATGGTTACGCGCAGCTCGTTTAGAGCATGTGTGGCCACGTAGTGGTCAAGGGCCTGATCGTTGGGGTGTTGTGCCACTTGCATCCAGTCGTGCATGCGTAAGTTATAGTCTTGCAACCTAAGGTTCAGATTGTCAATCTTATATTGTTTTTCGCGATTTTGCTGAAACAGAATGAATGCAGCAGCAAAAAGCACGAAGGCCGACAGCACGCTAAAGTAGATGCGACGGCCAATGCCAAGAGAGGAGATAAAATTCATGTTTTTAACAACCACTATGCATCAAAATAATAGCCAAAGCCTAAGCGGGTGACGATACATTTTGAGAAGCGACCAATTTTTTTGCGTAGGCGTGTGATGTTGACATCGACAGTGCGGTCGAGCACCATAACATCGCGTGGCCATACACGATCAATGAGTTCTTGGCGTGAGAACACGCGGCCCCGTTCGCCAATGAGCAGATGCAACAGCTCAAACTCGGTTTTGGTGAAGGGCACATCTTCGCCATCAATGTTTACGGTCTTTTTGTCGAGGTTCAACTCAATGCCTTGATAGCTCAGCACGTGGGGTTCGGCGGCGGCGCTGTCGGTAGTGGTGCGACGCAGCACAGCGCGCACGCGCACCATGACCTCACGTATAGAGAAGGGCTTCGAGATATAGTCGTCGGCACCCAGGTTGAAGCCTGTTACGGTGTCGTTCTCAGTGTCGCGAGCTGTCAGGAAGATGATGGGCACGTGAGCCGTTTCGGGGTTTTCTTTTAACTTGCGTGCCAAGGCGAAGCCCGACATTCCGCCCATCATTACGTCGAGCAGCAAGAGGTTATACGATGCGATATTGAGGGTGAGGGCTTCTTCGGCCGAGGCAGCCGTGGTAACGTTGTAACCTTCGGTTTCGAGGTTAAACTTCAATATCTCGGTAAGGTCGGTTTCATCGTCTACCACCAAAATGTTGTATTGTACGTCCATAACAGTTTTTCCTTTTTTTTCTTAATAATCGTTTATTTCTCAATACCGATGGCAAAGTTACACGACCTATTGTTGAGGGCACTGAAAAAGTCCCCATTTTTAAGGACTAAAACGGAAAAATGTTACGATTTATAACTTCATTTTCTATAAATCGCCTTAATAAGGCTGTATTTGACAGAAAAAGAAGGATAAAACTACGATTTATCTGTCATTAGCTTTCAATCTGAAAGTGGATTTTACTTTTTCAGTGCCCTCCCTATTGTTCACACCTTTTACAATGAGGTTACAATTTGGTTACGCGAAGCGAGTTTCTATCAAAAATAAATTATTGCCTAAGCAATAACTTGAACAATTATTTCTTATACTTGCACTTGCAGTAAGGACAATTGTCGTAACGCGACAGCACATGATAGGGCTGCATGCCCAAGAAGTGGCGGCACTCGGGGTTGGGACATTCGTATTGGTGCTGAAACTCGTTGGTAAGGCGGTCTTGTTCCTCAATGCTGTCATCGGTAAAGCGAGCGTAAAAGGCCCATACCGTAACTACGAGGCCGATGACGAAGAGCACGAGAGCGATGTTTGCGAAGGTCTCGCCAAGGTCGAGGAAGCGCAGGGCACCGCTGAGCAAGGTGAAGATGGGTGTGAGGCCACTGAACAGCTGTAGGTTCTTTTGGCGCACACGCAAGGCTTGCTGTGCGTCGTGATAGTTGTTCCAAACACGTTCTAAGGGGCGCAGGTCGTAGGTCTTTACCTCCTTTTGTGCGGGCGCCTTTGCGCCAGGCTGAGCGGCATGAGGGGCAGCGGCAGGTGCTGCTTGTTGCTGAGCCGGTGCTCCGCACACCTGAAGCAGTATTTTTGTAGCCACGTCGATGATAAGGCTTAGCGCCACCTTGTAGTGGAACTTGCCCATCTCGATAATGTCGTTAACCTTTACCGCCTTCTTCATGATCTGCATACCGTTGACGAAGGTTACGTTTACGTCTTTTAGGTTTTGCACCGTCATGTTGCCCATGGCGTCGATGTTAATGAGGCAGTGTCCCTTCTGCATATCGGGTATGCAGCGGCTCACGCCATTATCTACGCTGCCAGCGTTGCCGTAGGGCGCCATATAATATTTGCCATTGATGTTAATGGCGATGAGCAAGCGCGACTGCTGTGCCTCTTTGCCCACCAGTATGGTCTTGCCGTATAGTCTGTTGTCCATATTTTTATTTACTTGTTTACCGCACTGAGGGGCGGCTTTCTATTCGTTTTTTTTTATTCGTTAGCGCCTGTGGCTGTGGGCTTATTGCCCAGAGCATCATTGACGAACGAGGTGACATACATTTCCTTTAACTTCTTCAACGCATCTTTTGATATGCTGATGGTGTAGGCAAACATCTCTCCGTCGCTCAAAGTGATGCATTGTTTCAGCACGTTGATGTGGTATACAAAGTCGAGATTGACGATGTATCGCTTGCCGATGCGTGCAAACACGGCAGCCGCTTCGTGCAGGTTGTCGTTGATAAGCTTTTGCATCTGTGCCAGGTTCATGCACACGGCACCTTTTAGTTTGTTACTCAGCACAAAATTGGTATAATTGCCTTCGGCCTCAAAATACACTATTTTAGCAATGTCTATCTTATACAGCTCGTCGCGGCTGTTGATATACAAATATTTTTTCATTGGCATACATTCTTTTTAGTTTTAATACATATATTCATCATCAACTGAGGCACACGAGTCAACGGCACACGTATCGGCTTCAGCGTCGTCATAGTACGCCACTGAGTCAGAATCAGCATATTCCGTATCTTTGCTCAGGTTTCCATCGGCAGAGCCAAATTTCCCCATTGCGAGGAATAGCACCATGGCGGCCGCTATGCACACACATAGCACAACCATAATCTGCTTCATGGCCAACTTAGAGGTGCTGGGTGCCAACTCTTCATCGTTGGGACTCGACGTTGCGTTTGATGGCTGTGATGGGCGAGAAGGGCGAATGGGTTGTGTGGGCTCGCTGCTCGCAATAATGGGCTCGTCAATCTGGGTGAAGTCGGGGGCAGAGTAGGGTATGGTGCGGCCGTCGTCGAGGGCTTGCACAAACTCGGTTACGGTTTGGAAACGAGCGTTGCGTTGCGGAGCCATGGCGCGCTGCACGGCATTAATCATGTTCTGCTGCACACCCAATTGTTGCAAGAAGCCGAAGGGGAAACCATCGTTTAGGATAACCGAGGCATCGTCGGGGCGACGACCTGTGAGCATCTTATACACGGTGGCACCAAAGGCATATACATCGATGGTGGCCTGAAACTGTTTGCCCTGTCCCATGCGGTTGGCCTGCTCAATAGGAGCATAGCCAGGTGTGCCCATGCCGATAGAGGTGCTCGACTCAGGCTCACCGTTACTGTCGTATTGCTTTGAGAGGCCAAAGTCGATGAGGTGCACCTGTCCTTGCTTGTCGAGCATGATGTTGCCCGGCTTTAGGTCAAGATGTAGCATGTGGCGCTGGTGCATATAACTGAGCGCTTGTCCTATCTGTGCAGCAATTAGTATGGTGTCTTCGGCCGACACCCGACCTTTTGAGGCGATAAAGCTGTCGAGGCTCATACCCTCGATATACTGCATAACATAATAGGTGGTGTTGTTTTCGTCAAACACATCGGTCACCTGAACAATATGAGGGTGGTGTAGCGAGGCCAGGTTTTGCGCCTCTTTGCGAAATTTGATGCGATAATTGGTAAAGATGGTGCTGCTTGAGCCTTCCACGCCATGCGTCTGCTCGTTGCGCTGGTTCACCTCGCTCATGAAAAACTCTTTGATGGCCACCTTGATGTCGACAGTCATCTTGCCCAGCGCTCCCTCAATGGTGGTGGCGTATGATGCCAGATATGTAATGCCGAAGGAACCTTGTCCCAGCACTTTCTCTATTCGGTATTTTCCGCCCTGCAGCGTATTGCCAGGCTGTAATGTTTTATTTGCCATATCGTTATGTTATTTTTTATTCTTTATTCTTTATGATGATAGGTGTACTGTGTACGTATGTGTTAATTTTTTGCTTTGCGCAGATACATATATTCTACGTTTAAGCTTTGATTGGGGTTGTCGTCGTCGGTCGCAATAATATTAATATTGCCGCGTGTGTCAATCTCTACCTTTACGGTGACGTGGGTGGGTTGACTGCCGAAGCGGCGGCGAAGGTCGAGCGGACGCATATCAGTACTGATGCCAGCATACAGTTCGTCACATTCGGCCAGCGTGAAACTCATCTTATTGCTCAAATTAATAATAGAGAAGGCGGGCAACAGAACGTGGTCAAGAGCGATACGACTGTCGGGATGTGCCTTGCAAAGACCAAAGTCGAGGGGGAAAGCGTCAAGCATCACATCGGGAACGGTGAGGGTGAAACCTTCGCGCTTGTGCCCGAAGAAGAGGCGCAAGGCCCCTGCTACAAACCAAAAGAAGGCAGTATTGTTGTCGATGGGAATGACGGTTTGGGCACCGTCGGCCAATTTGTCGTCGGTATCGGCCACACCACCAGGCCCTTTGTGAGCATCGTTGAAGAGACCCGACGAGGTGATTTCAAGCAAATTGTCGCGATAGTCGTAGGTGCAATACATGCCGTTATACATCAGTAGCACCTCGTCGCCAGTATAGGGCACGCCAAAAGCTGTGAGGTGCTGTTGGCGTGTAACACGATAATTGCGGAAGGCAAAGGGGTAGCGGCTCAGCAAGTCGGCCACTTTGCCCAATTGGCATGTCTGACAATAGGTAATGATGTTATATCCATCGCGCAGCGTCTTCCAGTAGTCAACGAGATAGTCGCCTAAGGAGTGTGTGGCAAAGTCGGCCAATGCCAAGGCGTTGGGCAGATAAGTGGCGGGATGACCTTGCTTTAGGTCGTCGGCCAAATTATCAATCCAATACTGGTTGATGGGCTTGTAGATGCGTCCATCGTGATAAATAAGTATGGTGTTGTCTTGCGTTAAGGTGATAATAGAAATACCGAAGTGGGTGATGTCGGTAGTGGTGTGGCGCACATCAGGTTGCCCATCGCCGGTTTGCCAACGGTGTTTCACGCTAAAGAACGACGACTCGAGTTTTACACGGTCGCTGTTTAACGTGTCGGTAAATTCGCCTATCTCCGTCGTTTCGCTGTGTATATAACGCTCGTTATATCCATAAGGGCTACGAGGCGACTCGTCGGGTGAAGTGATAGGTATAGATGGTTTCTGCTCGTTCATGTAGTATGTTATGTGCTACAAAGTTACAATTTATTAACCAAAACGACAAAACGATACAAGGTTTTTTATGCCTTAACCTTACATTTTTTGGCTCAGATAATATTGTTGTGTTTGTAACAATCTATTTCACGCTTCGCACGTTTTTATTGGAACATGAATTTTTAAGTAGGACGGGGCTTTTCTTGTTGCTGGAGGACGTGGCACGGAGGCCACTGTCCTACTATGGTTTTCTGTTTTGTAATTATTGCTGTTCGCTAAAACTACAAGAGCATATGGTTCATCACTCAAAATATGTGCGCCAGTACTTGGCCCAAGTACTGCAGTAATCTCCATCAAGTACTGCAGTAATCTCCATCAAGTACTGGAGTAATCTCGGCCAAGTACTGGAGTAATCTCGGCCAAGTACTGAGACGATATGTTTGCTATCTCTTCTTGTTAACAGGCAATGTCTTTTCTATTTACGTTTGTTGCAACCCGTTACTGCCCATGGTATAAACAACAACTGGGAGCCTGTAACCATTGCCAATGTGCGGTGTGGTACAGGGCTCCCAGCCTTTTTTCGTTATAATTAAATTGGAGATAATGAAGTTGATACGCTATCACAGCGTGTAAAATTTTAACACTACACTATTTGTATGTTATTGTTCATCTCAATATCAAGTGCTTTGCTATGGCGTTATGCCTAACAAAAGCAAAAAAACGAAACAGCTTCAATTTCTTTTTTGAAGACTTGTCTCGCTTTACAATATACATTAAAAAATTCTTTCCTTATTTTATGTTAGTATAGTTTTTATTCTTCAAGTAATTGGGATACAATTGAACTTTGTGGTTGCAAAAGTAATAAATAATTATTGAAATTGCAACCTCTACATTGCAATTTTGTATATTAATTCAACCAACGCCCCTTTTTTGTCCACTAATCAGCCTTTTTCTCCTATTTATATAGTAGCTCTTGGCTTACAATTGAAGGCGAAAGAACTGAAAGTGAGCGATAAAGAACATATAGCATGACGAAGAGCAGCAAATGGCATCATAAGAGTAGCACATGGCATGATAAAAAGACTTGTCGTGTGTAAAAGAGAGCAAGGCATGATAACGAAAGAACGTAAAAAAAAGGTGAAAATGGTGGTAATAGAGATTTCCCCATGCCCTTTTAGGGGAAAACCTTGGCGCAGATTGAGTTTTATTTATATCTTTGCAAAACAGAATAAAATAGAACAAAACAGAATAGAACAAAAGATAATAAAACAAAGCTGAATAAAATAGAAGATAAACAATAAACATTGAAAACCAAGATATATACAGATATGACGAAGAAAATGTTTACACTGGCATTGGTGGCACTACTGTTGCCGATGAGCATGATGGCTCAAGCCTACAAAAGTAGCCGTTACTATAACAAAAATACAGGACGACTGGAGTATTCGAACCGCTCAATAATGTATCAGCCTGGACAAAATTATTACGGACTGCGTTTGGGTCCCGCCTTCTCAAAGGTAAACTCTGACGACAAGAAACTGGATGGCGGCAACTGGCAGACGGGCCTTAATTTGGGTGCTGTGGCGGGCTTCTCATTGTCAGATAG
>ERZ1026846.2341-NODE-2341-length-10308-cov-8.502877_pt1 | contig 10308 bp, 4 predicted proteins | sample MGYA00380153_ERZ1026846 | MGnify/ENA primary metagenome ERZ1026846 (study PRJEB33269, sample SAMEA4719789) | human gut metagenome | biome: human-associated habitat; feature: organic feature; material: feces | place: Cameroon | collected 2013-10 ... | reverse complement strand
GCCCAGATGGCGGAATCGGTAGACGCGCTGGTCTCAAACACCAGTGGGGCAACCCGTGCCGGTTCGACCCCGGCTCTGGGTACGCTATTCTTAAAGGATAATGATTTGAGCGTGAAGCTCAATGAATTATCCTTTTTTTGTTTGTTGCGCCCCACAATGTGCCGTACGGGCGTCAGTTTATTAAAACAAATACTTACCTTTGTAACGCGTTGAGGCAGACCACATACAGTCTGCCCGCAGTGTTGAACAGTTACATACACCTATATTATAAATATGCGTAAGACAACAATGACCCTCATGGCAGCCCTGCTGGCTGCCCCGATGTGGGCACAAGTAACGCCCCTCGGAGGCTTCTACTACGGACAAATGCCCGCACCCACAGGCTGGGAGTGGCAAAGCCCCGACTCGGTAGCCTATAACAAGCAGCAGCCACACGCCTGGTTCTTCTCGTTTGAGAATGTAGAGCAGGCGCGCAAGGTGCTGCCCGAAAACAGCGCCCTCTGGCAGAGCCTCGACGGCCAGTGGCAGTTCCATTGGGCCAAAAATCCCGACGAACGCCCAAAGGACTTTTACAAGACAGACTTCGACGCCTCGGCGTGGGACAAAATACAAGTGCCCATGTCGTGGAACATGGCTGGCAAACAAGCCAACGGCACCTTTAAGTATGGTGAACCTCTCTACTCAAACCAGCGTGTCATATTCCAGCACCAAGTGCGACAGGGCGACTGGAAGGGTGGGGTGATGCGCACCCCGTCAAAGGACTGGATGACATATAAAAACCGCAACGAGGTAGGTTCCTACCGCCGCACTTTCACCCTCCCCGCAGCGTGGGACGGCAAGGAAGTGTACATCAACTTCGATGGTGTAGACTCATTCTTCTACCTCTACATCAATGGCCATTACGTAGGTTTCTCAAAGAACTCACGCAACCTCGCACAGTTCGACATCACACCCTATCTTAACAAGAAGGGCGAAAACGTGATAGCCGTCGAGGTATACCGCCACAGCGATGGCTCATTCCTCGAGAGCCAGGACATGTTCCGCCTGCCGGGCATCTTCCGCACCGTGGCACTCACTGCCAAACCCAAGGTGCAGGTGCGCGACATCAAGGCCATTCCCGACTTTGATGCCACCTACACCAACGGCAGCCTCCACATCAGTGCCGAGGTGAGCAACCTCACCACCAAGGCCGCCAAGGGCTACACCATCGAGTACAGCCTCTACGAGAACGAACTCTACTCCGACAACAACACCCTCGTGCCAGGCGTGTCAGCAGTGGCCAAGGTGGGCGACGTGGCTAAAAATGGCGAACTTACCGCCAGCGTCACCCTCAATGCCGGCAATGTGGTAAAGCCCTGGAGCGCAGAGGCACCACACCGCTACACCCTCGTCGGACAGCTCAAGGACAAAAAGGGACAGGTGGTAGAGACCTTCTCAACCAACGTAGGTTTCCGCAAAATCGAAATTAAGGACACACCCGCCAGCCAGGACGAGTTCGGACTGGCCGGACGCTACTACTACCTCAACGGCAAGCCCATCAAGATGAAGGGCGTCAACCGTCACGAAAACAATCCGCAGACGGGACACTACGTCACCCGCGAGCAAATGCAGAAGGAAGTGTTCCTGATGAAGCGTGGCAACATCAACCACGTGCGCAACTCACACTATCCCGACGCACCCTACTGGTACTACCTCTGCGACAAGTACGGCATCTACCTTGAGGACGAGGCCAACATCGAAAGCCACGAGTACTACTATGGCAAGGAAAGCCTCTCACATGTGCCCGAGTTCCGCAACGCCCACTTGGCACGCAACATGGAGATGGTGCACAGCACTGTCAACCACCCCTCGGTGGTGATATGGAGCCTTGGCAACGAGGCCGGACCCGGCGACAACTTCAAGGATTGCTATGCCGCCATCAAACAGTACGACCAGAGCCGCCCCGTGCAGTATGAGCGCAACAACGACATTGTCGACATGGGCTCTAACCAGTACCCCTCAATAGCTTGGGTGCAAGGTGCTGTCAAGGGCAACTACAACATGAAGTACCCCTACCACATATCAGAGTACGCACACTCTATGGGTAATGCCGTGGGCAACCTGGTGGACTATTGGAACGCCATCGAGAGCACCAACTTCTTTATGGGTGGCGCCATCTGGGACTGGGTAGACCAGGCCATGGAGGGCACCGACTCCGTAACCGGCAAAACCTACTGGGGCTACGGCGGCGACTTCGGACCCGACAACAAGCCCAACGACGGCATGTTCTGCATGAACGGTGTGATGCGCCCCGACCTCTCGCCCAAGGCACAGTACTTTGAGGTGAAAAAGGTGTATCAGAATGTGGGCGTCAAGGCTGTCGACCTCAAACAGGGACGCATCGAGATATTCAACAAAAACTACTTCGAGCCGCTCAAGGGCTACCAGATAGTATGGTCACTCTACAAAGACGGCGTGTGTGTGGAGAAGGACAAACCCCTGATGGGCGCCAAGAACATACTCGGCCCGCGTGAGCGCCAGGAGTATGTGCTGCCCTACAACTACGCACAGCTCGACCCCAACAGCGAGTACTTTGTCAAAGTGCAGTTCCTGCAGGGCAAGGATATGCCGTGGGCCAAGAAGGGCTATGTGCAGATGGAGGAGCAACTCCGTGTGAAAGGTGCCGATGTAAAGGCACCCGCCATTAAGAGCGTGGCCGCCAAGGGCACTGCCAATGTCATAGTAGGCAGCAAGCAAGTCAGCGTCAAGGGCCAGAACTACGACATCGACATCGACCTCAGCACAGGCGCCATCAGCCACCTTGCCTACAACGGACAGGAGATTATTGCCAACGGCAACGGTCCCAAGCTCGACGCCTTCCGTGCCCCCACCGACAACGATGCCGGCATTGGCTATCACAACGCGTGGTTCAAAAACGGCCTTTACAACCTGCAGCACAAGGTAGTGGGCAAACCCACCATTGTCAAGGGCAAGGACGGTGTTACACAAGTCAGCCTCACCATCGAGAGCCAGGGCCGCGAGGGCAGCCAGCAGGTATACTCCGACCGCGACCGCAGCCCGCAGACAGTCTACACTTTCAGCCAGGGCAAGCACGCCCTTGGTGCCGACGACTTCAAGTTCACCACTAATCAGGTGTACACCATCTATCCCGATGGCTCGGTAGAGTTGCAGAGCGCCATCTCTGCCAACCGCACCAATGTGGTGCTGCCCCGCATCGGCTATTCTATGAAACTGCCCAAGCAGTACAACCAGTTCAGCTACTACGGCCGTGGCCCTGTCAACAACTATGCCGACCGCAAAACCGGCCAGTTCATTGAGCTGCACCAGGGCGAGGTGGGCAAGCAAGACATCATACTGCCCAAGCCCCAGTCTATGGGCAACCGCGAGGAGGTGCGCTATTGCGCCCTGCGTCCCGCCCAGGGTGGCGAGGGTGTAGCCTTTGTGGCCGACAGCGTCATGTCGGTATCGGCTCTGCCGTGGAGCCAGCAGCAGCTCACCCAGGCAGCCCACATCTACCAGCTGCCCGAGAGCGATGGCACCTACCTGCATCTCGACGCCAAGGTAACCGGTCTTGGTGGTGCCAGCTGCGGCCAGGGTGGCCCGTTTGTTGAGGACCAGGCCCTCAGCCACAACTACAACTTCGGCTTCATCATACGTCCGCTCGCAGCCCAGCAGCAGCTTGCCGAGGTGGCCAAGGTAAGTCCCTCGGGCGAGCAGCCCATCAGCATCGAACACAGCCGCACAGGCATGGTCACACTGAGCAGTCCTGCCAAGGGCCGCACCATCATGTATGCCCTGGGTGGCAGCAAGAAGGCCACAGCCTACACCGCACCCGTCAATCTGCGTGCCGGTGGCACCATCACCACGTGGTACAAGGACAATCCCGCTATGAAGACCTCCATGACCTATGCCAAGGTTGAGAGCGTGCCCCTGCAGGTAGTCTTTGCCTCGTCGCAGGAGCCCGGCAGTGGCGACGCCTCATACCTTGTCGATGGCGACCCCGCCACCATTTGGCACACCATGTACTCTATCACCCTGGCCAAGTACCCCCACTGGGTAGACTTCGATGCCGCCGAGCCCAAGCTCATGAAGGGCTTCACCTTCCTGCCCCGTCAGAGCGGCCAGAATGGTTGGGTAAAGGACTACGAGGTGTATGTGAGCCAGGACGGCAAGTCGTGGGGTGAGCCTGTATGCAAAGGCACTTTCGCTGCCAATGCCGAGCTCAAGCGCGTCATGTTCAGCAAGCCCGTCAAGGCACGTTACATTCGTTTCCGTGCGCTCAACGAGCAGAATGGTCAGGACTTCGCCTCAGGCGCAGAGTTCTCGCTGATTGCAGAATAACGAACACGCAGGGCGCCGCGCTCGCAGATGTGCAAATGTGCAAATGTGAGCAGATGCGCAATATGCTAATATAATAATGGACTGACGCCGCAGCGTTGCAAATAGTAACGCTACGGTGTCAGCCCTTTCTTTTGTGCGCGTGCGCATCATCAGCACATCTTCCTGTCAGCCCATTCGCGTGCACAGCTTTCTGAATATGTTTTTAAGCATAAAAGTGACATAAAATGTGACTGGAGTATTGCGCAATGTATAAAAAGGTTTTAATTTTGCGCCGAATTGATAATGAAGACGCAAGATACAGCCATTGCATTAAGTGTTGTTGATAAAAGCAGAGCAGAGCGATGAGGCTGTCATGCCGCAGTTGTACGTTTACAAATGCGGCAGCGTAAATTTGTACAAAACTATTTAGTAACATTCTATGACACGCAACGCTTATTATGTACTTTCCTACGTGTTTGGTCGTACAGCCAAGCATGTTTCGCTGTGTGCCAGCAACATGCTGCTATTTACCCCCCCATTTGTTATAGACATTTAACATCAGCAACGTACAGTCGCTATGGTGCAAGCCCCCTTTGTGCCGTAGAGTCATCGCCGCGCCATAGTCTGCATTGCCAGTCCATAGCGCGTTGATAGTTGTGTGTACGTGTCCGACGCTGCATTTATAACTAAATATCAACAAATATCACAACCTATGAAGAAAATTTCTACTCTTGCCTTGGCACTCATTGCCATGGGCAGCCTGTCTATGCCTGCTTCGGCACAGGTAAATTTTGAACCAGTTTCGACGCCAACTCTCGAATCTGGTTGGTATCAGATGCGCCAGGTGGTGGGCGTTTCAAGAAATGATATTTCTGCCACTGCACTTCGTTATGTATACTCTTCTGAAACGTTGGCGAAATTGGAAAATAACGATTACGCATGGTTTGGTTCTGACGAAAATCAGAAGAGCGATGCTACAGCGTTCGTTTACGTAGACAAAAGCGGTAATTCTTATGCCATCAAGAACATTAATGGTAAGTGGGGCGATAAGCTTGCCAAATTTACGACTGGAAATGCAAAGCCTTCATATGCTATTACGCAAAATGGAGGTAACGCAACGCAATATAAGGTAGGCGAGTATTGGGATGATTGGAAAACAAGTGGCTACATAGGAGGTTCAAGTAACAGCGGCAACGCCCGTTTCGAGTTCTCTAAAGTAAGCACTGAGGAACTCTCTAAGTATGATGTTTACACGGTCGAATTTACCGGCGATGTAACTACTGGAAGTGTGTCAAGTGAGATAGACGCCAACAAGGGTACAAAGACTGTATATCCTGGCGGTAGCTTCTTCTTTGCTACAGGTACCAAACTGGTTGAAGGCAACTTTACAGCACCAGATGTTACAAACTGCGATAAGGCTATTAGTATTGATGCCGCTAACAAGAAAGTATATGTAAAATACACATACAAATTGTCAGCTTTAGTTGATCAAGCCAAGGAAGCCATCTCTCACACAAGTGCTGGTTATCCGTTAGATGGCAGCACGTCTCGCACAAATCTGCAAAATGCTATCGATGCTGCAACCGGCAACGGTGATGTTAAAACGCAGTATACTAATTTGAACAATGCTTTAACGGCGTACAAGAATGATAAGAGCGTGAAGATGCCTGAGAATGGTAAGGTCTATTTTATCACCAATGTGCAAAAAGATGGTACTTGCTATCATTTTTCATATAGTGCAGGCAGACTCGCTGCCGTAAAAGATAAGGATAAGGCTGCTAAGTTCGTGTGCCGTGTAGTAGATGGCAAGTACGTATTTGTTAATGTAAAGGACGGTAAATACTTGGTGGTTGCTGCTTCGGGTAACTCTGGTACCAATAGTGGTAAGGGGTTCATTTCAGAATATGATGCGTCATGGGCTGACTTGACCTTGGCAAAAAACAGCATGTACTCTTGTTTCAATATAGGTGGCAGACGTTATTCAGATGCTCAAAAGCCGAAGAACCAGCAATCTGCGAATTTCATCGTTAATAAGAAAGACGGTTCGTTCAATGGTTATGGGATGACTGAGCTAAATAGGGACGACTTAACCACCGCCTTCAAGCTCGAAGAAGTAACTTACCCCAACACCGTCACTTTCAACACAGTTAGCGACGTTGAGGGCGTGAGCAACCTCGCCACATTCAGTGCACCATTTGCCACTGTTGTACCCGAAGGTGTTACTGCCTACTACGTAGAGACAACTGACAGAGACAAGTCTACTGCCACAATGAAGGCCATCGAGGCAGGCAAGGCTATCCCCGCAAACGCTGGCGTTATCCTTACTTCAACTACGGGTACTGAGGCTACCATGTTACCTGCTACTACTGAAACTGCTGCAGATCTCACTGGCAACAAGCTCGGCAACTCTGCTGGTGCTGCCAAGACAATCGCCGAAGGCGACAATGCCTACATTCTTGCTAATGGTGCTAACGGTACCGCCTTCTACAAGGGTAAAGCAAACACTACCCTCGGCATGAACAAGGCATACTTGACTCTCGATGTAGCTGGTGGCGAAGCCATCTCTATGAACTTTGGTGGCAACGTAACTGGCATCAACCAGATCGTTAATGCCGAGCAGAACAACGCCCCCGTTTACGACCTCACCGGCCGTCGCGTAGTGCGCACCGTTAAGGGTGGCCTCTACATCAAGGGTGGCAACAAGTTCATTGCACGCTAATTAAATTGACAGTAGTATTAAACCATCAAAACAGATAATGACAATGAAAAAGACATATATGGCTCCCACAGCCCAGGCTATCACATTCGACGCCATGACCATGCTCGCCGCCTCACCCGAACTGAAGGTGAACAGCGACACGGAAGTTGATGCAAGCACCTCTTTCTCTGGCGAGAAGGGTTGGAGCAGCGATTCTTGGTCTGACGAGGACTAAGCTACAACTTGAAAATATTAGGTTAGATTTATTATACATGGGGGGGTGGCAGACCGTGAGGTTAGCCAACCCCATTTTTAGCACCGTAAGTAACTCAAGCTCTAATGGGGGCGACGCGTCTCGCGTCGGGAAAAATGAGCACTAATTAGGCTTCTATCTGTGAGCTTTTGCTTTAATTTTCCCGACGCGAGACGCGTCGCCCCCATTAGAGGTTGCGTTTTGTGCTTTAGAGTCTCACCGAACGCTAATAACAGACTCTAATCTCCCCATTCTGAGAGTCCGCTTACAAGCACCAATTCCACAAATATCTAAATATTCTTGGAATAAATTCCGCAAATATCTAAATATTCTTGGAATAGCGGCAAAATGTGCTTATATTTGCAGCGACGTGCAACACGTAAACTTACACATGGGGCGGTTCTAAAAACAGAATTGTTAGAACCACCCAAAACAAAGAGCTACTTATGATAAAGCGAATATTAGAAGACAGCGTGACCAAACACCTAAATAGTGGCAAGGCCATAATCATATATGGAGCCCGCCAGGTAGGTAAGACCACATTGTTGCGCCAAGCCATAACAGCCCCCGACACCCTGTGGCTGAATGGCGACGAAGCCGATGTGCGTGCGCTGTTTGAGAATCCCACCTCAAGCCGCATCAAGTCAGTCATAGGCAAGAGCAAAACACTGGTGGTGGACGAGGCACAGCGCATAACCGACATAGGGCTTTGCTTGAAACTGATTATAGACAACCTGCCCGACGTGCAGGTTGTGGCCACGGGCAGTTCGTCGTTTGCATTGGCCAACAAGGTGAACGAACCGCTTACAGGCCGCAAGCACGAGTATTTGATGTTTCCGTTGTCCTTTGCCGAATTAGCGGCACACAATGGTTTGCTTGTCGAGAAGCGTCTGTTGCCGACACGCCTTGTGTTCGGCACATATCCTGATGTGGTGAACAATGCCGGTGACGAGCGCGACATACTGCAGCAATTATCCGACAGCTATGTGTATAAAGATATCCTGCTGTTCGACAGAATAAAGAAGAGTGACAAGATACTCAAGTTGCTTCAGGCTTTAGCCTTTCAAATAGGCTCAGAAGTGTCGTATAATGAATTAGCGCAGCTTTGCGGTCTCGATTCAAAAACCGTAGATTCATACATACAGTTGCTTGAAAAGGCATTCATCATATTCAGGCTGCCGTCGTTCAGTCGCAACTTGCGCAACGAGCTGAAGTTCGCCAAGAAAATATACTTTTGGGATTGTGGCATACGCAATGCCATAATCCGTAATTTCCAGCAAGCCGAATTAAGGTCAGACATTGGCGCCTTGTTCGAGAATTATGTCATAGCAGAGCGCTTAAAGCAGCAGAGTTATGCCCGCACTTATGCCAACGGCTATTTTTGGCGCACAACAGCCAAAAGCGAAATAGACTATTTGGAGGAGTGCGACGGTATGCTGACAGCCTATGAGTTCAAGTGGAACCCCCGACGTAATGCTGCGGTTCCGCTGTCGTTCTCGCGCAGCTATCCCGATGCAGCGTTCAAAGTAATAACCCGCGATAATTATGATGAAATATTGCTGTAAGGAGGTTAACGGGTTGACAAGTTGACAGGTAAGTATGCTATACACCACTGCTTATATGTTAAAGTCAGAATGGCAAGAAACTTAAAGGAACAACAAACTTACCCGTCAACCAGTCAACCCGTCACCCTGTTAACCAGAAAACGCACAAAACCAATCAATAAATGTCATCATTATTTCTATTACAATACACCTGCCTGTTAGTGTTTGCCATGCAAGTACTCGTGCTTGTCATATCACGCTTTCAGGTGTCCGTAGTCAACCGCCAGTACGAAAAATCGCGCTGGTCGCTCGTGGCCGCCGCCGTGCTGCTGATGATACACTACGGCCTGCAAATGGCCTGCGGCTTCAGAGCCCACAGCGACGATGCCGGTGTGATAGTAAACATACTGTTCTACACCCCCGTCGCCTTCCTGGTGGCCCATTCCGTACTCAACCTCGAGTGCGAAAAGCGTCGGCGCCGTCGCTACGACCTGTTGTTTGTCACATTGTTTGTAGCCACACTCGTTGCATTTGGCAGCGGGTGGCTGTCGCACAACCGCCTGTACATGCCCTATGAGCAAATGGTGTTGCACACCCTCTATTTGGTGTCCATGCTCACGAGCATCGTCATACCGCTCAGCGAGATACACCGCAACAGGAGCAGGGTAGAGGCCGAAACGGGTGGCGACATCATGCCCTATGTGCGCTACACGTGGGCGGGCTACCTGCTGTTTTGCTGCACCTCGCTTGCGCTTGTGGGTGCCATCATGTGGCGTCCGCTGCTCTTTGTTATAGGGCCGGCCGTGCTGCTCTCCGCTGTCATCTTCAACCTGAGTTTCGTGGCCATGGGTTACAACCTTGCCCCCATCGATGAGGTGCTGACCGATGTGGCCGACGCCTCACAGTCAATGGACGATGGTGACGCCGATGAGTCAGCATCAGACAATGCCGCTCCCGAGCCGTTGTCACCCGAAATGGTGCGTATTGTTGAGGCCGCCCTTGCCGCGTGGTGTGCCGAAAAGAACTTTCGCGACACCACCGTCAACATGGTCAAACTCTCACAGAGTATAGGTGTGGTGCGCCGCATTCTCAGCATCTATTTCGACCAGCATTTGCACACCACCTTCCGCATTTGGTTGAGCGACATACGTTTTAAGGAGGCGCAGGACTACATCAAGGCCCACCCCGAGTACACCATCGAGAGTGTGTCATCGGCCTGTGGCTTTACATCGCGCAGCCAGTTGTACAAGATATTCAGCGACCGCACGGGCATGACGCCCCGCGAGTGGCGTGACGGGCAGATGGCGTAGCGAGCTGTGCCCGGTGATGTGCATTTTCTTTTTATTTTTCCGACGCGAGACGCGTCGCCCCCATTAGAGGTAGCGTTTGTTGGTGGCGTTTTGTGCTTGAAGAAACGCAAGCTTTTGCGCTTGAAGATACGCAAGCTTTTATGCTTGAAGAGACGCAAGCTCTAATGGGGGCGACGCGTCTCG
>ERZ1026846.2333-NODE-2333-length-10323-cov-5.478964_pt1 | contig 10323 bp, 9 predicted proteins | sample MGYA00380153_ERZ1026846 | MGnify/ENA primary metagenome ERZ1026846 (study PRJEB33269, sample SAMEA4719789) | human gut metagenome | biome: human-associated habitat; feature: organic feature; material: feces | place: Cameroon | collected 2013-10 ... | reverse complement strand
TAGTTCGGCTTATAAAATAAAACAATAAAAAACAAGCAATGAAATATCTGTATCGTATATATCAGCTCTTGATAGCTCTCCCCTTGATAGCTATCTACACCCTCATCACCAGCTTGATGGTTACAATCGGTTGCACCTTAGGCAACGGCCACTTCTGGGGCTACTACCCCGGCAAGTGGTGGGCGCAGTTCATCATACGCATACTCCTGCTGCCGGTGAAGGTGGAGGGACGCGAGAATCTTGTGAAGGGACAGTCGTATGTGTTCGTAGCCAACCACCAGGGAGCGTTCGACATCTTCCTCATATACGGCTTCCTCTCGCGCAACTTCAAGTGGATGATGAAGCGCCAGCTACGCCAGATGCCGTTCGTTGGCAAGGCGTGCGAGTCGGCTCACCATATCTTCGTCGACAAGCGTGGCGCAAGCAAGATACGCGAGACCTACGACCGCGCCCGACAGACGCTGCAGGGGGGTATGTCGCTCGTGGTGTTCCCCGAGGGGGCACGCTCGTTCACAGGACACATGGGCGTATTCAAGCGCGGAGCCTTCATGCTCGCCGACGACATCGAACTGCCCGTTGTGCCGCTCACCATCAATGGCTCGTTCGACATCATGCCACGCACTCGCGATATGAAGTGGGTCGTTTGGCATCCGCTCCGTCTCACCATACACAAACCGATACTGCCTGTTGGCAAGGGTACGGACAACATCAAGTATCTTGAGCAGGAGAGCTACAAGGTGGTGATGGGCGGACTGGAGAAGCAATATCAGGGCTTTGTGGAGAACCCCGACCAGTAAAACTCCCGAAAACACGTTTTTTAACGCTACGGCGGCACTCGTATCGAATACATTTAGTATATTTGCATATTAGTTGACGAGTTACAAGTTGACGAGTTGACAATGTAAAACCATTCAATAGCAAAACAATGAACAAAAGCGATAGTATAGTAATCATACCGACATATAACGAGAAGGAGAACATCGAGAAGATCATACGCGCGGTGTTCTCACTTGAGAAGTGTTTCCACATCTTCGTCATCGACGACGGTAGTCCCGACGGCACTGCAGCCATCGTGAAGCACCTCATCAGTGATGAGTTCGGCGACCGCCTCTTCATCCTCGAGCGCAGTGGCAAGTTGGGTCTTGGCACGGCGTACATCACAGGTTTCAAGTGGGCGCTTGAGCACGGCTACGACTACATCTTCGAGATGGATGCCGACTTCTCTCACGACCCCAACGACCTGCCACGCCTCTACAGTGCTTGTCACGACGAGGGCTACGACGTGGCTATCGGCTCGCGCTACGTGAGTGGCGTGAACGTTGTCAACTGGCCTATCGGTCGCGTGCTGATGAGCTACTTCGCGTCGAAGTACGTGCGTATGGTTACGGGCTTCAAGGTGCACGACACCACAGCCGGCTTCAAGTGCTACCGCCGTTGTGTGCTCTCTTCTATCGACCTCGACAAGGTGCGCTTCAAGGGCTACGGCTTCCAGATAGAGATGAAGTTCACGGCTTACAAGATGGGCTACAAGATAAAGGAGGTGCCGGTCATCTTCGTCAACCGTCGCGAGGGTGTCAGCAAGATGAGCGGTGGCATCTTCGGCGAGGCGTTCTTCGGTGTGATGCGACTCAGATGGGACGGCTGGTTCAGAAAGTATCCTGAGGCGAAGCACTAAACTACCCACCCGATTCTATGGAAATAAGAAACATCAGCAACATTTATACAGCCCTGCCACAGTGCGGGGCTTTTTTGAAAGCTATCAGCGACGAGTCGGTGAGACACGTATTCCTCGGTGGACTACTTGCCTCATCGGCTCCTGTGTTTTTCTCCGCCGTAGCCGAACGCTTAAATTCAAAACTCAAAACTCTCACTGCCGTTTTCATCCTTCAAGACAACGACGAGGCAGGCTACTTCTATCACGACCTGACGCAGATACTCGGCACCGACAACGTGCTCTTCTTCCCGTCGTCCTACCGTCGTGCGGTGAAGTACGGACAGCGCGACGCAGCCAACGAGATATTGCGCACCGAGACGTTGAGTCGTCTCGCGGCTCTTACCTCTGTCGACACGCAGAAGGCATCAACGGGCAAGGGCGCAGGCAAGAATGCAGACAGTGCTGCTGAAGCTCTCTACGTTGTGACCTGCCCCGAGGCGCTCAGCGAGCTTGTCGTGTCGAAGCGTCGCCTCGACGAGCGCACCATCAACATCGCCGTTGGCGACATCATCGACTTTGCCGACCTCGGACGCCAGATGCGCGAGTTCGGCTTCAAGGAGGTCGACTACGTCTACGAGCCGGGTCAGTTCGCAATGCGTGGCAGCATCATCGATGTATATTCCTACTCGTCGGAGCTGCCGTTCCGCATCGACTTCTTCGGCGACGAGGTGGACACCATACGCACGTTCGAGGTAGCCGACCAGCTCTCGAAGGACGCGAAGCAGCAGGTGCGCATCGTGCCCGAACTGGCGCAGCTCACCGAGGAGAAGCAGCCGTTCACGTCGCTACTGCCCGACGACGCGCTGCTCGTGATGAAAGACCGCCTCTATCTCTGTTCTACCATCGAGCAGATATACAACGACGGCTTTTCGCAGCAAGCCATGACCGAACGTTTGGAGGGAGCCACGGAGGTGGAGCAGCAGCAGATAATGCGCGACATGCGCAAGGAGAACAACCTCGTGTCGCCCACGCGCTTCCGCGAGGAGATATGCCGCTTCCGCCTCGTGGAGTTCGGCGCAAAGCCTACGGGCACACCGCAGGTGTCCATCGAGTTCCACATCTCGCCGCAGCCGCTCTTCCACAAGAACTTCAGTCTGCTCACCCAGACCCTCGACGATTATCTCTTGCAGGGCTATCAGCTCTACATTCTCGCCGACTCGGAGAAGCAGACACAACGCCTGCGCGATATTTTCGATAGTGAGGAGTTGCAACAGATGCGCAGGAATTCTCAACACCTCAACACCTCAACACCTCAACACCTCAACATTCAACATTCAACCCTCCCCTTCACTCCTGTCAACCGCACTCTGCACGAGGGCTTCGCCGACAACGATCTGCGTCTGTGCTTCTTCACCGACCATCAGATATTCGACCGTTTCCACAAGTACAACCTGAAGTCGGACGCAGCCCGAACGGGCAAGATGGCACTCACGATGAAGGAGCTACAGGAGATGGAGCCCGGCGACTTCATCGTGCACGTCGACTTCGGCATCGGCAAGTTCGGCGGCTTGGTGCGCGTGCCTGTCGGCGACTCCTACCAGGAGATGATACGCCTCTACTATCAGCGTGGCGACATCGTCGACGTGTCCATCCACTCGCTCTACAAGATATCGAAGTACCGCCGCAGCGACACGGGCGAACCGCCCCGACTCAGCACGCTCGGCACCGGCGCATGGGAGAAGCTGAAGGAGCGCACGAAGAAGCGCATCAAGGACATTGCGCGCGACCTCATCAAGCTCTACGCCAAGCGTCGCCACGAGAAAGGCTTCGCCTATTCTGCCGACTCCTACCTGCAGCACGAACTTGAGGCATCGTTCCTCTACGAGGACACGCCCGACCAGCAGCGTGCCACGCACGACGTGAAGGCCGACATGGAGTCTGCCCGACCGATGGATCGCCTGGTGTGTGGCGACGTGGGCTTCGGCAAGACCGAGGTGGCTATACGTGCAGCGTTCAAGGCGGCGTGCGACTCGAAGCAGGTGGCAGTGCTCGTGCCCACAACGGTGCTCGCCTTCCAGCACTACAAGACGTTCTCAGACCGTCTGAAGGGTATGCCGGTGCGTGTCGACTACCTCTCGCGTGCCCGCACGGCGAAGCAGACGCGCGAGGTGCTTGCCGACCTCAAGGCGGGCAAGATAGACATACTCGTCGGCACGCATAAGCTGATAGGAAAGGCTGTGGAGTGGCACGACCTTGGACTGCTCATCATCGACGAGGAACAGAAGTTCGGTGTCTCTACAAAGGAGAAGCTGCGCACGCTGAAGACCAACGTCGACACGCTCACCATGTCGGCTACGCCGATACCGCGCACGCTCCAGTTCTCGCTGATGGGCGCACGCGACATGAGCATCATGCGCACGCCGCCACCCAACCGCTACCCCGTGCAGACAGAACTGGGCGTGTACGGGCATGAGATAATAGCCGATGCCATCAACTTCGAGATGTCGCGCAACGGACAGGTGTTCTTCGTCAACGACCGCATCAGCAACCTGCCCGAGATTGCTGCGCTCATAAAGAAATACGTGCCCGACGCGCGTGTGGCTATCGGACACGGACAGATGTCGCCCGAGGAGCTGGAGAAGATTCTCATCGGCTTTATGAACTACGACTACGATGTGCTGCTCTCCACGACCATCGTCGAGAACGGCATCGACATCAGCAACGCCAACACCATCATCATCAACGATGCCCACCGCTTCGGACTCTCCGACCTTCACCAGATGCGCGGTCGCGTGGGTCGCTCCAACCGCAAGGCGTTCTGCTATCTGCTTGCACCGCCTAAGTCGGTGCTCTCCTCCGAGGCACGCCGCCGACTGGAGGCTTTGGAGAACTTCTCCGAGCTGGGCAGCGGCTTCAACCTCGCCATGCAGGACCTCGACATCCGCGGTGCCGGCAATCTGCTCGGTGCCGAGCAGAGCGGATTTATGGAGGACCTTGGCTACGAGACGTATCAGAAGATTCTCAACCAGGCTGTCACCGAACTGAAGAACGACGAGTTCGCCGACATGTACGCCGAGGAGATAGCGCAGGGCAACAACCTCACAGGCGATGCCTTCGTAGAGGACTGCGCCGTGGAGAGCGACCTCGAGATGTACTTCCCCGATACCTATGTGCCGGGCAGCGCAGAGCGTATGCTGCTCTACCGCGAGCTCGACAACATCGACAACGACGACGAGCTCGACGCTTACCGCCAGCGACTCATCGACCGCTTCGGTGCCATACCGCACGAGGGCGAGGAACTGCTGCAGGTGGTGGCACTGCGCCGCTACGGCAAGAGCCTCGGTTGCGAGAAGATAATACTCAAACAGGGACGTATGCAGATGCAGTTCGTCAGCAACCCCAACTCTGCCTACTACCGCAGTGCCACCTTCGGCAAGGCACTCGACTTCATCGCTGCCAACGCACGCCGCTGCAACCTCAAGGAGGTGAACGGCAAACGCTCAATGGTGGTGAGCGGTGTGCCGACAGTGGGCGAGGCGGTGAAAGTGCTTTTAAAAGTAAAAGAGTAAAAAAGCCCCTCCCAACCCTCCCCATCGGGGAGGGCTTGAGGATAGTTTCGGTTAAATCATCTTGGCTTAGAAAGGCTTAAGAAGGCTTAGTTCGGCTTAGTAAGAAGGCCTAAGAAGGCTTAGAAAGGCTTAAGAAGGCCTAAGAAGGCTTAGAAAAAACAACGATATGACAACACTTCTCCTTGTGCGCCACGGCGAGACCATCGACAATGTGCGCCAGATTATGCAGGGGCAGACTCAAGGCGAGCTGACCCCGAACGGCATCGAGCAGGCACGTGCCCTCGCTGCCGATTTGAAAGACACGCCCATCGACGTGTTCGTGTCGAGCGACCTAAAGCGCGCTTTCGACACGTGTGTGATACTGGCGGCTGCGCACGGCGTGTCGCCCGATGCCATCGTGCAGACAAAGCTGCTGCGCGAGCGCGACTGGGGCAGCTTCACAGGCAGATACATCCCCGACCTAAAGGATGCTCGGTGGACCGACGACATCGAGTCGCTCGACGCTCTGAGGGCGCGTGCCGCTGCGTTCCTGCAGTTCGTGAGAGATAATTATGATGGAAAGACCGTGCTTGCCGTGGGACACGGCATAACGAACAAGGCGATAAGAAGCGTGCATAGCGGCACGCCGATGAACGAAACGCCACGCATGGCGAACGCCGAAGTGGTCACGATGCAGCTGTAAAAAGCGTTGTTGCACACCCCTGAGCGTACCCTTTTTGAGTACTACCGCAGCAGTACTGGAGTAATCTCACCACAGTACTGGAGTAATCTCGCTGCTAAACTGGAGTAATCTCTCTGCGAGTACTGGAGTACTACCGCAACAAGTACTGGTAAGAGTAAAAGTAAAGATGGTTTTATTTGTCTAAATAGTTACCATCTTATTCAAAAAGTTTTTTGTTAACGATGAATTATCACGATAAAACATTATATTTGTGGCGTAAATAAAGAATATAAAAATGGCAAATAAAAATATAGACTTGGCGGTAGTTCTTCATAATGATAGTGACTATAAGGGTTGGCTTGTAGAACTCAAGGAACGTTTCTACAGCCATCGTCTCAAAGCGTCATGTGTCACCAATGGCTATCTGTTGGAATTCTACTGGAAGTTGGGACGCGACATTGAAGCCCAGCAATATACAAATACTTACGGCTCAGGGTTCTACAAGAATCTCAGTCAGGACTTGAAGAATGAAATGCCAGAGATAAAGGGATTCTCGCCAACCAACTTGAAGTACATGAGCTACTTTTATAAGCTCTATGCTCCATTAGTAGCAAATCGTCCGCAAGTTGCTGACGATTTCATGGAAGGTGTATATAGTGCAGATATTCAACAAAGTGCGCCCCATAATCAAAATCGTCAGCAGGGTGCTGACGATTTCAAGTTGTTGTTTATGATACCATGGGATCATCATTGTCGAATAATATCAAGATGCAAGGGAAACATGGATAAAGCCCTCTTCTTTGTAAGAAAGACTTGGGAAAACAATTGGGGACGTGATGCTCTTCTCAACTGGCTTGACTCCGACTTGTACGAGCGTGACGGCAAGGCTATCACCAACTTCCAATCCACACTTCCGGCTGTGCAGAGCGACTTGGCGCAACAAATAACCAAAGACCCTTACCAGTTGGACTTCCTTAACCTAAGGGAGAAATATGACGAGCGTGACATTGAGGACGAATTGCTGAACAACGTTACTCGTTTTCTTTTGGAACTTGGAAAGGGATTTTCCTATATGGGCAGGCAGTTTCGCTTGGAAGTAGGTCAGCAGGAGTTCTTTCCAGACTTGCTGTTTTATAATGCCCACCTCCATGCGTATGTGGTCATCGAATTGAAAGCAAAGTCGTTCCATCCATCATTCTTGGGGCAACTGAGTTTCTATGTGTCAGCCATCAACCATCAGTTCAAAACCGACATAGATAACCCTACCATAGGTTTGCTCATCTGCAAAGACAAAGATAATGTGGTGGCAAAATACGCCTTGGATTCATACAAGGAACCAATGGGAATATCAGAATATCAACTGTCTAAGCTATTCCCGAAAGATTTCAAGTCTTCCATGCCGACTATTGAAGAATTGGAAAAGGGATTGAAAGATAAATAAGAAGTATGAGAAAGTAAAAAGGTAAAAGAGTAAAAAGGCACTTTTGCCTCTTTACTTTCTGAGCAATTCGCGTGCGAACTCGATGATAGTGTCCTCACCGCGCAGCCAGTCGGCTTCTTTCAACGCAACATTATGGTCGGGCTCTATGCCGAACTCCGTTGAGTTCTTATCCTTGTCGTACATAGGGCAGGCAGAGAAGCGCACGCTCCAGCCGTTAGGCAGTTCGGTAGAGTAGGGCATACCCGCTCCACCGCCTGTGCGGTCGCCCACGACGGTCACGTTCGGGCAGCAGCGCATGTACTTCACGAACTCGTTGGCTGCGCTATATACCGCGCGGTTGGTCAGCACCACCACCCGTTTCTGCCATCTGATGCCCTTCGAAGGCTTCAGGTGTTGGCTCTTCATCTCCGAGAACTCCGTGTGCGCTTTTCCCGTTTTGTGCTGCATGTAGCCCACCAGCAGTCGCTCGTTGGTGAAGCGTGCCGCCAACTGTTCTGCAGCCGTGAGCAGTCCGCCGCCGTTGTCGCGCAGGTCGATGATCAGTCCGTTGCACGGTGCGAGGTAGAGCATGATATTGTCGAGGTTGCCCTCGCCGAAGTTGTATGCGAAGGTAGCGCAGCGCACGTATCCCGTGTTGTCATCGAGCACGCGGTAGCGCAGTCCGGCAGCGATGCGGTAGTCGGTGCCGAGATACTTCGAGAGCAGCGTGTCGCTCACGTTCGACGGGTAGTCCTCGTGCCACGACCAGTTGCGTGCCACGTCCCACGCCGAGTACATGTTCACGTGTCCGTCGCGCAGCTCGCCGAGCATATTGCCCAGCACCTCGAACAGCTGTCCCGTCGTCATGTCGTCGGCAATCTGTCGGCTGTATCGCTCGTGCACCTCGTCCCAGTCGAGTCCGTACTGCTCGTGCTTGTAGTCGAAGAAGCAGTAGTGTTCGTCGATGGCACGCCACAGAGCCTCGAAGTTGCCGCGCGGATTGTCGGCATACTCCGTTTCGTCAACGCACGCTGTGGTCAGCAGCAGTAGCGATGCAAACAGTATAGTGATTATTCTTCTCATTCGCATTTGTTTTTATTGTTATACTCTTTAGGAGGGTATGGCATCCTGCCATACCCACTCCGCCCTCTGAACATTCTAAAGGGGGTGCAGCGGTCTCCGCTGCAGCAACCGAGATAGTATCGCCATCTTCCCACAGGTTTCATGGGAGTTTGGTTGCGTAAGTCCTCCCACAGATTTCACAGATTTGCACAGATGGCTTGGTTGCGTCTGTTCTCCCACGGAATTCACAGAATTCACAGAAGTTTTGTTGCATCGGTCCTCCCACGGAATTCACGGAAGTTAGGTTGCATAAGTTCTCCCACAGATTTCACGGATTTGCACAGATGGTTGGTTGCGTTAATTCTCCCACAGATTTCACGGATTTGCACAGATGGCTTGGTTGCGTCTGTTCTCCCACATAAGTATATACTGGATTTCGGAGACAGCGTGGGTACGGCAGGATGCCATACCCTCCTAATCTGTGCGCATCCGTGCCAATCTGTGGGAGGTATTTCTCTGCCAGAAGGTTCTGTGCGTTCCGTGGGTTCTGTGGGAGGTGCTTCTCTGCCAGAAGGTTCCGTGTGTTCTGTGCGTTCTGTGGGCGATATCCCTGCTTGTTTTGTTGGTGCAGTTCTTGCTCTGGCAGTCGGCAACGTCGAGCTGAGACTACTGGATTCCGGAGGCAGCGTGGGTATGGCAGGATGCCATACCCTCCTAATCTGTGCGCATCCGTGCGCATCTGTGGGAGGTGCTTCTCTGCCAGAAGGTTCCGTGCGTTCCGTGGGTTCTGTGGGCGATATAGTCTCCCACGGATTTCACAGATCAACACAGATGGTTGGTTGCGTTAATTCTCCCACGGAATTCACGGAATTCACAGAAGTTTGGGGTGCTGTTGGCTGCGTGGGTACGGCAGGATGCCATACCTTCCTACATCTGTGTAAATCCGTGCTATCTGTGGGAGCCACTTCTCAGCCAGAAGGTTCTGTGCGTTCCGTGGGTTCTGTGGGAATATAGTCTCCCACGGATTTCACAGATCAACACAGATGGTTTGTTGCATTAATTCGCCCACGGAATTCACAGAATTCACAGAAGTTTTGGGGTGCTGTTGGCAGCGTGGGTACGGCAGGATGCCATACCCTCCTAATCTGTGCGCATCCGTGCTATCTGTGGGAGACTCTTCTCTGCAAGAAACTTCTGTGCGTTCCGTGGGTTCTGTGGGAATACAGTCTCCCACGGATTTCACAGATTAACACAGATGGTTGGTTGCGTTAATTCGCCCACGGAATTCACGGATCAACACAGATGGTTGGTTGCGTTAATTCGCCCACGGAATTCACAGAAGTTTGGGGGTGCTGTTGGCAGCGTGGGTACGGCAGGATGCCATACCCTCCTAATCTGTGCGCATCCGTGCTATCTGTGGGAGACTCTTCTCTGCAAGAAACTTCTGTGCGTTCCGTGGGTTCTGTGGGAATACAGTCTCCCACGGATTTCACAGATTAACACAGATGGTTGGTTGCGTTAATTCGCCCACGGAATTCACGGATCAACACAGATGGTTGGTTGCGTTAATTCGCCCACGGAATTCACAGAAGTTTGGGGGTGCTGTTGGTTGCGTGGGTACGGCAGGATGCCATACCCTCCTAATCTGTGCGCATCTGTGCGCATCTGTGGAAGCCACTTCTCTGCCAGAAGGTTCCGTGTGTTCCGTGGGAGGCGTTTCTCAACCAGAAGAGTGCGTTCTGTGGGAGGTACTTCTCAACCAGAAGAGTGAGTCCTCCGTGGGCGACTACAGTTTCTCGATGCGGAAGCGTCTGACGATGCCGAAGACGAGAGCATGAGTGTAGGTGTGCTGCTTGAGGTTGTTCACGCTTGCCTGGCGCCAGTCGCCGAGGTAGCCGATGCGCCATGTGGTGTGCAGCGCACGGAAGTCGAGCGTGAGCATCTGTCGGAGCGACGG
>ERZ1026846.2330-NODE-2330-length-10333-cov-3.962736_pt1 | contig 10333 bp, 16 predicted proteins | sample MGYA00380153_ERZ1026846 | MGnify/ENA primary metagenome ERZ1026846 (study PRJEB33269, sample SAMEA4719789) | human gut metagenome | biome: human-associated habitat; feature: organic feature; material: feces | place: Cameroon | collected 2013-10 ... | reverse complement strand
ATTTTGTGTTTTTCTTGTGAATTTTCCCGAACGGGAATATTTTTGCGTGAGGAGAGCATACTATGGAAAAGTACGCCGCCTGCACATCATCGAAAGCACTTGGTGCAGCGCTTCGCAAGGAGCGCAAAAAGCACAAACTCACACAGGCTGATGTCGCCTTCGCGGCAGGTGTCGGCATTCGCTTCCTCAGTGATTTGGAATCCGGCAAGCCGACCGTGCAGCTTGAAAAGGTCCTGCAAGTGGTGGCAGTCCTTGGTGGTGCCATTCTGTTGAGGTGGAATAGTGATAGATCTTGACGTGTTTCTTCATGATACTCTGGCCGGTCATCTCCACAGTGAGGACAACGACCCAAAAAGATCAAGCAGCCTTTTAAAGCGCCTGGACTAATCCTGAGATCTTCGTCGCAATACCACGCAGCACTTCGTTCTTCGTTTCCTGCGTCCACTTGTACTGGATGGAATAGTTGAAATTCATCTGGACGTGGAAGATCGTGTCGTCATCTTCCATCTTGGTCACTTCCGACAGGCTGATGGAATCGACCATGTGGATGCCCAGCAGCTTCGGCATATGGGTACGGCACATGAGCATCAGGCTGAAGATGTGCTGGGCTATGATCTCGACCTCGGCCTTCGTCTTGCTGACCACCTGGATATTGATGGAGCTCGTGACGAGGTTCGAGCCGGTTTTGAGATGTGTCGGCAGATTGACGTTGGCCAGGTCGCCGACGACGGTGGGCCCTGCCCCCTGCATGCCGCGCGAGACGACGACAAGAGGCTTTTTGCCGTAGACTTCCGAGTCTTTGTTCAGGGCGACGTCGAAGGCGACGCCCGATTTGTCGAAGTCGTCCCGGACGTAGCGGTAGGGATAATCTTCAGGCAGTTCCTCGAAGGTGAGCTTGAGGATCTGGAGGAAAAGCTCCACCACATGGAGCGGTGTGTCATACGGGATGATGGGATTGCCGATGGGCCTGACCGTCATACGTCACCTTCCGTCCACCGGTCTGACCGGCTCTTGACCGGGCTTGCGCCACTTGGTGAGCTTGTATTCCTCGCTACCGTAGGTCACTGCGACAGCCGAAGCTATCTGGGCTATGACGTCGCCGCGCATGGCCACGATATGCGGTTCCACATCGTATATCTTGAAGACTTCCTGGGTCTCCTCGAAAATGATGAGGGCCTGGTCTTCCAGGATGGGAGCGCCCAGGATGATTATCTGTTCCTTGGTTCCGTTGGGGTTTTCCGTATTGCCCAAGGGCGTCGCGATACGGTAGCCCGGCCCGAAGTCGACCAGCGTCCAGAAATCCCCAAGATATTCCCAGTTCTTAAGGAATCCTGTCCCGTGGCAGACAGGGCAGTTCGTGAGCAGCCGTTCACCGGTCACCAGGTTCGTGCATTTCGTGCAGCGTTCGCCGCCCGCGACCTTGTAGATGGAAGCATGCTGCCCGTTGTACATGCGGGCTATCTTGATGAGGTCCTTGAGGATCTTTTTCGAGTAGCCCTTGAGGTAGTTGTAATTCGTGTGGTGGCCGTAATTGAACGGTACGGCTTCACGCTCAGGGCCGAACGTGACGCTGCCGGAAGCATCGTGTTCCGTGTCCGCGCCAAAATCGAGGCTCGCCTGCACGCCGTCACGGAAAATGGGAGAGACGTCCGCAGGCATCTTCGACTCGCTCTTCTGCGACGCGTGCTTTTCCAGCTTGGTTTTGCCGGATGCGCTTTGCGTATCGTCAGCCATTGATCACACCGGCCTAATTACGGAAGCGGTATTCGTTGATGGCCATGTAGGGGGAGAAGCTGCCGCCCCAGGCTTTTTCCTGGTTGATGTACATCTTGAACTCGCGCAGCTTCTGGTCGAAGAGGCCTTTGTAATACTGCGCGAGCTGGTTGTACTGCGGGAACTTGTCGTCGATGCCCGCGTTGAGCCCCTGGGCGTTGTAGGTGACCTGGTTGCGGAGCTGGCGTTCCGCCTCGCCATTGGCAAGATGGTGGAGGACGCCGTAGAGCATGACGGTGTCCGATGGGAAATCCTCAAGTGTGTAGCCCGTCACCGGGGCCACGATGTTGAAGTCGCTCACGGTGAGCTTCATGGCCAGTTCGACAAGCTTTTTGACGGACTGGTACTCGCCCTCAAGGAGCACGTTGTATTCCGGCGTGTCTTTGGCGTATGTGCGGATGTCTTCAACAGACAGCATGAGGATCCCCGTCGGGCTACTTGTTCTCGGACTTTGCGGCTTCGGGCTTAAGCTGTTCGGCCTTGGGGGTTTCGGACTTTGCGGCTTCGGCCTTGGGTGCCTGGGCCTTGTCAGTGGCCTTGGCGGCCTGCGCCGGCTTGGGAGCGCCGCTTTCCTTGGGCGCGGTCTCCTTAAGGATGCCTTTCTTCAGAAGCTTTTCCACGGCCAGCGTCTCTTCGGACGTCTTCGGCACATCGGGGAACTTGGCACCGGGAAGGATGCGGAAGCGTCCGATCACGACGGGGGCGCTGGAGATATTGACGATCATCGGTATTCCCTTTGCTTTCTTGTGTTGGGAAACGCCGGCGGGTGGAGAGTGCCCGCCGGCGTTTCTGTGGAGGGGCGGCTACTCGAGGGTGATCTTGACCACGCCCCTGGTATTGCCGATACCAAGGCCTGGGGCTTCGTAAGTGTGGAAGTGGATCAGGTCCGCTTCGGTCTTCATGAACAGGGTGGCATCCTGCAGGAAGAAGAACTTGATGAAGAACTCCGGCTGCGTGAAGAAGAACAGCTCGTTTTCCTTCACCAGGTTGTCCTTGATGGTGGTGACCACCGGCAGGCCCAGGAAGGTGTCTTCACCTTCGACACCGCGGTTGAAGCGGGCTTCCTGGGGAGCGAAGCCGATGTCTTCGGTCTTCAGCTTCAAGCTGTCGATGTAGGTGTTCTTGTGCATCAGCACCTTGCCCAGGGGCAGGCGCAGGCGGGTCATGGCCTTCATGCCTTCGGCGAAGGCATCCTTGAAGGTGTTGGCGGCCGTCGAGGTGGTGACGGTGACCTTCTGGCCGGCGGCGTTGTCCTCGACGATCTCGTTGAGGGTGTCGATGAACTTGCTGTCCTCTTCCTCCTGGATCATCTTGACCTGGTTTTCCTTCAGCCAGTCGGTGATGGGCATTCGGATGGTCATCAGCTCGAACTTGGACTTGGTGATGCGCTCGGCCTCGATCTTGCCGAAGGGGATGCGGAAGCGCTTGCCGTTGAAGTAACGGCGTTCGCCCGTACCCTTGAACGGCACGAAGGTGGCCTGTGAGGCATCAGGTTCGATTTCACAGATGATGGAGGGCTGGTCGTCAGTGCTGACGCCGTCGGGTTCCACGATGGGATCCAGCTCGTCGGAGGTCACGGTGCGTGATTCGAACAGGCGGCGCAGGATGCCGTCTTCGTACAGCTTCTGGCGGATATACAGCGAGGAGTTCTCCATGGCCTCCTTGATCTGGCCATTGAAGACCTTGTCGCAGAACGAGCTGTTGAGCAGCTCGGTGCTCACTTTGGTGGTCTCGATATTCATGGTGTTGCTCCTTTGGCCTAGCGGGCCTCGTGCCACATGACACGCATCAGGCCGGAGGTGGCGTCGTATTGCAGGACACGGCCCAGCACTTTTTCACCGGCGGAGGCCTTGGCGAACTTGCCGTCCTTGGCGGTAAGCGCATCGTTGGCGGCGTAGGTGTCGGCGGCGTAGTGGGCGTTGTCCACCTCGATGACGATCTGGTGCATCAGACCGGTGTAGGTGCCGAGCACTTTTTCATGGCCGATGACGAAGGCGCACATGGGGTCGGTGGCCTGGGCGGCGGCGGTGAAGCTGGCGGGCTTGATCTTGCCGTCGGTGACGGTGACGATCATGCCGTCGGAGATAACGGCGCCGGTGTCCGCCTTCAGGACTTCGTCGATGGCGGCGTTGGAAGGCCAGCCTTTGCGAACGTTATACATGTCGATATCCTTGTCTGTTTTGTTGTGTATCGGTTTCCTGGGCGTATCAGCTCAGCAGGAAATTCGTCAGAGCGTCGCCTTCGGGGATCGCCGAACCGCCAAGGCTCCCGTAGTCGCCCTGGTAGCCCGCGGTCTTCTCGTTGGCTTCCTGTTCCTCGATGGCCATGGCGACTTTTTCAAAAGCGTCGGCAAGACCCATCAGGGCGTCGGCTGTGGTATTTATCTGCGTACTCATTTGCTCACCTGTAAGATTGCCTTTCAGGATTCCATAGATGGAACCATCCAGGGAACGCTTGATGCATCTGGTGACGGTCCGCGTCCCTAGCGACGATCACCGAAAAAGATGAGGAAATCCCTGACTTTTTCGGGATCGAGTTCGATCTGTTCCGCCGTTTTTTCCACAGAAGCCGGCAGTGAGACCGCTACGGAGCGCATTTCTTTGGCCAGATCCCGGAGAGCCTCTGACATGGATGCCGTGGTATGCTCATCGGTTGTCATGGTGCAGCAGGCTCCGCAGGTTGGCGATGTTGATGACCGGTTTCGGGACGCGCTCGGTCACGGGAGCGGCCGTGATGTCCCCGGCAAGTTTCCGCAGGGGAGTCGCGGCGTCACGCAACAGGCTTGCCACCTTCTTCCTGAGATCCGGGGACAGAGGCATCAGCGGACTCCATTGGCCATATAGGCCATCACGTTGTCATAAGCCTGGCCGGCAATCTTGGGCAGATCGACATTTCCTGCCTCATCGATATAGCTGTCGGCGATGGGGGCTTCAGCGGGCAGGCCAAGAGCGGTGGCCGCATCGATGACACCGGCGTCGGGCATGTAAGTGCCTTCACCATCGTAAGTACCTTCACCATCGTGGTCACCTTCGTCGTAGTTGCCCTCGGCGGCCAGAGCGTCTGCGGCTTCAGCGATGGATTTGATGGCCTTGGCATTGGTACTCGCGGCACTTGCCGCTTCAGTAAGGGCATCGACCACGGTGTTTTGACCGGGAGCTTCAGGCTCATCCGGGGCATCTTCCGTCAAGGCTTCGCCAGCTTCCGCATTGCCGGCCTTAGTACCCGTTACAACGTCGCCTCCAGCTTCGGGCGCATCACCTGAAGCGGCCAGGGCCGCGTTCAGCACTTCGGGAGGGAGGCTCTCCGGGGACCCGGCCAGGATGGACTGAAGTTCTTCGGGGGACTCCAGACCGGCGAATTTGGCCAGAGTCGTGAAGTAGGCTTCGTCGTAGATAGCGGCGGTCTTGTTCATCAGCTCCGCCTCATTAACAGCGGACAGAGCATCCACCGTCGTTGCATAAGCATTTTGTTCGACCTGCCGGAGAGCGGCGACCTTGTTCATCTGCTCCATGCAGGAAGCCGCGAAGAGCTCGCCGAAGATTTGGGCTTCCTTCTTCAGCGCGGCGGTGTGTTCGTTAACGAATTCGTCCGTCACGGCCTTGAGCGCCTCTTTGGCGTCGACGACCTGGCCGGCGGCATCTCCTGCCTGGTTTTCGGCTTCCTTGGTCTGGGTTTCGGCTTCCTTGGTCTGTTCGGCAGCAGCCACTTTTTCTGCCGTGGGCGCGGTGGAAGCTGGTTCGGTTACCGGCGCGGCCTGGGGTACGGCATCACCGGAAGTCGGGACGGGCTCGCCAGCCGTTTTTTGCTGGGCCTCTTCGAACTTCCTGAGAAGATCAGCGAGTTTGGGTGTATTTCGGGCAGCCACAGGGCTTTTCCTCCGGTATATTTTCGTGAATGGCAGCCTGGCCAGCCAGGCAAGCTGCCTAAATATTGGGCGCAGTCTGAAAAGCCTTTCAGGATCGATAGAGGAAAGAAGCCGGTCACGAAAAAGAAGCAGTTTGTGGTATAAGGACATGTCAGTGTCCGCGCAGGCTGCCGGCTCGCGAACGGCAGGAAAGGAGACTTGCCCAAAGGAAAGCAATAACTAAATGAGACGTGATGTCCCTGAAACCTCAAACATCACGGAGAGTGGAACATGAGCTGGTACAACCCCAATACCTGGTCGCCCGATGGGAAAGCGGTGTTCGTCAATATCCTGATCGGTGTCGTTATCACCGGCCTCGAGCTGCTGCGTCAGTGGCAGGAAGAGCGGGGGGATTTTGACGGAGATGACGGAGATCTGTGGCGGTAGGGGCAGACACTGAAAAAGGGCGGCATACCTGGTGGGTATGCCGCCCTGCTTTTGTGACAGGTAATTTTTTAGCTCCGATCCGGAGCATGACACAAAGCTCCTGTGATTGACAGCTATATGTCATCTTTTGCAATTAACTTGACATAAGGAGTATCATGAATAAATATTAATGTCAGAAATTGTGAGAACTACGATGCAAGGGGCGAGCAAGATGAACAGAGCCGGCAGTTTTGTTTCCAACCTGTCAGGTGACCTGGCGTACAGATCGTACTGTCCGGCGAACCTTCCGCCGACTCCCGGCATACAGGTCGGCACGCATATGACTTCGGAGCTGCTCAACGCCTCCAGGAAGCTCGCCGAACTTGACTCCCTGTCCCGATATGTTCCGGACACAGCCTTGTTCCTGTCCATGTACGTGAGGAAGGAGGCGCTGATCTCTTCACAGATAGAAGGCACGCAATGTACTCTTGAGGACATCCTCGCACCAGACGCGGAGATGAACGCCGACCTGGATGTCTCGGAAGTGCTCAGCTATGTCAAGGCCGTGAATTTTGCCATCGCGGAGCGTGAAAAGCTGCCGCTGTGCAACAGGCTGCTCCGCAACACGCACGCCGTGCTGCTCAACAACGCCAGAGGCGAGGACAAGAATCCAGGTGAATTCCGAACGTCCCAGAATTGGATAGGCGCCTCCGGATGTTCACTGCGTGACGCCCGCTATGTTTCGCCCAATGTCCAGGACATGGTTTCCGGTATGTCGGCACTGGAAAAGTTCATCAACGAGGAGGACGGCATCGACCCTCTGATCAAAACGGCCCTCGTCCACTATCAGTTCGAGACGATACATCCTTTTCTTGATGGCAATGGAAGAGTCGGGCGCTTGCTGATCCTGCTGTGTCTCATGGAGTGGGGCCTCCTGCACAGCCCTGTTCTCTACGTTTCGTATTTTCTCAAGAAGAACCAGTGGGAGTATTACGATCGCCTTGCCGGTGTGCGGAATAGCGGCGACTTCGAGCAATGGGTGCTATTTTTTCTTGAAGCTGTGCACAGGGGCGCGGCTGACGCGATAGAGAATATCAAGAAGCTGCGCGACCTGAAAAAGCACGGAGAGGAAAAGATCGCACGCCTGTCACGCAGGAACGACACAGTATCAAGACTGTTTGTCCATCTCCACAGCTGTCCCATGATAACGCTCCCTTCAGCGGCGAAAAGCCTTGGTGTCAGCAGAGGAAGCGTCAGCAGCGCCGTATCCAGGCTCGTCAGTCTTGGAATCTTGAGTGAAGTCACAAACAAGGCCAGGAACAGGATATTCGCCTATACGGACTACCTCGATATCCTTCGTGAAGGAACGTAGGCACAAACTGCGACCATTCTGAATGGGTGAAAATCGGTTTGGAAACAAAAATCACTTCTGGCACATATTGGCGCCAGAAGTGATTTTTGTTCAGGAGATCCGTGGCATCCCGCCCATCAGAATTTCGTAATGCGCATGGCTTTTTGTTTAGGCAAGAAGCCAGCCTAGTACATTCGTTTTTTGTATCCCTTCGTAATCCATCTCGCCGAACAGTGAATCGAGTGTGAGCAGATATTTCGGATAATTGTCCCTTATCTTCTGCAATGGCGTGAGTTCACGACGAAGCACATTCTCATCAAGAGTCGTTTCAGATACCTGATAGTATTCAAGTTTGCCGTCCTTCATCGCCACGAAATCAACTTCCCCATCAGGTCCCAGCTGCCCGACATACACTTCGAACCCTCGCCGTCTGAGTTCGAGATATACAATGTTTTCAAGAATATGCCCGATGTCGGAGTCTCTTCCTTTCGCCAGCGTATTGCGCATTCCGACATCGGCCACATAATATTTGTTCATCGTGGAAAGGAATTCTTTGCCTTTGATATTGTAGCGTCGTGCTTCATAAAACATTAAGCTATCAGTCAGTCCACGCAAATAATGGTCAACAGTCTTCGTATCTATTTTGCGCATGTTTGACGTCATGATGTTGGCTATCTTGGATGGAGATGTACGGTTTCCTATATTATGCATCATGAATTTTGTTATCGATTCAAGCATGTTCACATCTGCGATTCGATATCGCTTCACGATGTCGTTGAGAAGGATACCTTCATATATGGCATGCATGTATTTTCGGGCGTCCATCACGGCTGATTGATAACGAAGTGTATAGGGAAATGATCCAATCGTCAGATATAATTCAAACTTTTCTTGTATTGAAAGGTCACTATGCTCGCCATCAAGGCCTTCGCAAAATTCCTTGAAGGAAAGCGGCAGCATGGAAAGCTCTATATAACGACCTGTCAGCAATGTCGCCAGTTCGCCGGACATGAAATACGCATTCGACCCTGTGAGGTACAGGTCACAGTTTTTCTTGATGAAAAGACTGTCTACAGCCTTCTGATACTGGGAGACGTGCTGTATTTCATCAAGGAAGATGTAGTTCATTTTATCCGGGAGGAGGCGGTCGATAATGTACTTGTACAGCGCTCTGTATTCGTGCAGATCTTCGTATTCGATATCTTCGAAATTGATGCTGATGATTTGCTCCGGTGCGACACCATTTTTCAGCAGGTGCTGCTGGAAAATCTCAAAGAGGGTGGACTTGCCGCAGCGCCTGATGCCTGACACGACCTTGATGATCTGCTGATCTTTCCACCGAATGAGCCAGTCCAGATATTCGGGGCGCTTGATGTGTTCCATATTCGGCCTCCTTGCAGGTGAAATTTTAGGTCATTCCCCTGCAAAAAACAATAAAATTGGAATGCATTCCAATTTTCTTCAAAAATATGAGAAAAATTGGAATGCATTCCGTATTGTCCTCAGTCCTGAGGCAGGCAGGCCGACAGGCCCGAGAAGTCGGCATCGACGATGTATGACTCGGGCTGTGGTGTCTTCAGGAACATGGCCATGTACCACGGAAGATAGGTCACCTTTCCGTCAGTGGAGACATTGTCCATGCAGAACACGATCGCTTCTTCAAACTTCCATTCGCTGACGCTGAGGATGTTGTCCAGGGCCGTGTGCCGTCTGTAATCCTTTCCCGACTTGATCTCCACAGGAAGGCATTTCCGGCCGGGCTGAAGGACGAAGTCCAGCTCTCCATATTCCGGATAGGGCCATCTCCCCAAATTTCATCAACTTCGAGGGAGTTAGCTGTTGCACAACCTCTCTATGGGATTCATTACTGACGCTGGTAAAGGCTTCCAGCAAAGCTTCCTTATGAGCGGTCTTTTGTGCCTCTTTAAATTCTTCGAGATGTCTTCGCATAAGGCGATCTAAAAAATCGCCAAACCGCGTCTCAGCAATATTTTTATAGTTCTCTATTTGCTTATTTTGCGATGTCGGTTCATTGAACGGCGCCAGTTCTTCATCTGTTGGCCCCCGTCCACCATGTTTTTTCGTAAAATCTTCAATATACTCGATTTTCTGCTGCTTATAGATAGCATACGCCAAGAGGCCGACAACATCATCTTCGGCATTGACAAGTTTAGAGAAGATATAATTATAATTACGCTCTGACATCGCAGAAAAACTTATTATTTTTCTTTACATCTTTAGGGATGTTTACATCAAAACGCCTATTATATGCGTCTCCAATTATACTTTTAACATAAGTAAAAAACATCTCATCAGAATCAGAGAGAGGTCTCTCAACTCTCTTGTGAATCAAATCATCATTTATTCGACGGATGTCATCCAAAGTAACAAGCATCTTCTTATACAACATGTTTCATCACTCCACCTGATTAAGTGCCATCATGCAGATAATGCCTTTGGTAGGATTCTCACCGTCAGCCACTTATACCGGTAGTTATCTACTAATTTTATCCACACCTCTTCGATGAGGCAAGTATTTTTTAGAGGCATCAACTTTCCTGACCTCGTCTGTGCCGGTATTCCTGCCGGACAGCAAAGCCTCCGCTTTTTCAATGGCGTCCTCAGCTTCTCTTGAATAGCCGGACTTCATGTCAAAGGCGTCGCTGGTCAGCCAGTTTGTAATACTTCCATGTCAACAGTTCAAAAAGGCGGCATGCCGACATCACGCCTACGCCTTCCCCGACGCAGGCGGCACGATGCGCCGCCCGAATCTTGGCATCCGGAGCAGTTGCGAACCAAGCAATCCGCTACCGATCGTGGTCAGTACCGGATGCTCCTTCACGAAGCGTCCAGCCTTGAGCGCCATGCCGCCCATGCCGGGCTGTTCGGCTTTCACATCGGCCATGTCGCCGTAGCGCCACTTGTTGTACATGTAGTCC
>ERZ1026846.2329-NODE-2329-length-10337-cov-27.006613_pt1 | contig 10337 bp, 6 predicted proteins | sample MGYA00380153_ERZ1026846 | MGnify/ENA primary metagenome ERZ1026846 (study PRJEB33269, sample SAMEA4719789) | human gut metagenome | biome: human-associated habitat; feature: organic feature; material: feces | place: Cameroon | collected 2013-10 ... | reverse complement strand
AATGGGATTTGCCACCTTATTATTTAAAACATGATTGATTCGTTCAAGCTATTACTTGAAACTTGGAACCTGATCTCGTGTAATCACATTCTTGTTATTGAAGAAATTCTTCATGAAAGTTGAAGTGTTGTATACACTGTTGAAGTAATCGATTCCATCACCATCCTTGCCACACCAAGGCATGGTCCAACTCCACATAGCACCATCGATGAACATATTGTCGATAGAAGGAATGGCATCACACTCTGCCAGTGTAATCAGCTTCTTACCATTGGTAATCTTGCGAAGCTCCTCATACTCCTGAGCCAGAGATGAATGATAGGATGTTTTCAGGTTCTTGCAGTAGTAATCACGTGCGATGATATCTACATACTCATCTCCTGGATACCACGCCATATCATTGGTGATGGTCTTGTCATTCTCATCCTGATAGTAACCTTCAGAAGTCCAAACCCAAATCAGATTGTTCACGCCCTTCTCCTTGAAGGTATCGTACATCAGTTTCCAGAGTTTCTTGAACTGGACAGGACCATTAGATCCCCACCAGAACCAAGGCTTGCCGGAATCACCCCACTTGCCATAGTTACCACGAGCCTCGTGGAGAGGACGCCAGATAACAGGGATACCCTTAGCCTGAAGAGCCAGGAGATAATCGGCAATGACATTCAAGTCGCGCTTTACGCGATCATTCTCCCAGGTACCTTTTTTAACAGCTCGTTTACAGGTGAAAGAGGTCTTCTCTGCATAGAAAGTATAAGAAGAAACATCATTAATCTTATCCTCAGATGCAGGAACATTCCAGTGCCACATGCATTCTACGATACCATTGTTGTTGTACCAGTCCTCCACTACACTTGTGTTGGTATAGTCAATCCAAGTAGAACTGCTCAATGGCTTACTGTTGTTGAAGTGAACGAAGTCGAAGCAGTTGAGTGCAGGATACTTGCCTGTCAGTTCATACATCTTCTCTGCATTCTCCGTGTTCCAGTTTACATTAGCCATCGCACCGGCAAGGGTCTTCTTTCCGAAGTTCTCAACCAGGTAAGCATAGAGCTTCTTGGTTGCCTCTGTTGCATTTGCGTTACACAAGTCAGGAGTAATGTCAAACAGTTCTGCATCCCAGTTGTTGTAAGCACGGGTAGAGAGACTGAATGTATACTCAGAAGCGAAATTATACGAACTGTCACGCACCGAAGGCTTCATGATCTGAATCTTATAATTCGTGGCAGCCTTTGCATGCAAAGGAATGATCAGCTTGTTACCCTCGGTATAAGAAAGGGTATCATCCACATAATAAAAGGTGGAGTCATCGGTATATACTTTAATCGTCGTGTTAGGAGCTGCGTATACAGGCTCATCGTATGTGACAACCACATTAACGAAGGTATCGAGTTCAGAAGCTCCATCTTCTGGCGAAACTGACACCACCGATGGTGCCGTCGCATCGTCAAAATGACGAGCTGGCAAGTAATCGGTGTCGTTGTCAGAACATGCAGCAAAGGTCATAGCCAGCATCGCTGCACATAAAAATAATATCTTCTTCATAATCTAATAGTCTTTAATATTTCTTTGGTTCAATACGGAACTGACCGAAGCTATGGTCCACATTCCAAGCATCAGCCGTATTAGGCTGCATCACGAGCTCTAATGCAATAAACTGACCTTCCGCTGTAGGCAGGCTACCACCCTTCAAGACATCTGTAAGAGGAATAGATACAGTTACCCATTTGCCATAGGTATTGTTGATACCCATAGATACAGGGTCAAACTGGCATCTTCCTTTGCCACCAGCCTGCAGGGTTAAGTTGTATCCACCATTCTTGCTGCCGCTGGCACCATTGTCACCATAGTTATTGAATGGATTAGAAGAATTGGTAGCCACCTCAAACTTCAGCACATAGTTCTCAGGGTGAGCAGAGGCATCAAACCATTTCCAGTTGCAACCGAAACCTGTACTGTTCCATGACCAGGCATCATAGGTACCCTTGACACGGAGGAAACCGAAACCGAGCGACTCTGGGTCGCCACTCTTGGCACCATCTGTAACAAGTCCCTTGCCCCAATCGTTCCACCAGCCGAGGTCGCCGTTGAAATTACCAAACATCAGCTGGTCTGTCATGCGATAAGGAAGCGTTGCAGTCTTGTCACCACTAATCTCATGCCATGAGAAATGAATCAGTGAATTGTCAGGACAATCCTTAGGAATCACGATGCTGGTGAATTTCTCTGAGCAGGAATCACAATGGATTTCCTTTCTGTAACCGGCATCCACATTCTCGATGTATACCTTTGCAGGACTTGTCTCTGTGGTATCATTGAATCCATAGAGATCCATATAATCGGAAGTAATCTGAACCTGGTTGCCCTGTAGAGCAAACTCGTTCTTCAATCCTTCAATCTCTACGCTAGGGATAGAAACTGGGAAATTAATTTCAGTTGTTCCCTTATCTGTCTCATAGAGAAGGATATCGTTCTGCACACCAGGAATGACACGTGGAATCTTGACCCACGCCTCATCGGTTGTTGCATAAACCTGACGGACATCCACATCCACGTCGTTGAAGCGAATCTTCTTGGCATTAGCCAGGTTCTGTCCCTTGATGTGAATCATCTGGTTGAGCACACCGCCATTGAGCGGTGCCACATAACCAGTATCCTGCACATCATAAATCTGGCTGATAGCAGGCGCTCCACTGTTGGTGGTTCTATCTGGCACAGAGTAATCTACCACATCACTACATGATGCAAAAGCGAGGATTGCCATCGCTGATAGACTGATATTTTTGATATTAATCTTCATAATTATCTTCTTTTAAAAGAATTATACATTAGTTCCAACCTGGGTTGTTGGATGAGATGCTATCATTTACATTGATTTCATCTGCTGGGATTGGATAAAGCAGGTTGCGCTCTGTACGAGCCTTGTTGATATTTGCCTCATCACGACCTCCGATGGCATTCATTGCCTGGAGATAGATACCCCAACGGATCAGGTCCCAACGACGGTCGCCCTCGCAGGCAAACTCCTTGGCACGCTCCTCAAGAATGCTGCTTCGCATACCGGTCTGGGTAGATACAGCACTCATCAATGTGGCATTAGAGCGCTTACGAACTACATTGAGATACTTCATTGCCTCTTCCAGATTACCCAACTCGGTCTCAGCCTCAGCATAGATCAGTAGTACATCAGCATAGCGCAGGAATGGCCAGTAACTGTCTGGATACTCCAAGGCATCATTCTCACAGTCATCATACTTGGTAGTGAATGCCAGACACTCGTTGCTCTGGTTGTACTGGTATGCAAAACCCGTATTCTTGTACTCTGCATCCGGTTCACGTACATAGTTGCCGTAAACATCATTACCAGTAATCTTCTCACACCAAGACTGTGGATAATAGAAGCATCCGTTATACTCTTCCTGGTAATAATACCTCCAAGTGTGACGTACACCCTTCACGATACGCAAGTCCTGGTCGTCGAAAAGCTGATACCATGCATTGGTACAGCCTACCCATCCACCAGAAGTAAGGAACTCGCTACCAGCACTCTCCTTATAACCAGAGTAGGTGGTATGGACATTGGTACGATAGTTATCAGAAGCAGAAGAAATGGCAGAACGTACGCCCCACATCATCTCTGAATCTGTGCGATGGTTACGAGACCACAGATTGTTGTATGCACTCAACTCGTATGGTCCAAACTCACCGTCAATCACCTTCTTTGCCCACTTAGCAGCCTCGGTGTAAAGCTCATGTGGATCCATATCCTGATATCCGTCTACCTGAGTCTTTCTGAATGTCTCGGTAGCTGGAGTACGGTAGAGCTTGTATTCCTTACCATTCACGGTTACAGTGCGGAAAGGCTCTCCAGTACGTACATTCACCTCGGTGCCTTCTGGCATGGCAGCAGAAGCCATGGTAGCATATACCTTTGCCAACAAACCTGCAGCAGAACCGGCATTGACATGACCCTCCTGATACTTGCTGTTGTCACGATGGTACATCAGGTCTGAAGCCTTAGTCAGCAAATCGATGATGTGACCGTAAATCTCCGTCACCGGACGGCGGCTGTGCATGAACTCACCGCTGGCGCTCACGTCGGTTGCCATATATGGGATAGGTCCGTAAGCTCTAACCAGCATGAAGTAAGCAAAAGCTTCCTGGAAGTAGCACTCGCCGATGGCGTTATTCTTATAATCCTCGCTCACATTGCTCATGGCTGAGATATAGCGCACTGCGATGTTGGCATCATTAATCAGGTTGTAAGGTCCCTTCCACATCTTGTCCAATGCAGACTCAGCTTGGAAGTTACCAGCACCCAGAGTACCAAACAGCCAGTCTGGACCAGAAATATAATCGGCGTCGAGCTCCAACACCTTAGGGAACTCACCCCAACAGAACATATCATAAAGCCAGTTGCTATAAACACCGGTCACCCAAGTATCAACAGCCTCTTTTGAGTCACCGACATTGTCAGGACCAACCATACTTTCAGGCTTCTCTGTCAGATAATCATTACAGGAAGTGGTAACCATAGCACCGCAACCCAGCAACATAGCCGACAGTATATATTTATTTAATCTTTTCATAATTCTATATTTAAATATGTGTATCTTTAGAAAGTTGCATTGATACCAAATGTGAATGTACGGGCTGATGGATAAGAGTAGATATCCACACCACGACGAGAAGAGTCGCTACCGAATGCATTTACATCTGGGTCATACCAACTGTAGTCTGTGATAGTGAATACGTTGGTGGCAGTGAAGCTAAACTGCAAGCGCTCCAGGCCTACGCTCTTGAAAGGATGATTCCAGTTGTAGGTCAAGCTGATGTTCTTCAACTTGATATAGCTGCCATCCTCTACATAGCGGTTACTTACCAGGAAGTTACGCTCGTAACCTGAAGAAGCCTTAGGCCACTTGGCATTTTCGTAGTTGTCGGCTGTCCAACGGGTATTATAGGCATCCACAGTAATATTACCGATGTTACCCAACTTCACATCCTGCAAGTTACCATTGAAGATGTCGTTGCCATGAGAGCCCTGAAGCATAAAGCTGAGAGAAAGGTCCTTCCATGTCAGGTTGTTGGTCAAGCCCCATGTATAGTCTGGGTTGGTATCACCGATGATGGTACGGTCTGCCTCAGTAATCTTGCCATCATGATTGAGGTCAAGATAACGGATTTCACCAATCTTCGACTTCACGGTTGCATCACTGGCAAAGGTATACTGCGGATCGGCACGTACGGCTGCTTCATTGTTATAGAAACCATCCTCCACATAGCCATAGATGGCACCGATAGGACAACCATTGCGCTGGATAAACACGTTATCAGCACCATACCACAAGGTGTTGGCATACTGGTCACCATTCAACCCCCCAATCTCATTCTTGTTGAATGCCAGGTTCGCATTGATGTTCCAATGCCAGTCGTGGCTGTCAATAGGAGTAATACCCAAGGTCAACTCAAGGCCCTGATTGGTTACATTACCCGAGTTGGTCAACTTGTTAGAGAAACCTGTAGAAGAAGGTATCTTTACCTCCTGCAACAAGTCGCGGGTCTTCTTATAATAATAGTCGGCAGTAAAGGTCAGTCGGTTGTTAAACCATCCGAAGTCTACACCGAGGTTATACTGGGCTGTGGTCTCCCACTTGATATCAGTATCTACCGGACCGCGCCATGAAACCATGGCAGAACCACTCTGAATGCTGCCGTTGAATGGATAGTTGGCAACACCGAGCTGAGGCAAGGTACGATAAGAACCAATACCCTGGTTACCAGTCTCACCATAAGAGAGACGGAACTTCAAGTTAGAGAAGATGTTCAAGTCCTTGATGAACTTCTCCTCAGATGCACGCCAAGCGAAGGCACCTGAAAGGAAGGTAGCCCACTTGTTCTTGTCAGTAAACTTAGAAGAACCATCAGAACGCACACTGGCAGTGAACAGATACTTGTCCATCAGGGTGTAATTGATACGACCCAGGAAAGAAACCAGACGCTGATTACCCTTGTCGCTGGCGAGAGTAGCCTTGTCGAGCGCACGGCTCAAGTCATTGTCCTTTGTCAAGTCATCAGGGAAGTTGGATGCCAGGATAGAGGTGTTGTCCCAAGACGCATTCTCTACCGTGAAACCAGCCACAGCGTTAAACTTGTGAACCTTAGCCAATGTATAATCGAATGTGAGGAGCGACTCGGCAGTCAGACTCTTCCAGATATTGGTAGCACGGCTAGCCTTACCATTGGTAGGAGCCTTACCCTCCTGGGTATGACGGTCGTAATAGCTTCCACGATGTGAGTCATTATAAGAGAGACCCAGATTCTGGCGGAACTTCAGGAATGGGAACAGCTTGATTTCAACGAAGGAACTGCTGAAATAGTTGATGCTATGCAACTCATCCTTGGCACTGTTTACATAAGCTGTAGGATTGGCTGCCAACCAGTTGAGGTCGTCCATCTGGGTTGTATCCGTGTTAGGACCATAGGTTGGAGGGAACAGCAACGCAGAACGTACAACACCGGTGTTGTAGCTCAATGTGTTGGCAAAATTAGTAGTACTGTTGGTGAAGCTCTGGTTAGTACCGATTTCCAACCAACTGTAGATATGGCGTGCGATGTTGGCACGAAGTGCATAACGCTCGTAGCCTGAATTCTTGATGGTACCATCCTGATTGGCATAGTTGCCAGAGAATGAATAGTAACCTTTATCATCACCACCGCTCACGCTGAGGTTGTAATCATGCTGGAAAGCAGTCTGGAAAATCTCATCCTGCCAATCAGCCACATCAATCTGAGTAGCATTGCCATACTCATCATAGTACCAGCCTGGATGAGCATAATCCTCAGGCTTACCGGTATACTTACCTGTATTATAATTAATGTGACCATCATTATAATACTGATAGCCCCATGTACCAGGATATGCCAAGTTTGTTTTATTAGATCCCAGATAATACTGGTCGCTGATAACCTGCTCGTTCTGATAACGGGCATAAGTAACAGGATCCAGCATATCAATCTTCTTAGAGATATGAGAGAAGCCCCAGTTGCCTGAGAACTCAACCTTTGGCTTACCTGCCTTACCACGCTTGGTAGTGATGATAACGACACCATTAGCACCACGGGAACCGTAAATAGCTGTAGCAGAGGCATCCTTCAGAATCTCGATGTTCTCGATATCATGAGGGTTGATCATGCTCAAAGGGTTACTGCTCTGTTCATTCTGAGTAGCACCATTGCTTGGAGTTGAACCGGTATCGAATGGGATACCATCTACAATATAAAGAGGTTGAGAAGAGGTAGAGAATGAATTGGCACCACGTACCACGATACTCATACCACCACCAGGAGCACCATCGCTCTGGTTAATCTGCACACCGGCAACCTTACCCTGCATACCATGAGCCAGGTCGAGCGCACCACCCTTCATCAGGTCTTCACCCTTCAGGGAACTCAAGGCACCGCTCAAGTCGCTCTTCTTCATCGTACCATAACCTACGACAACAACTTCATCCATCACCTTGGAATCTTCCTGCATCGTAATGGTTATATGCGACTTACCAGCCACATTGATGACCTGGGTCTTCATACCCACACTAGACACCTTGATACGTGTCTTACCCTTAGGCAGAGTAATAGAGAAGTTTCCATCCATGTCGGAAACGCCTCCAGTACCAGTGCCTTCCACGATAACGCTTGCGCCAATCAGAGGTTCATTGTTCATGCTACCATCTAGGATGGTACCCGTCAACTTACTCTGGGCGAAAAGCTGGCAGCTCATAACAAGCGCCAAGAAAGCAAAAACTATTCTTTTCATAAATTATTATTATTGTTGTTAATTGTAATCGTTGTCATTATCATATTGTTTATTCATCGAAATCATACAGAAGTATTATCACTTAGCTGATTGTTTTTGTATTTCATTTCGGTTGCAAAGTTAATACTATTATTCGATACTATATGATATTATTTTGCCGATTACTAACATTTATTTGCTTTTGATAAAAAAAAGGTGATAAATCCACTCTAAATGAACTTATCACCCTTAATACTTATTTGTATTCTATTATTGCGTTTAAACGCAAAACATAACAATCACGTCTTTGCCGCAGAGATTACTGAACGTACTTCTTACCATTCTTGATAACAATGCCCTTGTAAGACTTGCCCACCTGCTGACCTGCGAGATTGAATACCTTTGAAGACTTAGCTGCAGGAACCGCAACAGCTTGAGAGATACCTGTTGCTACATAATCCTTTACACAAACATAAGCACTTGCCAAAACAAACTGAGCACCTGCAGGACCCTGAAGATAAACCTGCTTTACAGAGTTCTTGGCTGCAGCATCAAGAGGCAACTCTACAGATGTAGCACCTTCTGGAAATTCAGTAAAACCAGCAGCAGCATCATTAAACTCAACAACCAACTTGCCATTAGTAGCAGTAGGAGCAGCAAAATTGATAACCACTTTATCGAAGTTACTATAATCAGCCGTGCCAAAATACCAACCCTTACCAGACCAGTCATCGACAATGGTTACTGTCTTTGAGGCAGCATCATAAGTAGAGTTACCCCAACCACTTCCCAAATCACCGAGATTCAAATCTGACTTCTGAGGTTTGTTACCTGCCAACACAGCATTGTACTCCTCTTCAGTACCTACATACGCTCCGGTAACAACAAGTTTACCAGTATTCTTAGCCTGAAGATAATATTGTGCAAACTGATCACTATACTCCTCATTCAACTTAACGCCCAAAACTAAGGTACCTGCAATAGCCTCTACTGTAACATCATTATTATAATCTGTAGTATATTGAGTACACAACTTAAAATCACAGGTAGACTCACTGAATGTTACCCAAAGATAATCATAGTCAGAGAAGTCAGTACACTTCTTTGGTTCTGTCTTACCATCACCAGTTACAAAACCGACTCCTGCACCCTTCCATGCTTCTGTAAAGGTAAGAGTATTACCCTCTACAGCACACCCATCACCCCAAGAACCGAAGGCTGTTGAAATCTGCTCAGCAGCGTTAGCGCAGAGCGCCATTGCCAATCCACACACTAAAGTAAATAACTTTTTCATAAGTTTAATTTTTTATAGGTTTAAAATTTATAATATTATTGTTTATTCTATCACATGAACTAGTTTATCATTCACGGTTGCAAAGTTACAAGAAAATACCGAAAAGAAGTGATACTATCTTGCTCATTATCAATACTATTCTTTATACATGCTATTTTTTATAGAATTTGATGCCATTTATCTAAATATTCTTCGTAATTTTGCGGCGCAGTTACATCAACTGCACCCTATTTTTGATTTTAACCATAACAAAACCCGATATGAAGAAAATAGCATTATCCTTACTGGTGACTCTGAGCTGCATCTCAGCCAAAGCTGCCGACGGCAAGTCGCTGTTCGTATCATTCAACGATGGAAGCAAGATAGAGTTTGCCCTGAGCACTCTCCCTGAAGTGACCTTCGGAAATGATCAGATGACCGTGACATCAACTGCCACTACCGCCAGTTACGAACTGAAGAAGGTTTCAACCTTTACTTATGGTACAACAACAGGCATCAAGCAGGTAGAAACCAACAACAAGTTTGCCTTCGAAGGTGACCGCATCATTGTGGAAGGCACCAACAACAAAGTAAGAGCCTTCGCACTCGACGGAACGGCAGTAACCCTCTCTCCTATCCTCGCCGGCGACAAGACTATCATTCCACTGGAGGAGTTGACTCATGGCGTATACCTTATTATAATAAATAACAAATCCATTAAAGTAGCAAGACAATGAAAAAGATATTACTCTCACTCCTGGCAGTAATGATTTCATTCACTGCCTTGGCACAAACTGACTGTTTCAAGATTACCATCAACAATTCTGAAGGAAAGCAAACTGAATGGAATCTGACAGGCAAAGGCAATACGATTAGCAGAATGAAGCATAACGCCAACAACCAACTGGAAATCTACCAGAATGGACAAGATGCCGGAGCAAAAGAAATTTATGACATCAACAAGATTAATAATATCGTCTTCTCCATCTTTCACGAAAGTGATGTGGACGATATAACTCTCGCTGACCCATCTGCAACAGAAAAGACCAAACGGCTCTACAAATATCTCCAGCAAAATTACGGCAGCAAGATTATCTCTTCGGTTATCGCCAATGTAAACTGGAATACCCAGGAGGCTGATAAAATCTATCAAGCAACTGGCAAGTATCCTGCCATGAACTGCTATGATTTCATCCACATCTTCGTACCTAAGCAGGGTTCCAACGGATGGATCAACTATAACAACATCACCCCAGTGACAAATTGGGC
>ERZ1026846.2316-NODE-2316-length-10383-cov-62.558772_pt1 | contig 10383 bp, 6 predicted proteins | sample MGYA00380153_ERZ1026846 | MGnify/ENA primary metagenome ERZ1026846 (study PRJEB33269, sample SAMEA4719789) | human gut metagenome | biome: human-associated habitat; feature: organic feature; material: feces | place: Cameroon | collected 2013-10 ... | reverse complement strand
GAGAAACTCACTCCTTTTGGAGGAATATTTTCAATCATGGAGCAATTTGACTCCATATTGTCATCTGTAATTTCCCCTAAAACTTAAAGAAGTACAATAGTAATTGATGTTATTACGATTGATAATTGTTTCTAATCCTAGAAGAAAATTTCGTTCATAAGCTTTGAAAGTTTCGTTCAACGACGTTGAATCTACATTCAGCGACGTTGAATGCAGGTTCAGCGACGTTGAACGCACATTCAACGTCGCTGAACGAAACTTTCTATTAGGCAAAAGCACATTTTTTCCTAATAACAACCAAGACTTTTCCTAAGATTAACACAAAAATAATACAGGAAGGAGGGAGAAAGGAGAAAAAAGGAGGGAAAAGGAGAAAGGTATAAGGAAATGAGATAAGGGGCATAAACGAAGAAAACGACATGTTTTCTTCGTTTATATTCGCTCAAGCTGGTGAATCTGGCTAAAAGCCCTATCTTTTATTTCAGATATTCTCCGAAATCTGTCAATCTCATATCACCCTTCTTCAGGAAGGTATCGTGCATGGCGAGGGCGGCACGCATGCTCTGTGGCTCGTGTCCCTTCTCGGCAAACTTCAGATACTCACGGAGCATAGGGCGATAATCCGGATGCGCACAGTTTTCGATAATCTCTTTGGCACGGCGCAACGGACCCTTGCCACGAAGATCGGCTACTCCCTGTTCGGTAACGATAACATCCACATCGTGCTCGGTGCTGTCCACATGGCTGCACATCGGAACGATGGCAGAGATGCAACCGTTCTTGGTGGTACTCTGCGTGGTGAAGATAGAGATGTAGCCATTGCGCTCGTAATCGCACGAACCGCCGATACCATTCATCAGCTTGCTGCCGCAGATATGGCTGGAGTTCTCGTTGCCATAGATATCGCACTCGATGGCGGTGTTCATGGCGATGACACCCAGACGGCGGATGACCTCAGGAGAGTTTGAAATCTCGCTCTGGCGGATGGTGAGATGCTTCTTGAAGTAATCAATATCATCATACACCTCTTTCAATGTATCGTTGGTTACGGTGAGCGAAGAGCAGGATGCATCCTTGATTCTTCCCTCGCGCATGTATTTCACCACGGCATCCTGAACCACCTCGGTATAGACGCTGAACACTGGCACGTTAGGATTCTGTCCCAATGCTTCAAGAACTGCATTGGAAGTTACACCCACTCCGCTCTGCAAAGGCAGGAACTGAGGGGGAATATGCCCCTTCTTCAGGTCGCTGACCAGGAAATCGGCCACATTATGTCCCATCTGTTCGGTCACAGGGTCGAGAGGCTTGAAGGCACGCGCCTCCTCCGGGATGTTGCATTCCACCACACCCACAATCTTATGTGCATCAATCTCCACATACTCCTTACCTATTCTATCGCCCACATTCAATATAGGAATAGGTGTGCGGAATGGGCATTCTGCTATCTCATAAACATCGTGCAGATAGCGGGAAGCAGGGCTGTGGAAGGTATTCTTCTCGATGAGCACCTTCTTGGCAAGGCGGACGATGGTAGGAACGATGCCGCCGGCAGAGGTAAGGAATGCCTTGCAGGTGGTTTCGCCTTCTTCCAAATCAGATACTTCGATGATAGCAAGGTCTATCTCGCCATAGAAACCACGGCGCAGGCGCTCAGCCATGTGGCCGAGGTGCATATCCTCATAATCTATCTCGCCCAGGTTGGTATGAGTTCTAAAGTCCTTGTTGGTAGAAAATGGCGCACGGAACTTGATGGCATGGGCTGCTGCCATGTCACCTTCGATACTCTGCGAGGTAGAAGCACCCGTGAGGATGCCCACCTGGAAAGGTCTGCCTGCCTCGTGCTCAGCCACGGCTCTCTTGGAGAGTTCGCGGAAGGTTGCCTTAGGCACGCCGTTTGGTGTGAAACCACTCAATCCGATTGTATCTTGATCGTTAATCATCGCTGCCGCTTCGGCAGCACTCAATCTTGTATATGCCATTTTCTAACTTACTTTTAATACTCATTAGCGGAACTGATAGCCGCATGCTAAATAATTGATAACTGTTTGCGGCTGCAAAGTTACACATTATTTTCGATATACGCTAATAATTTGATAATTTTATGCATATATTAGGCAAAAAACTTACAAATAGTGAATAGATATACAGAAAATGCTTACTTTATGCAAAAAGATAGCCGAAAGTTTGTTACTCTCAACTATTCGCCGTATCTTTGTTGTTAGAAAGAGACGGCGCAAGCTCTCGAAAAAAGTTGTACTCTTGCAATACCTTTTTGGCTGTAAGTATGTTAAAATTACTACTTAGAGCCACTTTCTTACCCATTCGTTTGGCTTTAAGTGGTATTTTTTGTATATTTGCAGCCAAATATAGCAGCATCATGCAGAGAGAATTGACCATGGAAGATCTGTTCCTTTAGTATTTTCGAGGAATTTAATAACATTTTGCGAATGATTTGTCGGATATATCAGAAAAATGAGTTAACTTTGCAGACAAATATAAATAATATAAAAATAAGGTTCATACAAGATGGAACAGAAATTACTGATTTACAACACTCTCACTCGTACGAAAGAGAGATTCACTCCGCTCCACGCTCCTAACGTGGGCATGTATGTTTGTGGCCCTACCGTGTATGGCGATCCGCATCTCGGTCATGCACGACCAGCCATCACATTCGATATACTCTTCCGCTATCTCAAGCACCTGGGCTATAAGGTTCGCTACGTTAGAAACATTACCGACGTGGGCCACCTGGAGCACGATGCTGATGAGGGCGACGACAAGATTGAGAAGAAGGCACGCCTGGAGCAGTTGGAGCCAATGGAGATTGCACAGTACTACACCAACCGCTACCACGATGCTATGGAGGCGCTGAACGTACTCCCTCCTAGCATTGAGCCTCATGCCACAGGCCATATCATCGAACAGGAGAAACTGGTTCAGGAAATTCTGGACAATGGCTATGCCTACGAGAGCAACGGCTCTATCTACTTCGATATCGAGAAGTATAACAAGGATCATAAGTACGGTATCCTCTCCGGACGTAACCTGGAGAACGTCATCAACGAGAGCCGCGAGCTGGCTGGTATCGGCGAGAAGAAGAACCAGGCTGACTTTGCCCTCTGGAAGAAGGCTTCACCAGAGCATATCATGCGCTGGCCTAGTCCTTGGAGCGATGGTTTCCCAGGCTGGCACTGCGAGTGTACAGCAATGGGCAGAAAGTACTTGGGTAGCCACTTTGATATTCACGGTGGCGGCATGGATTTGATTTTCCCTCACCACGAGTGCGAGATTGCGCAGGCTGTGGCTTCTCAGGGCGACCAGATGGTTCGTTACTGGATGCACAACAATATGATTACCATCAACGGTCAGAAGATGGGTAAGAGTCTTGGCAACTTCATCACTCTGGAGCAGTTCTTCACTGGCAATCACGACAGTCTGGAGCAGGCTTATTCGCCAATGACCATCCGTTTCTTCATCCTCTCTGCTCACTATCGCAGCACAGTAGATTTCTCTAACGATGCCTTGAAGGCTAGCCAGAAGGGATTGGAGCGCCTGATGAATGGTTTGAACGACCTGGAGCGTGTGCCTGTGGCTAAGCAGAGCGATGAGCAGGTGAAGAAGTTCGTAAGCGAATTGCGCCAGCGCTGCTACGATGCAATGAACGATGACTTCCAGACTCAGCTCGTTATCAGCTACCTCTTCGAGGCTTGCCACGTCATCAATACAGCCCTCGACCATAAGGCAAACATCTCTGCCGAAGACCTGAAGGAGCTTTCAGACACCATGCAGCTCTTCACCTTCGACCTCCTCGGCTTGAAGAGCGAGAAGGGAGCCAACAATGATGCCCGTGAAGAGGCTTATGGCAAGGTAGTGGATATGGTTCTCAACCTGCGTGCCAAGGCAAAGGCTGATAAGGATTGGGCTACCAGCGACCAGATTCGCGATGCCCTGGCTGAAGCAGGCTTCGAGGTAAAGGACACCAAAGATGGTGTTACCTGGAAACTGAACAAGTAAAAAATGTATGATATAAAATGAGAAAAGGCTTGGAAGTTGCAATAACTCCCAAGCCTTTTATTTTTGTGCTGCTGCAGAATCTTTCTTCTTTGCAGCAAGTGAATCTTTCTGTCTGCCAGATATAGAATCCCGCAGCATCTTATCCTTCTTACTCTTATACTCCTTATACTCTTTTTCGTAATAATGGGCATAGTTGGCGAAAGGCTCGGTTATCGCCTCGTCGCTCGATGCCGTATAGGTATTTCCGTATGGATCGGATGCCTTGATGATGATTCTGGCATTCGGATTCCTTGGAGTATAATAATATAGGTGGTTCATGATGAGATAACCATTCCCCTTGCTCACGAACCGATAGGATACACTCTCGCTGTACTTATGATGATAGCCGGCGGCAAAGGCATCCTGACCCTTGCTGCTGATGCGGCGCATCAGATATTCCTTACCATCTTCTACGGCTACCACGCGCCAGTGACTGGTGGCATTGAAAACATTGGCTACCAGGATATTCCTGTTGTTTGCCAACTGCCAGTCCTTGGCATATTTCTCGCCGTTGAAATCGGTCTGGGCACGGAAGATGGTCATCTGCTTGCTCTTGTCCCAGAAAGTTCCCTTGTAATAGCAGTTGCTGATGCTGGTACCCACAAAACTATAGACATAATATCCATTCGGGGTACCGCAGATGTTGATGTTCGACTGCCAGATATTGCCACAGGCAGCAGCATGACAATGCTCCATCACATCCTCGCCCTCGTAGTTGATTTCGTGGTTGCAGGCAAAATGAGTATGTCCGCAGAAGAGTTCATATCCTCCCTTAAACTGCTTCAGCAGAGAGAGCAGGAGAGAGAGGCGGGAAGAGGAATAATGCCCCTCCTCATTGACATTGGTCAGCGGCTTCGCCTTGCTGAAAGGCGCATTGCCGAAGGTAAAAGGAATATGATAGCAGAGCACCACCTTCTTATCCTTGGGCGTAAGGGCCAGATTCTGTTTCAGCCATTTCACCTGGCGCTCACGCAATTCTCCTGGAGAATAATAGGACATGCCGCGATGGAAGAAGCAGTTGTTGATGCAGACATAATGCACATCTCCACGGTCGAAGGAAAAATCAGTAGGACCGAAATTCTCCTCCCACTTCCGGCGATAGAGTGCCTTGCCATCCTGGTCGTGATTGCCGATAACGGAGAAAAGGCGCATCTCGGAAGAGCCCAATGCCTGGCGTATCTGACGCTCCAGCTTGGCATTATAGCCGCCGTAATACTGCACGTCATCACCCATGCTCAATCCATATACGGGAGTGCCTGCAGGAAGGCTCTGGATGGTTTGCTTGATATCTGCCATCGTCTGTGTGGTGAATCTTTCTACATCGCTCTTCTTGATGGGATTATCATCCGGAGAAGTATAGTAGGGGCTGTAGGCATTGGTAACCTGAGGGTCGCCGATGACTATCATCTTATAACTCGTCTCCTTGCCGCCAGACAATCGCCTCAGGGTAAAGTCATAAATCTTTTTCTTGTTGGAAACAGCCTGGTAAAAACAAGCCGTGCGGTCGGTAGCCGAATGGGTAGGAACCTCGAACTCGGCAGGCACGGAAAAATAGATGAAGCGAGCCAAGCTGTCCCGCTTCATCTTATATCTTCCTCGGGAATCGGTCTTCACACACTTGAAGCCATCGCTCACGATGACGCCAGCCACACCTTTTCCCTCGGTATCTTTTAAAGAACCAGAGATATTGAAATCTCTCTTCACCACAGGCTTTTTCTTCTTCACCGTATCCGCCACCAGCGTGGCAGTCGTGTTATCCACTACCTTGTGGATAATAGGGAGCATATCATGCTTCCGGAGATGCAGGGTAACTCCTACAGCCACAAGAACGCAGCAGATGAAGACGACCAAGCCTGTATTCATCTGTTTTTTATTCATTTTTCCTCCTACACTATCACTTTTTCTGTCGTACTTCTACTTCACGATAGAAGTTATCGGGTTACGGGTACCCTTGGCATTCACGAGGAAAGCCTTGGCACTACCGAATTTCAGGAACATATCCAGGCGAACAGGGATGTGGTTCTCATCGTCCGTGATATAGAAATCCACAATTTTCTTCCACTTCTCATCCTCATACTCCTGATATTCCAGACGCAGACAGCGGTACTTGATGCCGTTATCCGCCTTTACGGTCACCTTGCCGCCATACTTGAGCTGGGCAGGAGTGCGACCGCCACCATCACAGATAGGGAATTTCACGCTATGACCTTTCTTCCAGTTGGCAGGGTCGAAACTGCGGGCACGCAGGAAGATGTTCATCATATCAAAGACACAGTCATCATAAGAATGCTTCTTCCATCTGTGCTCACCATGCTTGTTTTGATAATGCAGGTTTACATTGCAATTGCCGCCGGCATAGTTGTAGAAAACCTCATCCACGGTATATCGCTTGCCTTCGCGGGCTCCCTTGCGGAAATACATCGGAGCCATATCGGTGCCTGTATAGCAGAGCAGGGTATCGCGGAGAACGAAGAAATCGTCCACTCTCTTGTTACCGCGGGTTACAAGCGAACCACGATAGGCAGGCTTGCCCTTGTGGGTGGTCTGCACCACCGACATGCTGGCAGTGCCAGCCTTTACCCATACAAACTTCCAGTTGTAATAGAGATTGTAAGTCAGGAATTCACCTGACTTAAAAGCCGTATTACGGAAAGTACACTGGGCCGATACAGAAGTATTGACCAAAAGTAGCAACATGGCTACTATAAATGACTTAAGTAACTTCATATCCTCTTACATTTTAGGAATGTACTGGATGCCGAGTTTGGCGGCACGCTGTGCATTCTGGTTTTTAACTTTCTTCTCCTTATCAGGCTTCTGCTTGGTGATGGCTCCCGGCTTCTGTCGGGAGAGTTCACGAGCCGTAGGATCCCAGCTTTCGGTAAGGTCCCACTTAGCCTTGCATTCTATCTCTTCCGGATAGTAATATACTTCTTCGGCCTGCTGGTCCTTATCATAATCGCCCGTATCCCACACGCCATTGTCGTTTTTATCTACAATGAGACGCATGTAATACTTCTGCGGTTTCAGATAATAGAACTCCGCCACGCCATTCACCGCCTTCACCTGCTTCACCATCTTATCCTGTGAATCAAGAAGTTGCACCAGGAGTGGCTGGTCGTGGAGCGAAGTGATGTTGACCAGCAGGGTGCCGTAGGTATCCAGCGAGTTGACCTTGAAGCCCTGCTTGACAGGCTTGGAAGCCAATCCATAGATATCCTCAAAGGCAGCAGAATCTACCTCCAGACTGTATTCTATATCCGGACGCCACTCGCCCCGCAGTTCATATCTTCTGTTTCCTGCCGGCAGGAATTCCATCGGAGCCCGATACCAGAGCGTATCATGCTTGGCATAAAGATGGATGGCGGCAGTATCTGCCTTTGCCAGAGGAGTTGGGAAGGTGAAGAAGATGTTCCTGTCGGGATCCAGCTGCGATGACACGCTCAGCTGCACGTCGAGCGGCTTTACCTGCATCACCGAATCGTATGGTTCGCCCTTCTTCTTCTTTTTCTCCTGCTTCTTAGTCCAGGTGGCCAGTTCCTTCTCCAGAGCCTTCATTCGCTTGGCGTATGGTTCCTTGGAGAGGATTTCCTGCGCGGAATCGGTCTTGTTGACCAGCACGCCCGTACTGTCGGTCATGCGATAGGTGATGTCCATGAGCAGAGTATCCTGGTTCACCAATGCCGTATCCTTGAGCCAATAGGTTATCGTATCCTTCTTCTCGGATGCTTCTACCAGGAAAGCATCCTGGGCATCGAAGTTGAGTCCCTTGATCTGTGGCAGGATGGAATCTCCATAACTGAAGAACAGCGAGAAACTGTTTGCCTTCTGTCGCTCCGCCTTCAGAAAATATCTGTCTGTAAGCGGCTCCGTAAAAGCCTTCAGCACGATGTTGTCTGGCAGGAAATGGGTATATTTCACCTGGTCAATCGACTTGATGCGAAGGGAATCAATCCAGGTGGTATCCTGCCTTACATCCGGTTTGCTGGATGGCACGATGATATCGTGTGAGAAAGCAATCTTCTCGCTCTTCTGATTGAACATGTAGTTGCCGTCCATATCCTGCAGGGCGTAGATGCGATAAGAACCCGGCGCCACACCCTTGATGACGAAGCGGCCACGGCTGTCGGTGCGGCTCACGCGAAGCATCGGCTTGGTGCGGAAGGCAGAGTCGGCATGGTCGGCATACAAGCCCACCAGGATGCCCTTGATAGGCTCCAGATTCTCGGCTTCGAGCACACATCCCGACACCTCCATGGTATCAATCACCTCGCCAGTGGAGAAACTGTAGGTATAGTTTCCCATCGGATTGCCCTCGTTGTTGTCGCTGATGGCATCCGAGAAGTCGATGGTGTAGGTGGTGTTGGGCTTGAGCGAGTCTACGAGCGAAATGGAGATTCGCTTTCCGGCTCCCTTGATTTCAGGCACTTCCAGCTGCGGAGGCGACACCACCACCTTCTCAGAAGGATTATCCAGCTTGATGAACTCATCGAAGTAGATATTGATTTTCTTCTGATTCACTTTCGTGGCACCGTCGCCCGGCGTAGCTCCTACCACCTTGGGAGGAGTCTCGTCAAACCATCCGCCATCGGGCTGTCCCATCTTGGCACAGGAAGCCAACAGCAGGAGGACCAGCAGATAGAAGGGCAAAAACAGAGAGTTTGCCTTCATCCGATGCACCAACAGGTTCTTTATGTCGTTCTTATTCATCATTCTTATCAATATTTCTAAGGTATCCCCCTCTCCTGTCTGCTATCAGATATCTGCTATCAGAAAGAAGAGAAAGGTATTACTGGTTCATGATGAGCATCTCATCTATGTTCTTGCGACTGTTGCTCAGGCGAGGAATCTTGTGCTGGCCACCCAGCTTGCCCTTGCTCTTGAGCCACTCGTTGAAGAGTCCCGGCTTAGCCTTGACTATCTCCAGATGCTGCAGGGTGACGTCGTGGAATCGCTTCGCCTCGTAATCGCTGTTGATTTCCTGCAACTTCTGGTCGAGCAATCGGGCGAACTCATCCAGGCTGGCTGGCTCCTGAGAGAACTCGATGAGCCACTGGTGGCGGCACTTGGCGTTGCTGTCCATATAAACCGGAGCGGCGGTGTATTCAGCCACCTGGGCTCCCGTCTTCTCGCAGGCATAGGCCAATCCCTTTTCGGCATTATCCATAATCAGTTCCTCACCAAAGGCATTGATGAAGTACTTGGTACGGCCCGTGATGACAAACTTATACGGGTTCTTGCTGGTAAACTGCACCGTATCGCCTATCATGTAACGCCACAAACCGCAGGATGTGGTGATGACCATGGCATAGTTCTTGCCCACTTCCACGCCCCAGAGCGGAACGATGGTAGGGTTATCGCTGCCAAACTCATCCATCGGGATGAACTCGTAGAACACGTCGTAATCTATCATGAGCGACATGGCAGGATCTGTAGGGTCATCCTGCAAGCCGAAGAAACCCTCGCTGGCATTATAGGTCTCCATATAGTGCATGTTAGGAGAAGTGATGAGCTGCTCATACTGCTTGCGGTAAGGCGTAAAGGCGATGCCGCCATGGAAGAATACCTCCAGGTTTGGCCACACTTCCTCCAGATGCTTCTTGCCGGAAAGCTCCATCACACGCACCAGCACGCTGAGCATCCAGCTAGGAACACCCGAGATATTGGTCACGTTCTTGTTCAGGGTTTCATGGGCAATGCGGTCGCGCTTCACCTCGAAGTCGCTCAACAGAGCCGTCTCCTTCTTTGGCACACGCACCATGTTGGCAAGCGGATTGATGTTTTCGATGAGGATGGCACTCAAGTCGCCCACCAGACTGCCCGACACATTATAGTTTGGCGAATGGCTACCGCCGAGAATCAGGCTCTTGCCATCGAATATCTTACTCTTCGGGTTGTTGCGCAGATAATATGCCACGGCATCAAATCCACCCTTGTAATGGATGTTCTGCAATCCATCCTGCGAAACAGGAATAAACTTACTCTTGTCGTTGGTGGTACCCGAAGATTTGGCAAACCACTTCACCTGTCCCGGCCAAAGGATATCCTTTTCGCCATGTCGCATACGGTCGATGTCGCCCTTCAATTCCTCGTAGGTGTTGACCGGCACATTCTGGGCAAACTTCTCGTAACTGTTTGTTGTATTGAGTAAATGCTTCACACCATACTCGGTGTTTTTTCCCGATGCCAAAAGGCGCATCAGTACATCATGCTGCAATGTCTCTGCATCATGTACATACTTCTCCAAGCTCTTCTGGCGAGGCTTGAAAACATTACTTACTATCGTTGTTAAACTCATATCTAGATATATATACCTTATAAAGT
>ERZ1026846.2314-NODE-2314-length-10390-cov-11.154136_pt1 | contig 10390 bp, 10 predicted proteins | sample MGYA00380153_ERZ1026846 | MGnify/ENA primary metagenome ERZ1026846 (study PRJEB33269, sample SAMEA4719789) | human gut metagenome | biome: human-associated habitat; feature: organic feature; material: feces | place: Cameroon | collected 2013-10 ... | reverse complement strand
GTATATATCATGAGTTAGTATGTTTTTCTCAAAATTTACAGCTCAAATAAAAATTTTTCGATAAATAATCTCAATAATTATAGTTGACAGATACCCATATGGGGTATATTATGCAACATATGAATAGAATATACCCCATATAGGTATATGATGATTACAACAGATAAATATAATAAAGCGTTTATCAGACACAGAATATAACAACCAGACTAAGGAGGACTAATGGAAAAAGAATGTTGCTGTCATAAGACAAAAGAACGTGATGCCAAGGAATATAAAGATCTCTGTAACAGGCTTAGCAGAATTGAAGGTCAGATAAGAGGGATTAAGGGAATGGTCGAGAAGGACGCATACTGTATTGACATTCTTAATCAGGTATCGGCTGCCCAGTCAGCACTTAACAGTTTTACGAAGGTGCTCTTAGATAATCATATCAAGAGCTGTGTCGTTCAGGATATTAAAGAAGGCAAGGACGATACGGTAGAAGAGCTTGTTAAGACAATCGGCAAATTCATACGCTAGAATTTGCACAAGGTAATGAAGTATAAAAGGAGATGCATAATATGGGAACAGCTATAATAATCGGTATATTAGCAATAATAGTAGTAATTGCAGTTATAAGCAGTGTTAAGCATATGAAAGGTGAAGGTGGCTGTTGTGGCGGTGGTGGAGATACTATTGCAGAAGAGAAGAAGATACTTAATAATCCTGTAATTGCTGTCAAGACTGTTGATATTGAAGGCATGCATTGTGAAAACTGCAAGAATAGTATTGAAAGATCTGTTAATAAGATTGATGGTGCTTCATGCCAGGTTAATCTTAAGAAGAAGCAGGCAACTATTGAAGTTGACAGAGAAATCGATGACGCTGATATAAGAATTGCAATTGAGAGACTTGATTTCAAAGTGACAGGAATAACAACTAACCGTAAGGAGGAGTAGAGCGATATGGAACAGTACAATGTTACAGGAATGAGCTGTGCAGCGTGTCAGGCAAGAGTTGAGAAAGCTGTCAGCAATGTGCCTGGAGTGGAAAGCTGTTCGGTAAGTCTTCTTACTAATTCAATGGGTGTTGAGGGAACTGCAAACCCAGATGTAATCATTAAAGCTGTGGAAGCTGCGGGATATGGTGCATCAGTTAAGGGGGCAAAGAGCAGCAGTCCTTCAATGCAGGAGCAGGAAGATGCGCTGGCAGATAAGACAACCCCTGTTTTAAAGAAGAGATTAGCAGCTTCAGTTATATTTCTTGTTGTGCTTATGTATTTCAGCATGGGACATATGATGTGGGGCTGGCCGCTTCCGTCAGTACTTGAAGGAAATCATGTGGCTATGGGTCTTATACAAATGCTGCTTACAATAATAATAATGGTTATTAATCAGCATTTCTTCATAAGCGGCTTCAAGGGCTTGTTACATCGTTCACCTAATATGGACACACTTGTGGCACTTGGTTCAGGAGCAGCATTTGTGTGGAGTACATATGCACTTTTTGCCATGACAGACTGTCAGGTGAGAGGTGATATGTCGGGTGTAATGTACTATATGGATGAATTCTACTTTGAGTCAGCGGCTATGATTCTTACACTTATAACAGTAGGGAAAATGCTTGAAGCCCGCTCTAAGGGAAAGACAACCGATGCATTAAAGAGCCTTATGAAACTTGCTGCCAAGACAGCAGTACTTTATGTTGATGGACAGGAAAAGTGCGTCCCTGTTGAACAGGTTATGACAGGTGATATATTTGTTGTAAGACCGGGTGAGAATATACCTGTAGATGGTGTTATTATTGAAGGCAACACGGCAATTAATGAATCAGCTCTTACAGGTGAGAGTATTCCTGTTGATAAACAGGAGGGAGATCAGGTAAGCGCAGCAACACTTAATACGTCGGGATATATAAAATGCAGGGCGACAAGAGTTGGAGAAGATACAACACTTTCCAAGATAATACAGATGGTAAGTGATGCGGCTGCAACTAAAGCGCCTATTGCAAAGGTTGCTGATAAAGTTTCAGGTGTATTTGTGCCTGCGGTTATAACAATAGCAGTTATAACAATAGTAGTATGGCTGTTATGTGGCAAGGACTTAGGATTTGCACTTGCGAGAGGAATCTCAGTGCTTGTAATAAGCTGTCCTTGTGCGTTAGGGCTTGCAACTCCGGTTGCCATTATGGTTGGTAACGGAGTCGGAGCAAAGAACGGAATTATGTTCAAGACTGCTGTTTCTCTGGAACAGACAGGCAAGATGCAGATAGTCGCACTCGATAAGACGGGTACTATTACAGAGGGAGAGCCAAAGGTTACAGATATTATAACAGGTGATAGAATCCCACAGAAAGAACTTATTGCTATAGCATATGGCCTTGAAAAGAAAAGTGAACACCCACTTGCAAAGGCTGTTGTTAATTATGTAGAAGAGAGTGGAGATAAGAACACGTTTGCAGAAGAAGTAACAGACTTTAAGGCAGTAGCTGGTAACGGACTTAAGGGAATGCTTGATACAAATGTAGTGGCAGGCGGTAATCTTAAGTTTATTTCAGAATATTGTAATGTCTCTGATGATTTAAGAAACAAGGCTGATGATTTATCATCAGAAGGAAAGACACCACTTTTCTTCGCAAGAGATAATGAACTTCTTGGAATAATAGCTGTTGCGGATACTATTAAGAAAGACAGCCCACAGGCAATTAAAGAACTTCAGAACATGGGAATAAGAGTTGTAATGATTACTGGAGATAATGAAAGAAGCGCGAAAGCAATCGGAAAGCTTGCCGGAGTTGATGAGGTTATAGCAGGGGTACTTCCTGAAGGAAAAGAAAAAGAAATAGCAAGACTTAAGGAGCAGGGAAGTGTTATAATGGTAGGTGATGGAATTAATGATGCTCCTGCACTTACAAGAGCAGATATAGGTATTGCGATTGGAGCCGGTACAGATGTTGCGATAGATGCGGCTGATATAGTTCTTATGAAGAGCAGACTATCAGATGTACCTGCAGCTATAAGGCTTTCAAAGAGAACTCTTACCAACATACATGAGAACCTGTTCTGGGCATTCTTCTATAATTGCATAGGAATCCCACTTGCAGCAGGTGTGTGGATACCAGTATTTGGATGGACACTTAATCCAATGTTTGGTGCAGCAGCTATGAGTTTATCAAGCTTCTGTGTAGTAACCAATGCGTTAAGACTTAATCTTGTAAAGATATATGATACAGGAAAAGACTATATTTACAAGAGAAAGTCTAGCAAAATTAAAAATAAAACGACAAAAGGAGACAAAGCTATGACAAAGACTATGAATATTGAGGGTATGATGTGTGGACACTGTGAAGCTGCAGTTAAGAAGGCACTTGAGGCTGTTGAAGGAGTTACAGAGGCAGTTGTAAGCCATGAGAATGGAACAGCAGTTGTTACACTTTCTAAGGAAGTTGATAACGATGTATTAAAGAAAGCTGTAGAGGATAAAGATTACAAAGTAACAGCAGTTAAGTAATAAATATAATGAATAAGAATAAAGCTATAAGCTGCAAATGTATGTGATACATTTTAAGGTATGGAAAGCCCTGCACGATACAAAAGTGTCGTGGGGGGCTTTTTCAGTGCAGGGTAATTTTTATAACAGGTAGTTGAGTAAGCTGTTTAATAATGTTAATATTATGTATATAGCTTATGGGTATGGGAGATATGGGAATATGAATATTATGTATCTGTCTCTTTATGGAGTTGCGGCTGTGGTGCTTGCCGTGGTGTTTATAAGAACATGTCTTGAGCGGGATAAGATGACATGGATAGTGTGTCTTACAGAGATGCTTGCTCTCATATGCGTTGTGGCATATTCGGTCAATTTTATCACAGATAATTACAGGGCAATGTCGGTGGCAACAAGCATAATGATGGCAGCACAGGATTTTGCACTCGTTGCACTTTTAACGTATACAGGCGTATTTACAAGGCTTGCAAACAAGATAACCAGAACAGCAGTTGCTTTGTGTATATTTGCGGCAATGGCTGATTCAGTTGTATTTATAATTAATATATTTAATGAAACGGCATTGAAATATAGTCTTAATAAATGTGGCGGAGTCTATGTTCTCGGCTATGAAGGCGAGATGTGGTTTGGTATTCATGCGATTATGAATATGGTTATTGTAGCATTTATAATTGCACTGCTTGTTATCAAATGCATACGTATTCCATCAGCGTATTGGGGAAGATATATATTTACGGCTGCAGGGCTTATTGTTATAATTGCTTTTAAATATATATTCATCATGAAAGCTGTTGACTTAAGGTTTGACATATCAATTTTTCTATATGCACTTATGGGAACAATGGTGTACTGGAATACTTTCTGGTATTCTAAGAAAAATATGCTTACAGTTACGCATGAAATGATAATTGAACATATGCAGATTCCTGTAGTACTGTTTGATTATGAGGGGATTCTTGCAGATTTTAATTCTTCAATGAAGGATGTTGCAGGTAATCTTGAATACGATAACAGGGAACAGGATTTTGAGTGGTTTGTCAGGGAGAATGGCCTGCCTGTTAAACCTGGAGAAGATACATTTGAATGGAAGCATAATGACAGAATATATGACTGCAGGATTGAGAGACTTTCAGATGAAAAAAACCGACTGCTGGGTACTATTATTGTTATGCAGGATGTGTCAGAGTTAAAGAAGGCTTATGCTGAACTTGAAAATATGGTTATTTATGACCAGCTTACAGGAGTTTACAGCATGTACAGCTTTATGGAGCATTGTAAACAGTATGATGATTATAATGGCAGTGTTGCTGTAGTTGTCTGTGATATTAATCATTTGTCAGATATTAATATACAGTATGGACAGAAAGCAGGTAACCAGGCACTTATAAATGTGGCTGGTGAGCTTAAGAAGATACTTATGGACAGAGCATATATTGCAAGAATTAATGAAGGTGATTTTGTTGCAGTAATGAAGAATGTCACGGATGCAGAGGCTGGTAAAACATTTGAACAGATAAAGAGAGTGGTAGAAAAAGAGTGCAATAATGGAAAGTTTGGTGTTACTATAGAATATGGTATTGCTATGAGAAAAGCTTCTAACAGATGGATAATGGATATTGTTCATGAAGCGGTTAATAATATGAGAGACAGGAAAGGCAGATAATACACATGAGGTTTGATGGTGTTAAAAAAGTTGATGAAGGAAGGTTTATCAGCAGATACGATCTTTATTATACAACTGAGGATGACAAGAAAAAGGTCTATGAGATTATTAGCAGAAACAAGGATATAAAGACGCTGGAAGATATAAGAAATGAAAAGACTGACGGAGTTGTTATTGTTGTGACTGATGAAGCGGATGAACATATTCTGATTAATAAAGAATATAGAATGTCAGTAGGAGATTATGTGTATAATTTTCCAGCAGGGCTTATTGATGAAGGGGAAACTCCTGAAGTGGCGGCGAAGCGCGAGCTTAAGGAAGAGACAGGGCTTGACCTTATTGTAATTGAAGACAAGCTTTATGACAGCTACAGTGCGATAGGATTTTCTAATGAGACAAATGCTGTGGTTATCGGAAAAGCATGTGGAAAATTTGCGCCAAGCACTTCAACGTTTGAGGAGATTTCGGCGGCATGGTATTCAAAACAGGAAGTAAAAGAGCTTCTTAAGGATAAGCATTTTGCAGCGAGAACACAGGCATTTTGCTATATGTGGGCGAGAAATAAATAATAAAGAGGCAGGATATGTTTAGAGGAAAAAGAATTGTTTCAGGAATTATGCTGGTGCTTATGATGGTTAGTCTTATTGGATGTAAAAAGACTTCCAAAGCGGCAACATTTACATATGAGGAGAATGCTGCCGGTAATATAGTTATAACTGGACTTACTGATAAGGGAAGAGCGGATGCAAAGGTTATTGTGCCAGCTAAGATTGATGGCAAGAAGGTTGATGGAATAGGCAGTGGTGTATTCCGTGATGATACGACTGTTACTGATGTTGTTATATCGGATGGAATAAGTTATATAGCTGAAAATGTATTCTTAAGCTGCTATAATCTTAAAACAATTGAGATTCCGGAATCAGTTAGTTCTATTGGAACTAATGTATTTACAGATACACAGTGGGAGTATGACCAGCTTGCAGATAAGGATGAGATTATTGTTAATGATGTGTTATGCAAGATAAGCATAGATAGTGGGACGTATAATATTCCGGATGGTGTAAGGACAATTGCTTCGGGAGTGTTTTATAATAAAGATGGTCTTACACAAATAAATATTCCTGATAGTGTGGAAGTAATTGGAGCATATGCATTTGCTGGCTGCAAGGGACTTAAGGAAGTTAAACTGCCTTCAGGCGTTAAAAGAATTGAGTATGGTGCATTTTCTGATATGAATATCAGTGAGATTGTTGTGCCAAAGTCGGTTGATTATATAGGAAATGAAGCATTTGAAGGAATTGAGAATGTTGTAAAACGATAAGGAGGATGGCTTATGATAAAGAAGAAAAGCAATTCTTTTCTATCATGTGATAGAAAGACGTCTGTTAATGTTGTTATGTGGTGTCCCGATGAGACAGAATATGACAAGCCTGTTGCGGTATTGCAGATATGTCATGGGATGATTGAGTATATTGACAGATACGACGGATTTGCAAGATATATGGCAGAGAGAGGCTTTGTTGTTGTTGGAAATGATCATCTTGGACACGGAAAGTCAGTATGCACGGATGATGATCTTGGATTTTTTAAAGATAAGAATCCGGGAGAGGCACTTGCAAAGGATGCACATCATCTTACAGTTCTTATCAAGAAAATGTATCCTGGTATTCCATATTATCTTGCAGGACACAGCATGGGGTCGTTTGTTACAAGAAGATATATATGTGATTACGGATATGAACTTGATGGAGTTATTGTAATGGGAACAGGACACCAGCCGGCACCAATGGTTTTTGCCGGAAAGGTGCTTGCTGATGTAGTAAGACTTATAAAGGGTGACCGTTACAGAAGCAGACTGATATCTAAGATTATGTTTGGTGCTTATAACAAGCGCATAAAGAATGTAAGAACAGTCAATGACTGGCTGACAAGAGATGAAGCGGTTGTTGATGAATACAATGCCGGAAAATTGACAACATTTCTGTTTACGGTTAATGGTTACAGAGGACTTATGAATATGATTCTGTATGTAAGAAAGCCGCGCAACATAGAAAGAATTCCTAAGAATCTGCCAATGCTTATGATATCAGGACTTGATGATCCTGTGGGAGAATACGGCAAGGGCGTTTACAGGGCATATAATTCATATCATGGTCACATTGATGATATTGATTTAAGACTTTACGAGGATTGCAGGCATGAGTTGTGCAATGAACTTAATAAAGAAGAAATATATGAAGAAATATATGGCTGGATTATGAACCATATGAGTAAGTAGGTTAATAAAAGCGGAATGGAAGTTTCAAACCATTCCGCTTATTTCTTTATTGATTATAATCTGATAGTGGTGTACTTAGGAATGCATGCAATTCCTAATGCGTAAGGACCTGTATGGCAGCCAGAGATAATACTGATTCTTGTCTTGAAATCTTCGCGTCTTTCGAGAAGCTTTACACCAAGCTGTGCTTCAACATCATCTCTGTACTTTTCAGCTTCTTCCAGATTAGTGCAGTAGCCAACAGTGATATCCCAGTTCTCAATCGGCATTCCCTTTGATTCAATGTATTTCTGAATCATGTCAATAACATTAGATTTACCCTTGTTTCTTGTTCGTGTAAATCCACCAAGTCCGATTTCTCCTTCTTTCATAACGATGATAGGACGAAGACTTAATTTGCTTGTGATTGTAATTGCAGTCTTGGCAAGACGTCCGCCTTTACTTAAGTATTCAAGTGATTCTGTTGTGAACATGATTCGGCCATCGTTTCTTAAAGCTTCAAGAACTTTGATTGTATCCTCATATGAATACCCTGCTTTTCTCATCTGGAGAGCCTGATATATGAAGAGTGAGAATGATGCTGAATTAAGCAGTGAATTAATAACTGTAACTTTAGCATCAGGATGATCTTCTAATATAATGTCCTTAGCTGTGCAGGCTGAGTTATAAGATCCTGAAAAGTATGATGTAATTGTACATACAATAGCAGGTCTGCCAGCTTCCACACTTGGCATAATAGCATCAACAAAATCCTGTACACTTGGAAGAGATGACTTAGGAAATGCACCTTCGTCTGTCATTCTTCTATAGAATTCATCATGAGTAATGTCATATTGTTCTTTAAGATAATTAACACCATCAAAAGTTGTGTAGAGCGGTACAAGCTTAAGATTGTGTGTCTCTGCATATTCTCTAACAATATCGCAGGCTGAATCAGTGATTATATCAAACATAATATATATTATCCTCCGCGTTGTAAAAACGATTTGTTTTGTTAATTGAGATGATAACACATAGTTTTCAAAACCACAATACATTAATATTAATATTTTATAAAATATAAGTTTGTAAAATTAAAAATTTGTTGTATAATCAATTTGTATGTATATTTTTTTGAGCGGAGGAAATAATTAATGAAGGTATGTGCATTTCTTACAGATGGTTTTGAAACGGTAGAAGCACTTGCAGTTGTAGATATATTAAGAAGAGCGGATATTAAGACTGATATGATATCAATAACAGGTGACATTAATGTTAAAAGTGCTCAGGGGGTAATTGTTCAGGCTGATGAGCTTTTAGATGAATATGTATTTGAAGGAGATGAGCTGTTATTCCTTCCGGGTGGTCCGGGTCATAAGTCATATTATGATTGCAAGGATTTACTGGAACTTCTTAAAGAATACAATAAGAAGAGTAACAGAATAGCAGCCATATGTGCAGCACCTTCAATTCTTGGAAATCTTGGATTGCTTGAAGGGAAGAAGGCAATGGCTTTCCCAGGCTTTGAAACGCAGTTAACGGGGGCAGTTATAATAACAGCACCGGAGAGGGTAGTTACAGATGGTAACATCACAACATCGAGAGGAATGGGTACATCTCTAGATTTAGGACTCGAGCTTGTAAGACTTATTAAGGGAGAAAAACTTGCAGAGCAATTAAGGACTTCAACACAATATATATAATAAGTTTATTTTATGCGAGAGGAACTTTTAAAGATGGAATATGATAATTACGATGAGGATGCAATACGCCGCAGCAGAAAAAGAAAATCACAGTTGATGAAGAAGAAAAGACAGAAGATTTTAAGAAGAAGATTTATTATAATGGCAGCTGTAACATTTTTAATAGTGCTTGCAGTAGTTATTGTGAATATAACATCGGGGCTGAGAAAAACATTGGGTCAAAAAGCGGCATTTGCTTCTGATATAACAGATGAGACACAATCAGAGATACTGATGCCAACAGAAGCACCAACAGAACCGCCTCTTATATATGCACAGATGGCAGAAGATTATCAGGATTTGTCAGCTGATGCACAGATAGCGTCGCCTTATGCAGCATTACTTGATGTCAATAATCATAGAATAATAGCAGGGAAACTTGCTGATACTAAGATTTATCCGGCTTCAATGACTAAGGTAATGACACTTATTGTTGTATCAGAGAATATAGATAAGATGCCAAAGACTTATACATTTGGATTTGAGATGCTTAACAGACTTTACAGGGAAGAAGCGTCTGTTGCAGGATTCCTTGAAGGTGAGACAGTAGATGTTGAAGATCTTATGTATGGACTTGTGCTTCCATCAGGAGCTGATGCAGCCGAGGCACTGGCTATAATGGCAGCTGGCTCTAATGAAGAATTTGCAAAGCTTATGAATGAAAAATGTAAAGAGCTTGGACTTAAGTATACACATTTTACTAATCCGACAGGATTATATGATGAGGAACAGTATACAACTCCATCAGAGATGGCAATGATTATGGAATATGCCATGAAAGATGAGACCAGAGCCAAAGTACTTGGAACATATCAGTATAAGACTAAAGCAACAGCACAGCATCCGGAAGGAATACAGCTTACAAGTACAATGTATTCAAGAATATATGGCAATGAAGCACCTGGAGTACTCGTAAAAGGTGGTAAGACAGGATTTACCAATGAAGCAGGAAGCTGCCTTGTAAGTTATGCTGTAACTAATAAAGGTAATGCATATGTTTTCTGCACTGGAGGAGCAACATACAGATGGGCACCTGTATATGATGAGATATATGTATATAAGAATATAATTCCGGCGTCAGCCAAAGATTTAGAAACAGAAACAACGAAAATGTCTCCTAATAATTAACAACCAGAATATGTCATAATAATTAGTATTAACGGACACATAATAACATCAAGACGTTAAGTTATGGCGCCATAACTTTTCGGCTTAAACCTAAAAATGTGTTTAATAAGGA
>ERZ1026846.2313-NODE-2313-length-10391-cov-3.744776_pt1 | contig 10391 bp, 15 predicted proteins | sample MGYA00380153_ERZ1026846 | MGnify/ENA primary metagenome ERZ1026846 (study PRJEB33269, sample SAMEA4719789) | human gut metagenome | biome: human-associated habitat; feature: organic feature; material: feces | place: Cameroon | collected 2013-10 ... | reverse complement strand
GGCATGACCCGCTGGCAGGTGCTTGAGGCCAACATGAACCCCTTCCTGCAGCCCATGGACAAATCGGTGTGGGCACGCTTCATCGGCGAGCACACCGAGACCTCCATACGCAGGAACAGCTATTGCCGTGTGGCGTATAAGGACTGGTGGCTGAGCAAGACCGAGGTCATCGAACGTCTTGCACCGAACAACTACAAGGTAGATGCTTACTACCTGGCCGACGAGGACGGCAACGTGACGGATGTGTATATCTTCCAGAACGACCGCCTGATCGACAAGCTCGAAGACGTGGGCACGTTCAATATGGCCGATGCCGAGCAGACCGACAAGGACAAGGAGATATTCGTGAACCAGCAGAAGAAAATCGCTGCATTCAACGCATACGTGAAGAAGAACGCCATCGCCAGCGTGGGCATATCCAAGTCGGAACACCCGGAAGAGGCTGCACCACCGCCACCACTTGAGCTTCCGCTGATGGAAAGCGAGCAGGACGTGGAAGTGAGCTATCACCTTCCGGACCCGTTGGAAGACCTATAGAATGATATTAGAATACAATAGAGATGATAACTACTGAGAACAAGAAGCGAATACTGGAGGCGATAGCCGCCAACCGCACGAACTATCCGAGCGATGCCAAGCACGCAGCCTCCCTGGGCATCAGCACCTCGGTATATAGCGCCATCAAGAACGGACAGACCGACAAGGCGCTGAGCGAGGCCAACTGGATAACCATCGCACGAAGGCTGGGCGTGAACCTCAGAGGAGGCATTGAATGGAAACCAGCCCGCACCGCCACCTTCGACTATATCACGAAGCAGCTGGAGTTCAGCCAGCAGAGCGGACTGAGCGCGATACTCTGCGACATCCCCAATATAGGCAAGACCTTCACGGCCCGCTACTATGTGCAGGGCCACCGCAACGCCATCTATGTGGATTGCTCGCAGGTGAAGACCAAACTGAAGCTGGTGCGCAAGATAGCCACCGAGTTTGGCGTGGGGGCGAACGGAAGATACAGCGACGTCTATGAGGACCTTGTCTTCTACCTCCGCTCCATCGACACGCCCCTCATCATCCTGGACGAGGCCGGCGACCTGCAGTACGAGGCGTTTCTGGAACTCAAAGCCTTGTGGAACGCTACAGAGAGATGCTGCGCCTGGTATATGATGGGCGCGGACGGACTGAAAGCCAAAATCAACCGGTCCATAGAGTGCAAGAAGGTGGGCTATACAGAGATGCTGAGCCGATACGGCGACCGCTACTCGAAGGTGACGCCAGACGACTGCAAGGAGCGCGAGAAGTTCCTAAAAGACCAGGCGAGCGTGGTGGCCAAGGTGAACGCCCCCAAAGACGCGGACATCGCAGCCCTGGTGCGGAAGTCAGGCGGCGGCCTGAGGAGAATATATACCGAGATTGAGAAACTCAAACGGGCGCAGGCATGATGACGAAAATAGAAATGCAAGCGATGGACGCTGTAATCGGCATTCACCGCGAAATGAGAAAAGGCAATGAATCCAACTGGGAGCAGCGTCGGTATGAGATTGCAAAAGATGTCATGTGCGCCATGCTCTCCAATCCTGAACTGGGTGGACGCGGCAAATTTGAAGTTTATTCAGTGGAAATGGCGGATAAACTTATAGCCCAACTGAAAAAAGAGAAGTGATATGGCAAAGCGAGCTTACAGTCCCAAGGACGTTGCGAACATCAAGCACAAGGCGCTGCCACTTGAGGGAGAGTGGAAGGACGTGTTCGGAGAACCGGAAGAAGGCGACACCTGGTTCATCAGCGGGCCGAGCGCCAGCGGCAAAAGTTCCTTCGTGATGCAGTTTGCCAAGATGCTCTGCGGCCTAGGCAACGTGTTGTACGTGTCCCTGGAAGAAGGAGTCGGCCTGTCGATGCAGCGACGACTGGCCCAGTTTAAGATGAGCGACGTGCAGGGCAAGTTTCGCATCATCACCGATGGTGACATCAAGGCGCTGGAGGAGCGTCTGGCGAAGCCCAAGAGCGCCAAGTTCATCATCGTGGACAGTTATCAGTACGCCTACGAGGCAGGATGGGAATACCTACTGACCAAGGCCCTCCTGAAGCGTTTCCCGCGCAAGACCTTCATCTTTGTCAGCCAGGAGGACAAGGGCAAACCGATGGGCAAGCCTGCCATCAGACTGAAATACGCTGCCGGCGTGAAGGTGAGGACGCAAGGCTTCCGTGCCTACTGCCAAGGACGCTACTCGGGCAACGTGAGCGAATACTACACCATCTGGCCCGAGAAGGCCGTGGAGGTTTACAATGACACAGACGGTTGAGCAAGCAGCAAAGCATCCTGATGATGCCAAGGGAAAGGCAAACTGGACGCCGTGACCAATATCACATGGCGGCCGAGCGAAGAATAATCAAGTAACTAAAACAATTAAGAAGATGAAAGAAGTAAAGCAACGGTACGAGATCAAAGCATGGATTCGCGCAAGACGCGAATGGCTGGAAAAACAGGCCGAACGGCGAAGCAAGGAACTGAGGAAGGAAGCCAACGACCTGTTGCAGGTGAGAGAATTTGACGGGCGCCTGTTCGTCTGCTACGATGACATTCCAATCCTTGACACCTGTATGCTGAAAGAGGATTTGACCGTGGCCGTTGAGGCGGCCCGCAAGACCTACATTGACTACCGTAAAAGCAAGGGACAATGGCACAGGAAGTAACCAATTTTGCACGTTTCTACGGCATTCTCAAAAAGAACTATGAGTTTGCCACCAAGGAGCTGGGCGACGAGTTCAAGGAAGGAGTGGTGAGTCAATTCACTAATGGACGTACCACTTCGCTTAGGGAAATGACCCGTAAGGAGTACGACATGATGTGCGACAAGCTCGAAGGTGTTACAGCCAAATTGATACGCACCGCCAAGGACGAGCAGCGCAAACACCGTAGCCAGTGTTTGAGATTGATGCAGAAGCTTGGCATCGACACCACCGACTGGGTCCGCGTCAATGCGTTTTGCGAAGACCCGCGCATTGCTGGCAAGGTGTTCAGAAGGCTGTCCAATGAGGAGCTGGATCAGTTGGCGGTGAAGCTCCGCACTATCGAGCGCAAGGGCGGACTGAGACCGCCCACCCCATCAGCCTCTATGGAGAAGCCCAAGGTGGACTATCTGCTGATGTCTTTTGGGAAAGGAGGTGAGGCATGAGAGGGAAAGTGAAGCGCGTGATGGACTTTATCCACAGCATTGCATACATGGAACTGCAAGGAAGCGAGTATGTCGAGTTTCTCGAAAGCATCGGATACGAGCTGGACCAAGAGCTGGAGGAGGGCAGCTGGCAGGATTCGGAAGAGGACGAGTAAGAGCAACAAATAACCAAAAGCAACAAGACAATGAACGAAAGCAAAAAGCAGACCGTTGAAATGACGGCAGAGGAAATGGCCGAGTACAAGGCATTCCAGGAGGCGAAAGCCAAGAAAGAGGCAGAGGCGAAGGCCAAGGCCGACCGCGACGAGTACAAGCAGCTCGTGGACGAGGAGATAGAGCGCTCCATACCCGTGCTGCTCAGCATCAGCGAGCAAATCAAGGACAGCAAGCAGAAGGTGATGGACAACTTCAGAACGATACTGAAGATGAAGTCGGAGCTGTTCAAGACAAAGGTGAAGGACGGGCAGCGCAGCCATACGTTCACCAACTCCGAGGGCAATCAGCGCATCACGCTCGGCGTGTATGTGACGGACGGCTACCGCGACACCGTGGAGGACGGCATTGCCATCGTGAAGGAGTATATCTCCAGCCTTGCCAACGATGCCAAGACCGAGTCGCTGGTGAACATGGTGTTTCGCCTGCTGGCCCGCGACGGCAAGGGCACGCTGAAGGCAAGCCGCATCGTGCAGCTTCGCAAGGTGGCGCAGGATATCGGCAGCGATCGTTTCCTTGAAGGCGTCCGCATCATCGAGGAAAGCTACCAGCCCGAGGTGAGCAAGCAGTTCGTGCGAGCAGAAATCAAGAACGAGAACGGGGTCTGGAAATCCATTCCGCTCGGCATGACAGAATCTTAAAACGTAAACGAGATGATACAGGAAGTAGTGAAGAAACCCAAGGTGGCCTTGTGTCGTAAATGCTACGGCACGGGCCGCCTCCGCGACCGGGAGACAGGCGCGGAGCACACATGTGAGCAATGCGAGGGCACGGGAAGAGTGACGGTCAGCGCCAAGGTGACTTTTGACATCCGTCCCTATAAACCACGGCACTAACAAGTAGATGGGGAAGAGGCGAGGAGCAAGCTACCAGAAGCGTGTCGCTGACATAAATAGGATATACGACCAGCACGTCAAGAGCGGTATCAGCAACCGCGAGATATGGCGCAGGTACGTATATCCTACTTATGCTATCAGCGAGCGGACCTTTTACAACCTGCTCAACGCCTCTTGCGACCCGAAGAAAGAAGTGCCCAAGGATACGCAGATCTATCTGCAATTTGATTTTGGCGATGAACCAGGACATTCAGACAATAATCAGGAACATTCTCCAAGACGTTAGGGTGGAGCTGAGCGATGAGTTTGACCGGAACTTCGAGCGACAAGCCTTCTTCAACGAGAAATGGCAGCGCAGGAGAAGCCCGACGCGGCCAGGCGGCTCTATACTGATAGACACCGGCAGGCTACGCCAGAGCATCGGAAGCCGGACCACCGACAACAGCATCACGTTCAGCTCCACACTGCCCTACGCGGCCATCCATAACGATGGAGGCGAGATCAAAGTGACGGCCAAGATGAAGCGGTATTTTTGGCACAAATACTATGCTGCGACAGGCTCCTTCGGCCGCAAGAAGAACGGTGAGCGGCGCAACGACAAGCGCACCATACAACTGAGCACCGAGGCTGAGTTTTGGAAGCACCTGGCGCTGATGAAGGTGGGCAAGAGCATCAAGATACCGCGTCGCCGTTTTCTGGGAGCGTCGCCCGAAGTGGAGCAGGCAGTCAAGGACATCATCGAGGAGAACCTTGCGGAGTATTTGGAATACGAATTCAAAATGAAATGAAAATGAGAAAAGAACTGTTCAATGCCATCAAGGAGAAGATGGCGAGCGACGTGCCCGCAGTGAAGCACGTCGCGCTCTGGAACCACAACGTGGAGTTTATAGAGCAGGAAGACGGGTGGGAACGCCCTGCCGTCTTTGTGGAGTTTGGAAAGATAGAGTGGTCGCCATTAACAGGCGGCAGCATGCGTGGCAAGGGACTGGTCTCCATCCACCTCGTGACGGACTGGGCAGACGGTGGCCACGATGCTGCTTTCGACCTTTGCCGACAGGTCCATGCGGCCCTTGACGGGCTGAGCGGTGAGGACTTCAACGGCATGGTGCTGGCCGAGACGGACACCAACCACAACCATGAGGAGATACTTGAGAGCATCGACAGCTATGCGGTGCGTTACCTATTGCGATGAGCCGCGCGTGTCGCAACGATTTAGCCCCGACGGATGAATTACCGCCGGGGCTTTTTGCGACCCTCCCCCGAAGGGTTTGTTCTTAGTCTCGGTATAACTCCAAATTGAAATTATCCTTGCTTTTCCAACCGTCAGCCAGCGTGTCCTGGATATGGCGCATGGCCTTGGTGTAGAAGTCCGTCAGCTCGTCAATGTCGGCGAACGTATGATAGCATGGCTTGTCGCTCGTTCCGAACTTGAACGTGACGGGCAATGTCTTGCCGTCGGACAATACTGCCAAGTCGTATGCTGCCTTGTAGTTGAACTGATTCTCGGCCGAGAGCCACACGCTCATGCCGCGCCACGCGAAGCCCGAGCGTATGGTCTCGACAGTGCGGTCGTTGAACCACTGCGACACCATGGCCTTGATGGTATCATCAGACGGTCTCCCATGAAACTCCGCCTCCATATAGTCGGCGGATCCGTCCTCGTTGTTATGCACGTCCCAGCGGACGCGCCATTTGTCTTTGACAGGGTTGGTGCATTCGATCAGCCTCACCCCCTGCGCTCCGTTTACTCTGTTCATCATGTGAAAATGTACTTGGTTCTTCCTTTGCCGAAGGTCTCCGTCTTGATGGTGGTCTCGAAGGGGAAGCCGTCCGGCATCTCACTCACTTGCTGGAGAATGTTCTTCATCTCCTCGCTGTTGGTGAAGAACTTCTTCGGCTCACCGCTCTGCTCTATCGACACGACACAGCGGTCTTCGCCCTGGCTGGTCTTGACGCCGACCTCGAAGTCTTTTACCACAATGGGCAGGTTCACCAACTCGCGGATGCTTACCACCGCACCCGCAAACCGCTTCTTGCCGTCTTCCGGCTTGTAAGCGACATTTAAATCCTTGAATGATCTCATTCTTTTGCCTGTTAGCTTATAAAACAAATTTCGGCAGCAAGCGTGCTTGGCCATCCCGTAGAATGACGCAATCAGTTCTCGCCGTCTCTTTCTTGACTTGACTTTGTGCAGTTTCCTTGCATACTTCTTCTTGACGCGCTTTCGTAGCAGCGAGTATGATCCGCTGAACGTGACATACCCCAGGAAGTCGATGCCCTGCGCCGATGGGAACACCCTTTCGTTCTTCTTGATTTCAAGGTCTATTTTCGCGACCTGCTCGTGCACGATGTCGTGTGCCATCCAGTTCTCTCGCTTGTTGCCGCACAGCACGATGCCATCGTCGCAATAGCGGTAGAAGTAGCGGACGCCGTGCTTGTCCTTGAGGTAATGGTCAAGGAACACGGACAAAAGGAGGTTGCCGGAAGCCTGCGAGCTTCGCAGGCCGAAACTGATACCCTCGGGCAGGAGGTGCAGAAAATGGTCCAGGAGCGACAACAGAACATGGTCCTTGAATACTCTGCGGAAGCACCACATGACAAACACAGGCTTAGTATTGTCATAGAAGTGCTTGATGTCGAACTTGTAGCAATGGCGTGTGCCTTCGGGGTCGCGCTCCATGTCCAGTTGCATGCGCTTGCGCAGGTCGTGCGTGCCACGTCTCTTGATACTCGCTCCAGTCGTCCTGATGAACCGCTTGTGCAGATGCTGGTCCACGACGTTCATCACCGCATACACGGCGATGCGGTCGTACATGGACAGAATCTGCAAGCGTCTTGACTTGCCATACTCACAGATGGTGCGCTCGTGATAGCTGCCGAGCTGGAAGGAGCCGTCGGAAAGTTTGGCAGTCAATTCTGCTATAACCTCTTCACGATGGGCGAGCAGGTAGCGGCCCTGACGGCATCTCTTTCGCTTGGTCCCACAAAGCACGCGGTCAAACGCCTCCGACATGTTGCCGTAGGACGTCACCTCTTGCATGATATAGCCTTCTCTGTGCATGGTCTTTTCTGTATGGAAGATAAGGGCCTTCCTTCCCCGGGCCAGACTTCTTCGAATCGTTGCCGACCTACCAAACTCCATTGCCCGACACTTGATGTTTCAGCTTTCCACCTCGTCGAGGTGCTTTTGCTGTGGCTCGTTTCCCTCGGCACCGCCTCGGGGACACGTCCCCATCGTTGTACGCCGATTAGCTAGATTTCCAGGCGCGAGCCGACATTCGTGTTCGCATTCGAGGCATCGTTGTTCGCATTCGCAAACGAGACACCGCCATTCGCATTCGCATTGTTGTACCCGCGATAGACCACGCGGCCTATGGGAAACTCTACCGGGCTGCAAAGTTACTCATTCTCGGTGTAAAAAATGGCCGGGCGCTACACAATGAGCCAAAGCGACATCGCAATGATGCCTCCGAGCACTGTGCAGGCCCAGTCTATCCAGTCCCATTGACAGCCGTGGAGCTTGTCTTTGAGTTCGAGACATGAGGCTGCGACAATGGCAGAATAGATGGCCGGCCATGGCGACAAAGCACTCAAACCGACCAGAAAACCGCCGATAAGATGCTTGTAGCGGTTGCTTTTCTTTAGAAATGAGAAAATTTTGTTCATCGTTGAAAGTTTTGAATGAAACGTTATACCTTTGCATCTAAAAAAGATGACAGTACTACATGATACAGAAGGCTGGAATGGCTTTCTTCAAGAGCTATTTGAAGCCAAAGAGAAAGTGGAGCTTCAGCATGAATCGTTAATACGCCATCAGTCAGGCATAGCCGCAACTTTAATAGGCATAATCGCTGTTTTTGGCGATATGTCACAAGGGAGTATTCTTCTTCGCTGCTTGACAGTAGCGAGTGTGTTATTTCTGTTGCTGACTGTCCTTGCGGGTGTGTGCTTCTGCTTTTGGTTAGTTTCAATGCTTTGCAAAGAACTGGAGAATGCGCAACGGCAATATCGAGCAAGGAATACCCATCTAGAAGAATTACCCGTCTCGCCAGTTTACGGAATACTTGCGAAAGTCTTTCCCTGGCTGTTGAGCCTCGGTATTCTACTTTTGTCGGCAAGCATAGTGCTATCTTTACTGATTCATTGAGAAAATCAGCGTTTTTTTCATCGTTGTTTGTTTTTTCTTCCATATTTTGTTGTGTTTCGGAAAAATCTTATTACCTTTGCAGCAAAGCAATGTATCAAGTTATCCTCCGTCCGCGTTTATCGCGAGACACACGAGGAAGGTGACGGATCATTGCTTTTGTTTTTTATAAACTCGTAGAATGTGCATGAAGTTTCCGTCCCTATTGCATTTGACTTTCATTTCGACCCTATAGCAATCATCAACAACCTCGTAAACCTTAAAGTATGCGTCAGGGTGATCAATGCTTTCTTCATTTGGATCTATGAGTTTTGCTGTTCTAATGAGCTCGTGGGCTTTCTTCGCATATTCAAGTTTAAGAGGATACATTGGGTCGTCCTGATACTTGCTGATTGTTTCATCGTAGAAGGAACGTTTGATGACAATATTTGTTCCATCGGTCGCACTAACTTCAAATCGTTTTGCAGTGAATTTGCCGAGAGCCACTGCCGGTAATTTGTCTTTATACCAATTTACCAATGATTTTTTTGCTGTGTTAATCTTGGAGCGACTGACCTCTGTATCTATTTTATTTTGTTCAATGCTTCTTACTAACTTGCATGCAGCACATAGTTCATTTTCAGGAGCAAATCTCGCCAACTTGATTTTGTCCTTTGCGATGTCGCAGTCACGGCAACGACGAATCGTATAAGGATTGTAGTCGGGTACGGTTGTATTCTGCTTTCCTGGATTGAAATGGAAGATACCCTTTGTGTCGCGCTGCAGAGCTTCCTCTCCCAGTGCCATCGCCTCCTCATGGGGTGTGGCAGGATATTTGGACTTGCGAACCTGCACTACGGTGCAACGGCAGTTCCATCCGTTGGGTGGATAGTATTCCTCCCAGAACGGGTCTGACGGCGGAAGCGTCACGCCATTAAGCGCAGCATGCTCCGGACGCACCTTGCTATCGTTTGCCGTGCGGTACTGGAGGTTGTAGCGGTCGCCGTCCTCCGAGAACCGTTCCCACTTGGCAGCCATCTCCGCAGACGACTGTACGAAGTTGTACTCCGCACGGAGATAGTTGGAGTTGTAGGTCTTGTCGATCTTACGAACATCGTTCAAAAAGGCTTCGAACGTCTTTCTGTTGCCGTTAGAATCCAGCAAGGACGGGAACGCCTCGTTCAACTCATGAAAGGTTTTTATACCACTGAAAATATAATTAGAACGAGTGAGACGCTGGCGCATGAGGTCGGACATTTCCAATCGCTGCAAGTTGCGGTCGAGGACACTTGTATGAGCTTCTATCAAGCCTTGAACATTTTTATCAGCCAGAATGTCGATAGAGAAAGAACTTCCCTTTTGATGGAAAAGAACTTTCATTGCCTCCTTGAAGCCTTTGCTAACTTCTTCGCTTGGAAGGCACACGCTATCACCTGAGGCCAACCTAAGCATACGTTTTGCCAGAGGAGTGTCCACTTGATTCATGTGGGAATAAGAAAGCAATTCCTTTGGGAGTACCTTGCCCCTCATAATCGCTGCATTCAGTTCTGCCTCAAACTCAGCATAATCAGAAAGCGCATAAGTAGAAAGGTGCTTTTTCACAAGTGCCTCATCCACATTCTCAACTTTCCAGGTGTGTTCAAGTTTTCTGTAATTGGCAGAATCATTACAATAGTCTATGTAATGCCCCAATTCATGCAACAGAGGATTGTCTTGAACGAGCTGGCCATATCGAACGGCATTTGCATGAGCTTCTTTCCAACCTCTGTAACCTCGTTTGTTCACACGGATAATTGAAGGCAACTCATCGGTCATACCTTCCTGAAACGATGCACGTGCGCCATGATACTTGGATATTTTACCCAAATCAGCCTCACGCAGTTCTGGCAAGTCCTTGATTCCATGTCTGAGCGCAATTCGTGCAGCCTCTTCCGCTTGCTGCCTTACATACTTGTCGCTGATAACGCTTGCCCATTTCTTGGCAATAGCATCAATTTCTTCTTCATTCTTGCTCAGACACATGGAAGAAACCGAAAGCTCCTTACC
>ERZ1026846.2309-NODE-2309-length-10395-cov-6.519342_pt1 | contig 10395 bp, 6 predicted proteins | sample MGYA00380153_ERZ1026846 | MGnify/ENA primary metagenome ERZ1026846 (study PRJEB33269, sample SAMEA4719789) | human gut metagenome | biome: human-associated habitat; feature: organic feature; material: feces | place: Cameroon | collected 2013-10 ... | reverse complement strand
TCGTCGGCAGCGTCAGATGTGTATAAGAGACAGGATATAATTTTAACAAAATGCACAAAAGTGGATTTTGCTCCAAAGTTTTAAATTAAATATCTTGATATATTTCCGGCTAATTGATAAAATGTATAAGGATTAAGCACAGAAAAGGCTTTTTTGGCTTTCTTTTTGTGCTTGAAATAGTTTCATAAATCTATAAAGGAGAAAACAAACATGAAAAAATGGGTGTACTTATTTACCGAAGGTAACGCAAACATGCGTGAACTTCTCGGCGGTAAGGGTGCTAACCTGGCTGAAATGACCGGTCTTGGTCTTCCTGTTCCCCAGGGTTTCACTATTACCACAGAAGCTTGTACTCAGTACTATGAGGACGGCAGAGAAATCAATGAAGAAATTCAGGCTCAGATCAATGAATACATTGTAAAGATGGAGGAAATTACCGGTAAGAAGTTCGGTGACAAGGAGAATCCCCTTCTTGTTTCTGTTCGTTCCGGTGCAAGAGCTTCCATGCCCGGTATGATGGATACCATCTTAAACCTTGGCTTAAATGAGACTGTTGTAAACGTAATCGCTGAGAAGTCCGGCAACCCCCGTTGGGCTTGGGATTGCTACAGAAGATTCATCCAGATGTACTCTGACGTAGTTATGGAAGTTGGTAAGAAGTACTTCGAGGAACTCATCGACCAGATGAAGGCTAAGAAGGGCGTTACCTACGACGTAGAACTGACCGCAGAAGACTTAAAGGAACTTGCTTCCGAATTCAAGGCAGAATACAAAGAGAAAATCGGTGTAGACTTCCCCGACGATCCTAAGGAACAGTTAATGGGCGCTATCAAGGCTGTATTCCGTTCCTGGGACAACCCTCGTGCAAACGTATACCGTCGTGACAACGATATCCCTTATTCCTGGGGTACTGCTGTAAACGTACAGTCCATGGCTTTCGGTAACATGGGTGATGACTGTGGTACCGGTGTTGCCTTCACAAGAGACCCGGCTACCGGCGAGAAGAAGCTGATGGGCGAATTCCTTGTAAACGCACAGGGCGAAGACGTTGTTGCCGGTGTTCGTACACCTATGCCTATCGCAGAGATGGCTGATAAATTCCCTGAAGCATTCGAACAGTTCAAGAAGGTTTGCGAAACCCTTGAAAACCACTACAGAGATATGCAGGATATGGAGTTTACTGTTGAAAACAAGAAGCTTTACATGCTGCAGACCAGAAACGGTAAGAGAACAGCTCAGGCTGCATTAAAGATTGCTTGTGACTTAGTAGACGAAGGAATGAGAACCGAAAAAGAAGCAGTAGCTATGATCGATCCTCGTAACTTAGATACTCTGTTACATCCTCAGTTTGATGCTAAGGCTCTTAAGGCTGCAACTCCTATGGGCAAAGGTCTTGGTGCATCTCCGGGTGCTGCTTGCGGTAAAATCGTATTTACAGCAGAAGATGCAGAAGAATGGGCAGCTAAGGGTGAAAAGGTTGTTCTGGTTCGTCTGGAAACCTCTCCCGAAGACATCACAGGTATGAAGGTATCCCAGGGTATCTTAACCGTTCGTGGTGGTATGACCTCCCATGCAGCAGTAGTTGCCCGTGGTATGGGTACCTGCTGTGTATCCGGTTGCGGCGATATCGCAATGGATGAAGCAAACAAGAAATTTACTCTTGCCGGTAAGGAATTCCATGAAGGAGACTACATCTCCATCGACGGTTCCACCGGTAACATTTATGACGGTCAGATTGCAACTGTAGATGCAACCATCGCCGGTGAATTCGGCAGAATCATGGCTTGGGCAGATAAGTACAGAAAGCTGAAAGTTCGTACAAATGCAGATACTCCTTCCGATGCAAAGAAGGCTCGTGAGCTTGGTGCAGAAGGTATCGGTCTTTGCCGTACAGAGCATATGTTCTTCGAAGAAGACAGAATTGCAGCATTCCGTGAAATGATCTGCTCCGATACAGTAGAAGAAAGAGAAGAAGCTCTGGATAAGATTCTTCCTTATCAGCAGGGTGACTTCGAAAAATTATACGAAGCTCTGGAAGGATGTCCTGTTACCATCCGTTTCCTGGATCCGCCTCTTCACGAATTCGTTCCTACCGAAGAAGCAGACATCGAGAAGCTTGCTAAGGCTCAGGGCAAATCCGTTGAGACTATCAAGAACATCATTGCTTCCTTACATGAATTCAACCCTATGATGGGTCACAGAGGATGCCGTCTTGCAGTTACTTATCCTGAAATTGCAAAGATGCAGACCAAGGCTGTTATCCGTGCAGCTATCAATGTAAAGAAGGCACATCCCGATTGGAATGTAGAGCCTGAAATCATGATTCCTCTGGTATGTGAAGTTAAGGAACTTAAGTACGTTAAGAAGGTAGTTGTAGAAACCGCTGACGCTGAAATCGCAGCAGCAGGCATCGACCTCAAGTACGAAGTAGGTACCATGATCGAGATCCCGAGAGCAGCTCTTACCGCTGATGAAATCGCTAAGGAAGCTGACTTCTTCTGCTTCGGTACCAACGACTTAACCCAGATGACATTCGGCTTCTCCCGTGATGATGCCGGTAAGTTCTTAAATGCTTACTATGATGCAAAGATCTTCGAGAACGATCCGTTTGCTAAGCTTGACCAGACCGGCGTTGGCAAGCTGATGGATATGGCTATCAAACTTGGTAAGCCTGTAAATCCTAAGCTTCATGTTGGTATCTGTGGTGAGCACGGCGGAGATCCTTCTTCCGTTGAATTCTGCCACAAGATCGGCTTAGACTATGTATCCTGCTCACCTTTCCGTGTTCCTATTGCACGTCTGGCAGCAGCTCAGGCAGCTATCGCTGACGAGAAATAATACAAGGTCTGTAACGGACATTTGAATTATTGCATAAATACAGAAATCCCCCGTACTTCGTAAGGAAGTATGGGGGATTTTTTTGAAATGAAAAATGAACCTTTTCCGGGTTCCCGACAGAATAAAGTAAAGGATAAAGCGAGGAGGTGCAGCGATGACGAAACTTCAGATGGAAGAATTGTTGAATACATATGGGGATGCCGTTTTTAGTTTTTGCCTGTATCTTACGCAAAACAGGGAACGTGCACAGGATTTGTACCAGGAGACCTTTCTGAAGGCTTGGGAGTTTCGGAACCGCATCACTTATAACGAAGAGCAGAATCTGTTAATGGCACGTAATTATGTGATAGGAATTGCCATCCGTACCTGGAAAAATGAGAAACGGAAGTTGTGCAAACAGGAAAAGGAGGTCGTGGTTGACTGGGAAAATCAGGACCTTTTGGAAAATATAAAAAGTCAGGCGGACGTGGAAACGGATGTGATAAAAAAGGAGAGAAGCAAAGTCCTGCATGAGATTGTGGATGAACTGCCGGAAAAACTGAAACTGACGATTTACCTTCATTATACCATGGATATGAAAATTGAGGAGATTGCAAAGTTATGCAATGTGCCGAAAGGAACGGTAAAGAGTCGTTTGCATCATGCCAGGATGAAAATTGTAAAAGAGATGGAGGAACATGGCTATGGAAGACCGTTATGAAGAACTGATGAAAGAGGAATTTGCTCCTGTTTATAAGACAGATACTTCGGTAAATCGAACAATTCTCGAAAGAGAGAAAGCTGTTTCTATGAAAAATCATCGGAAGCCGGCATATAGAAAATGGGCGGCTGCAGCCATAACGGTACTGCTTCTTGCCGGAACGGTGGGCAGTGTGAATGCGGCAAGCGACGGAGCTGTAACAAAAGCCGTAAAAAACTGGATACACACAGCCGTGTATGGGGATGTGAAACAGGAGTCCATGGTATCCTATATCAATGAGCAGGGGGACAGTGTGATTGCATCGGATGCTTCGGATAAGCCGGAATGGAGCTTTTCCGTTACGAAAGAAGAAATCGTGCCGGGAGAGGAACACGGCGGATTTGTTTTTGAGACGGAAGAAGGAGACAAATATTCTTACGAATATGTATTCCCGGCTAATTTTACGGAGGAAGACAAGGTATACGAAATCCGAAAAATTCTATCGGAGGATTTGTACCCGGAAGAGAAGGAACAGGAATTTATTGAGAAATATGAAAAAATCGCCGTGACAGCAAAAGAATCCTATATCAGGGAAGCATTTGCAGAGGTGGTAAAGGAAAAGAAAGAAGGAGAATTTGTTCTGGTGGATGCGTACCCTTTGCTGCAGGAAGAAAATCGGATGGCGCCGACAAAGGACTATGCCTGGTTTGAAATTCCACAGAAGGATGTGAGGTTAAGAACTGCCACTAAGGAGGATGCCGCAAAATATACGAATATAAAGACCGGCGACTGGATTTCTGTTGTGCAGGTAAACAGTACGACAAATCCGAATATCAAATTGGATGTAACCGTGAAATTATCCAATCGGAATAAAATTGAGGTGGTCCATATACAGCCGAGATAAAGGAGGGGTTAGGATGAAGAAAAAATATACGGTCATACTTCTTATCACGATACTGGGTTTCTGCACAGTAATGGCCTTTTGGATGGGAAAGAAAAGCAAACCGGACTTTACGGAGGAAGAGTATTTTTGTGACGGCGCAGACCCTACGCAGAGCTATTCGGAGAATACCGTACTTTATCTGGATGATGCGGGGATATTGCATCTTATTGACACAGGTTCCGGCAAGGATATGGTTTATTGTGACAGACCGAACTGCGTACATGAAGGCTATTCCCGTAAAAACGAGACACCCTCCTGCCCGGCAGCTTTTTGGGGAGCAGGAAGTGTACCGGTGCCTTTTGGCGGTCATCTCTATTTTATCGGAGATATGTCGGAAGAAGATATTCTGACGAAGTTTCTCTATGAAATGGACACAGACGGTGAAAACCGCAAAAAGGTTGCCACTCTAAACGGTGTACAGAGTATCCGGTATGTGTTGTACCGGGACCGGTATGCTATAGGAGCGTTTAGTAACAGAAGCGAGATAAATGAGGATGGGCAGATTGTTAACGACGATAAGCCGGAGACAGGTATCTTTGTTATTGATCTTTCCGATTATACGGTGTATATGGGGGATAAGGTAACAGGCGAGCAGGCAAATATTACAGGGTTGTATTACGAGGATGGGGCGGTTTATTATTCCGTCATTCGTTTTGGGGATGATATCACGGAGCTTATGGTAGAGGATGGCGCAGAGAACAATTCGAATTCCTTTAGCTACAATCATATGCTGTATGAAATATATAAATATGATATCAAAGGGAAGCGTACAATACGGATAAAGACATTTGACCATCTGAGCAACCTGCAGTTAGCGGAGGGCAGCGCTTATGGGGAATGCCAAGAAGATTATTTTGTGTTTGACTTAAAAAGCGGTGAAACCAAAGAATTGCCCATAGACCGGAACACAAAAACTGCGTCGGGCAGATTTGCAAAACAGGGGGATACTTTGTACTATGCCCTTTTAGACAGCGACAGGGAAGAAGTCATCTATTATTGTATGAAAGAGGAGAAGATAAACGAACTGATGAGGATGCCGTCCGCATCTGCCTTTGGAATTGTCAACATATGCGGCAGTTCGGTATACATCAACTATACCGATGAAAAAGGCCGCTTCTGCCTGGGGGTATTAAGCAGGGACGATTATGATGAGGGTGTATTTCAGCCCAGAAAGCTCAGGTACTATAACGAAGAAGAAGAGGATACTGCCGGAGAGGATGCAGACACAGAGGAAGAGGCTGCTGAAATCATAACCTTTACTGTCCCGGATATCTGCAGAATAGAGGAGAATAATCTGCGCCATCTGAATGAGGCACTTAAGGAGGATGGGTATTCCTACAGAATGCAGATAAATTATCTGGAATATGAAACGTATACGGAGCGGCTGAAAGAAGCATTAAAAAACGGAGATATTGATATTGCTTTTTTAGGCCTGGACAATGAAGGGAACCGTAATTCTGTCTACACGCTTATCCATTCCGGTCTTCTACTCAACCTTGATGAAATCCTGTCACAGGAAAACGGAGCGGCGCTTTATCAGGCATTTCCGCAGGCTCTCTGGGAGTCGGTGAAATGCGACAGGCATATTTATTCCATTCCTTCGGTGCTGGCAAACGATGAGGGAGTGTATGCTGCATTCAACAGGGATTATGTTGCGGATGATGAGATAGAGGCGTGGGACGGAAGCATAGAGGGGATTTATGAAATCATTAAGAATACGGAATGGGACAAAGAAGACAGTCCCCGTTTCCAATATCTTATCAGTGGGTATTCCTTTGAGGATATGATAGGATGTGAAATCAGGAACGGACTGCTTTTTGATTATGAATCGCTTACGGTGGAAAATCCTTTGGAGTCTGAGAAGTTTACCGGTTATCTGAAGGTGCTGGAGCAAATGAAGAAAGATGGGTTTATGACGGACTCGGTGTCCTACCTTTCCAATTCCGGTACAAACAATACGGAAGTGCTGCAAACGGTGGAGGAAGGAAACTATATGGTGGCATTGTCATACGGTGCGGTGGATGAGGCATTTCAGAAGGATAATGTAGCGGTTAAAAAGATTAAGCCGTATCTTTCGTCAAGGATAAACGGCTCAGTAGGTATCGCCCGGAATTGTGAGAACCTGGAAGATGTGGTGGAATTTCTGAAGCTTTTTTATGAGGACGGAAAGTATGGCAATCTTCTTTTATATGGACAGGAGGACGTGGACTATAAGGTGACGGATGGGGTTGCCTGTCATATGGACGGAAGTGCTCTGGAGAATGCGTATCTCAGTAAACTCTGCTTCAACCTGTTTGTAAACGTTTGTCCTGTAGAAGGAGAAAACTATGTAACCAATCGGAAAGAGGAGTTCTTTTCCTTTTATGACGGCATTAAGATGTCACCGTTTATCGGGTTTGAACCGGATACCGATGGGACTGATAATATAAGAAAGGATATGGATGAATTTATGGATAGTCTCACGGATAAGACGGTGGAAGAGGCTGCCCGCAGCACTGGAAATAAACTTGCGTCCGATGGCATGGAGGAATATCTTTCAAGAGTTCAAAGCCAGTGGGAGGAATACAGGCAATGATATTGAAATTAGAGGAGCTTACGAAGATTTATAAGGATACCACGGCGCTGGACAATATAACGTTTTCTTTTACCTCTGGAATATACGGTCTTTTGGGACCGAACGGCGCCGGAAAATCAACCATGATGAATCTCATTACAGACAATCTGAAGCCCACAAGGGGACGGGTATTGCTTGATGGCTGCAGTATTGAAAAAATGGGGAAGGAATACCGGAAACTTCTGGGATATATGCCGCAGCAACAGAATATTTACCCGGAGCTCACCCTCAGGCGTTTCCTGTATTTTATGGCTGCCCTTAAGGGTTTGAAAAAAGATGAGGCGGAAAAAGAAATAGACGGTTATGTGCAGATGGTAAAACTGGAAGAGGTACTTGGAAAGAAGTTAGGAACTTTTTCCGGCGGAATGAAACAGAGGGCTTTAATTGCACAGGCACTTATCGGAAATCCGGGTATCCTGATTTTGGACGAACCCACGGCGGGACTTGACCCGAAAGAGAGAATACGCATTCGTAATCTGATATCAGAGGTTGCCCGTGACAAAATTGTGATTATAGCGACACATGTGGTTGCGGATATTGAATTTATTGCAAAGGAAATTATCATGCTGAACAGGGGAAGTATCCTGCGGAGCGGTTCTCCGGCGATGCTGCTTGGGGAACTGGACGGAAAAGTATGGAACATTTTTTTGCCGGATGAAGAGCTGGAAGAAGTAAATGCCAAATACAAAGTCAGCAATATTGCAAGGGATGGGGAGGGAGTGGTTGCCCGGATTATTGCAGAGTCCTATGACGGCAGATGGAAAAAAGAAGCGGTGCGTCCGAATTTGGAAGATTTATATCTGTACCTTAACGGAGATTAAAAATGGAATTGTTAAAAAATGAAATCTGTAAATTGCTGACCAAAAGAGCGGCGGTGTTTTTTCTGCTTCTGATTGCAGCCAATATGCTGCTGCAGATATATACCATGCATACGCCGGGCGAGGATGGATATTCTCTTAAGGATTACAGCGGGGCATACCGGGAACTTGACTCCTGCGGCAGGGAAAATCTTCTGAGCCGGCTGGAAGAACGGGCAGCAGGGGCGGATACATTTGGCAAAAGGAATCTGTATGACAGGGTTTATAAGGAAGTGCTGGCATCTCTTAACTATGCGGAATATCTGAATTCCATTGAGGAAAAAGCAGAAGAGGCTGCCATTTTGAACAGAATTTCCCACGATGACGGATATGCGGTAAGAAATGCGGAAATAACAAGAAAAGTGTACAGCAAACTTAGCGGAACGAAGCCGGAAGTGGAAGATACCATGGGTGTCCTTAATATAACCGACAATGAGATTACCGATTATTTGCTGATGGTGATGCTCTTTGTTACGGCAGTTAATCTTGTTTTCCGGGAAAAAGACGGAAATCAATTTGAACTCTTAAGGACGACACAAAACGGCAGAAGGAAACTGATGCGCTCCAAAGTTTTTGCTATGTCTGTTTTTGTCTTATTGGGAATAGTTTCTTTGTACGGAATAAATGCGGTAATAAGCAGGTGTTTCTATGCGCCCATAGATTATGGCAGTCCGTTACAAAGTGTGCCGGCATACCGGTACAGTCCCTTTGCCTTAACAATAGGCAGCTTTCTGGTTTGTTATTTTGGGATAAAAACGGTAAGCTGCATTTTGCTGGGGCTTCTGTTTATGTGGATATGTGCGGTATGCAGCAACATCGTTTTTGTATTTTCCGCTTCGGCAGCGGCGGTTTTTGCGGAAATACTCTGCTATACCAAAATTTCCGGAACACATTTTCTGGCATTTTTAAAATACATAAATATTCAATACGGTGTCAGAACCGGCGGCATGTTTTCCGATTATGTGAATCTGCGTGTATGGGGTTATCCGGTTAACACCTGCTTTTTATACGGAATATTCTGGCTGGTACTCATAACGATGCTTTTTTATTCTGTTACAAATTATCTGGAGATGCCGCACGAAAAGAGGAAAGTGTCCCTGCCGATGGGCGAAATGCGGAAACATTTTGGGTGTCATACTTCTCTTTTTTTACATGAAGTCTATAAGCTGCTTGTTCCCGGCAGGGGCTTTCTTGTTCTGCTGTGTTCCTGCCTGCTTACAATTTGGTGGAATCCGGCAGAAAAAATCCGTTTTGCATCCGTTGATGAAATTTATTATAAAGAGTATATGGATAAATTTTACGGTCCTCTGGACGAGAAAAACGGTAACAGAATAACAGAAGAAAAGGAAAAATATGAGCAGATGTATGCCGATATATCCGCTGACAGGGAGCAGGGTAAAAGTGAGAATTACATTCGTATAAAATACAAAGAGGGGTTAAACAGACAGGCTGCGTTTGACTTGGTTACGGAACATGTGGACTATCTGCAATCCTCTGAATTTCTGCAATCCCGAACCGGAGGATGGCTATTTTATGATGAAGGATACGCTATTCTGACGGACGGCCAAAACTCCCGTAACCGGGATGTTTCACAGGCTTTTGTATACCTTATATTGCTGATTGCCCTGACATGCGGCATTTACGGTGTTGACTATGCAAATTCGGAAAAGAGACTTTTGCAAACCACGTATCTTGGCAGAAGAGAGCTTCAGAACAAAAAAAGGGTGTTGGGGATTTTGTGCACATGGATGGCATTTGTTATCGTATATATGGTGCGGCTTTGCAATGTACTCGGTGCCTATGGTACCCGCGGGTTGTTTGCTTCGGCCGCCTGCATGGAGCATTTGTCACGGATTCCGAAGAATATAACGGTATTACAATACATTTGCCTTATCATGTTCATACGGCTTATCGGCGGACTGCTTGTCACCGGTACGGTTCGTGTATTGTTTATCCGCCTGCAGAGCAGTATTTCCGTGATTAGCTGTATGATTGTGATATTCCTGATACCGCTTGCACTGGCAGCCGGCGGTATCCCCCATGCCCGGTATATCTTGTGCAATCCGTTGTTCTTGGGAAATGTGTTTAGTTATTAGAACGGTAGGGCTTTTTTTCATTGGTCAGACCCAGTATATAGTCTATGCTGGTATTATACAGAAGGGCTAATTTTATAAGAATGCTTGTGGGAACATCATTTTCGCCGGTTTCATATTTGGAATATCCTGTTTTAGATTATTGACATTTAACTTGAAACAGGATTTCACCCCGACTATGATGAGGGTGAACAAAATTTATCAATGCTGTCAAGTTACGTTGTATCACAAGGAAAGTGGGTATATTATTATTCTTCTGATGAAATAATGAAAATGGATGAAAACAAAAATATATATACGGTACTTTCGGTTAGTGACATAAAAGGCATTTGTGTGCTGGGAGACTGGATATATTATTATAAGTATAATGA
>ERZ1026846.2299-NODE-2299-length-10429-cov-41.917100_pt1 | contig 10429 bp, 10 predicted proteins | sample MGYA00380153_ERZ1026846 | MGnify/ENA primary metagenome ERZ1026846 (study PRJEB33269, sample SAMEA4719789) | human gut metagenome | biome: human-associated habitat; feature: organic feature; material: feces | place: Cameroon | collected 2013-10 ... | reverse complement strand
CAGCTGCGGGATGAAGAGGAGATTTCCTATCTGTATGCAGTGCCGTTGGATTAAAGGAGGTTTTGGGGCAGGAATTTTCTGTAAGGTGGAAGAAAACAGTGGTTTTTTTTGTAACCAACTGCAAAAATCAGCGTCTTTCCTTATAGAAAGACAACAACAGCAGAAGAACATATTTACATAATCTTCGAAAAGGGAGGAAAAAGCATATGAAACGAAAACTAGTTACAATTTTGATCGGATGTATGACGTTAGGATTATTCGGGTGTGGCAGTGGATTATCTGATACGACGAAGCAGTTGACGCCGCAACAGTCGGAGGACAGTGAACAAAACGCCGATCATACAGGAAATGAGGATCAGCAGGCAGAGGCTGATACGACAGAAAAGAAAGCGGAAGATGACAGCACAGAAACCACCTTTGGTTACCGTTACCGTCAGTTTGCCCTGAATCTGCTGCAGCAGACATATGAGGATGGAAAAAATGAGATGATATCTCCATTGTCGGTATTAGCGGCGCTTACGATGACAGAAAATGGTGCAAAAGGTGATACGCTGTCACAGATGGAGCAGGTTCTGTCAGATGGAACACCGGTAGGGCAGCAGGGCAGAGAGCTTTCTTCGTATATGAAAAAACTGACCGGTACAGAGAATGCGCATCTGAATATCGCAAATTCAATCTGGCTGAAAGATGCAGACACCTTACATGTGGAGGATGATTTCCTGAGAAAGAACACGGAATTATTTGATGCGGAAATTTTTAAGGCACCATTTGATGACAGCACGTTAAAGGATATCAATACGTGGGTTTCCAATAAGACCGAAAAGATGATTCCGGAGATATTGGATCAGATTGAATATGATTCGGTGATGTATCTGATCAACGCAGTTGCCTTTGATGCAAAATGGCAGTCTCCGTATGAAAAGGAGGATGTGCAGGACGGCACTTTTACACCGGAAAATGGAGGCAGCCAGAGTGTCGATATGATGTACTCCACAGAGGGCTATTATCTGGAGGATGACAGTACGACAGGCTTTATCAGACCTTACGAAGAAGGTTACAGCTTTGTCGCACTGCTTCCAAAGGAAGGAATCAGCATGAGCGATTATATCAGCCAGATGAGTGCAGAAAAGCTGGTAACTGTCATTGCAAATGCAGGCACGGATTACGAGGTGGACGCCGCGATTCCAAAGTTCAAGTCGGAATATTCGGTAGAACTGAATGACACTTTGAAAAATATGGGAATGACAGATGCGTTCGATCCTGAAAAAGCAGACTTTAGCGGAATCGGAACGAGTGACCGCGGAAATCTTTACATTGATATGGTACTTCATAAAACGTACATTGAGGTAGATGAGCAGGGAACAAAAGCAGGAGCGGCAACAGTAGTTGGAATTGCAGAGTACGCCTCGTTGGAGACACCTGTTGTCAAGACCGTGCATTTAGACCGCCCATTTGTCTATGCCATTATTGACAACGAAACGCAGATGCCGATTTTCCTTGGTGTGACAGAAACGATTACACAATAAAAATTTTTTTGTAGCAAAAAATTTTATCAGTTTATGTCAAAAAACAGTAAAATCGTTAAAAAATTAACATGTACGAAAAAAGATACTTGAGATTATGGCAGAATTCCTTTATACTTATTCTCGGTCTGACAGGAAAGAGAAACTGACCTGAATATTTATTTTTAGACCAGAAGGAGAATTTATATTATGAAGAAAAAACTTGTATCAGCACTGGCTCTTATGATGTCCTGTGTGATGCTGGCAGCATGCGGCGGAAACAAAGTGGAAGAGAATACAGCCACTCCGCAGACTGAGACCAGCGAAGCAGTCACAGAATCAACAGAGGAAGCAGCAAGTACAGAAACTGAAGCAGCAGGCGAATTGACAGATGTGAATGTAGCCGCCTTAAAAGGACCGACAGCTATGGGAATGGTGAAGCTGATGGATGATTCCGACAACGGAGATACCGGAGCAAATCATTACAATTTTACCATTGCAGCATCACCGGATGAGATCACACCGCAGATCGTGCAGGGAAATGTGGACATTGCAGCAGTTCCGGCAAACCTTGCATCTGTTTTATACAACAAAGAGGGTGTGGATGTCAGCGTTTTGGCAGTCAATACGTTAGGTGTATTATATATTGTGGAAAATGGCGACAGTGTACAGAGTGTTGCTCATTTAAAAGGAAAAACCATCTATGCCAGCGGAAAGGGTGCAACACCGGAATACGCATTAAACTATATGCTGACTGCAAATGGCATTGACCCGGAAAAAGATGTCACAATCGAATACAAATCCGAGCATTCTGAATGTGTGGCAGCACTCGCAGCAAATGAGGATGCAGTGGCAATGCTTCCACAGCCATTTGTGACTGTGGCAATGACACAGAATGAAAATATCCGTGTGGCACTTGACCTTACCGAAGAGTGGGAGAAGGCTTCCGGCGATGGGGATACAAAGGCAGCCTTAATTACCGGAGTTGTGATCGCAAGAAATGATTTTATTGAAGCGCATCCGGACGCAGTTGAGACATTTTTGCAGCAGTATGAGGCTTCTGTAAACTATGTAAATGACAATGTGGCAGATGCGGCAGTCCTTGTCGGAAACTACGATATTGTTGCAGCACAGGTAGCAGAGAAGGCAATCCCGGAATGTAACATTACATTTATTGCCGGAAATGATATGAAAGCAAAATTAAGCAGCTATCTTGGAATTTTATTTGAACAGAATCCGGCAGCAGTCGGTGGAGCATTACCAAATGATGATTTCTACTACAACGCAGACTAGGAAGAAAAATAAAATAAAACTCTGGACCATTGCATTCTGGCTGTTACTCTGGCAGTTTGCAAGCATGGCATTAGACAAGCAGATATTACTGGCATCGCCCCTTTCAGTGGGGCGGTGCCTGCTTTCGTTGGTGAGAACCTTTTCCTTCTGGGAGTCAATCTGGTTTTCGCTGGAGCGCATCGCACTTGGTTTCTTCTGTGCAGCGGCAGGCGGCGTTTTGCTTTCTGCATTGGCATATCATGTGAAATTAATACGCGATATCCTTGCACTTCCGGTGGCTGTATTAAAGGCTACTCCGGTCGCATCTTTTATTGTGCTGGTGCTCATCTGGATGCCATCAAGAAACCTGTCAATACTGATTTCTTTCATCATGGCATTTCCAATCATTTATACAAATCTTCTGGAGGGATTTGAGCATCTGGACCGGAAACTTTTTGAGATGGCAAAAATCTTTCGGATGACATTCTGGAACAAAATGTATTACCTTTATTTTGGGGGACTTTTTGCGTATTTTCGTTCTGCCTGTGCAATTGCCATCGGCATGTGCTTTAAGGCGGGGATCGCAGCAGAGATCATTGGCATTCCAAAAGGCTCCATCGGAGAAAACCTTTACAATGCAAAGATTTATCTGGAGACACCTGACCTGTTCGCCTGGACATTTGTCATTATTGCAGTGAGTGTGCTTTTTGAAAAAATTTTTCAGTGGCTGTTGTCATTGCTGGCGCATCGGTTAAGTGTAAAATAATTTGCGGTTTACGCATGTGCACAAGGCAAAAAGGATAGCAGAAAACAAAAAGTGAATTGGTAAAAGAGAAAAGAAATGGATATCATAGTAAAAAATTTATGTAAATCATATGATCATAATCGGGTATTAAATCATTTTTCCTGTACGTTCAGGGAGAAAAAAATGACCTGTATTATGGGAAAATCAGGCATCGGAAAATCCACGCTGCTATCGATTCTGATGGGATTGGAGAAGGCAGATGAGGGAACTGTTTCCGGTATGGAGCATCAAAAGATCAGCGCAATATTCCAGGAAAACCGCCTGTTTGAAAATCTGGATGCGGTGACCAACATTCATATCACAACCGGAAAAACAAAAGAAGAGATTGCAGGCTTTTTAAAGGAAATGGAACTTGACGATGTTGCAGGAAAGCCGGTAAGTGAGTACAGCGGCGGCATGAAACGCCGTGTGGCGATCGCAAGGGCACTTCTGGCAGAGTATGATATTTTGATCATGGATGAGCCTTTGCAGGGACTTGACGCAGAGACGAAGGAGAAAGTTGCCAAAGTCATAAAAATGCAGACTGCCGGAAAAACGGTTCTTTTTGTCACGCATGATGAGAAAGAGGCAGAATTTTTTGAGGCAGAGTGCGTGGAACTTGCCTGAATTTACGCAAAAAAGAGGCAGATCAGCACAGTAAATGTGTGGTCTGCCTCTTTTTTTAACGGTTCATTTCAGACTGATAGCCTGAAGTATTCTTATGCTGTTTGATAATGCTGTCGATCTCCTCTAAGTCCGTGAAGACCATATCGCCGATGACACTGTGTTTGATGGCAGCCATGGCATTGCCGTATTCCAAAGCTTTCTGGCAGTCCCCATGTTTTAAATATCCATACAATGCACCGGATACATAGGCATCGCCGCTTCCGATACGGTCCACAACGTCAATATTATTGTATGGATTTTCCCTGTAATAAGTATTATTTTTTGCAGAATAGATGATGGAAGTAAAATTGTGCTTCTTCGGAGTGATGACAGTCCGCTCTGTGGAAGCGACAACGGAAATCGGGTATTCCTCACAGAAAGATTTCTGGATCTCGTTGATCGTACCTGTTTTTCCAAAGGTAAGTCTGGCAGTGTCTTCGGAGCAGAAGAAAATGTCTACATAAGGAAGAATGGTTTCAATGCATTTTCTTGCTTCCTCTCCAGTCCAGAGATTGGCACGATAGTTTACGTCAAATGAGATCAGGGTTCCCTGCTTTTTAAATTCTTTGATACAGTGGATCGCAAAATCCTGTGCCTTTCCGCCGAGCCCGAGCGTAATGCCGCTTGTGTGGAACAGACGGGTGTTATAAAAAAGTGTCTGTGGCACATCTGAGATTTCTATATTATTAATGGAAGAGTGTTTTCTGTCATAGACTACGCGAGGCTTTCTAGGGTAAGAACCATATTCATAATAGTAAATACCGACACGGCTGTCGTCGGAATGGTCTTCGATCAGATAATTCTCGCTGACTCTGGAAGCATTCAGCTGATTCTTGATAAAGGCTGCCAGCAGATTCGTTGGTATTTTTGAGATGATGGCAGTGTTTAAACCAAGCTGCCCAATCTCAGATGCGATATTTAACTCTGCACCGCCGAGATGTTTCATAAATGTATCACCCTGTGCAAGGCGTCCATTGATCGGTGTAGAAAGCCTTAATAAAATTTCCCCTAATGTGATGACATCATATTTACGATCCATAGTCGTTTTCCTCCTGTTTTTGGAAAAAATATGTAGTTCGGTTCTGTCAGTTTGTAATGATCGGTTACAATTTTACTGGTAGATGTAAAATTGTAAGTTTTGTATTACGAAACAAAGTTCTGCAATATGAACCACTTTTGAATAAATTATAGCGCATGGGACAGGAAATGAAAAGTCCTTATTTAAAAATATTTTTGAAAAGATTGAAAAAACATATTTGACATTTGTGAGAATGATGTTATAATGAGGTTACAAATTGTGAAACACTGTTTCACTATATGGAACATACGGATTTAAAATATGGAGGATTTAAAAATGGCAAAGAAAGTCGTTACATTTGGTGAGATTATGCTTCGTCTTGCACCAGAAGGATATTATCGTTTTGTACAGGCTACATCATATGGCGCTACCTATGGTGGTGGAGAGGCTAACGTAGCTATCTCTTTAGCAAACTATGGTATGGATGCAAGCTTTGTAACAAAATTACCGGCCCATGAGATCGGACAGGCAGGTGTGAACTCTTTAAGACAGTTCGGAGTTGATACTTCCAAGATCGTCCGCGGTGGTGACAGAGTAGGTATCTACTTCTTAGAGAAGGGCGCAAGCCAGAGACCATCCAAAGTTATTTATGACCGTGCAGGGTCTGCAATCGCAACAGCAACAACAGCAGATTTCAACTGGGATGAGATTTTCGAGGGAGCTGACTGGTTCCATTTCACAGGTATCACACCAGCACTTGGTGACAATGTAGCAGAGATCTGCTTAGAGGCTTGTAAGGCTGCAAAAGCAAAAGGAATCACAGTAAGCTGTGACTTAAATTACCGTAATAAATTATGGTCCAAAGAGAAAGCCGGACAGGTTATGGGCGAGCTTTGCAAATATGTAGATGTCTGTATTTCTAACGAGGAAGATGCAAATGATGTATTCGGAATCAAATCTGAAGGTACAGAAGTAACAGCAGGTGAGTTAAACAAAGCCGGATACAAAGAGGTTGCCCAGAAATTAACAGATCGTTTCGGATTCAAGAAAGTAGCTATCACATTGAGAACTTCTATCTCTGCAAACGATAATAAATGGGCAGCAATGTTATACGAAAACGGAGAGAGCTATTTCTCTAAAGAATATTTAATGCACATCGTTGACCGTGTAGGTGGTGGAGATTCCTTCGGTGGCGGATTAATTTACGCTTGCTTAAATGACTACGCTCCACAGGATACAATTGAGTTTGCAGTTGCTGCAAGCTGTCTGAAACACTCTATCGAAGGTGACTTCAACCAGGTTAGCGTTTCTGAAGTTCAGAAATTAGCTGGTGGAGATGCTTCCGGACGTGTTCAGAGATAATAAATTTATTTTGCTATAAATTTCTTTGCTGATTTTTGGCAGAGAAACATTTATAATTCCTTTCCCTAATTTAATATATGGAATCGGTGGATCACCCAGTTCGCCGGTTCGGGAAAAGCCGTACATCATTTTTATGTGCGGCTTTTTTCCTTTTCAGAAAAAAGTTTCATAAATTCAAGATTTTACTATCATTTTGTGGCAAGCATTTCTTATGCAAAATATACAAAAAAATGCTGGAAAGCTTTCTTGCAGTTTTCACAAAATTATGAAAATGAAAAAGAAATATACTGACAGTTGCAGACTTTTCGTGTTAAAATCGAATAGAAAGGAGAATCAGAAAAAAATGTTTGAAGTAGGAGAATATATTGTTTATGGATGTAAAGGTGTATGTCAGGTAGAAGAGATTACGCATATTGATATTCCTGGCAGTAATAAGGACAGGCTGTATTATGTTTTGGCACCGTTAGAGGACAGAAACGGCAAAATATATGCCCCGACCGATAATGCCAAGGTGGCAATGAGAAAAGTTATTACCAAACAGGAGGCAGAGCAGCTGATCGAGGAGATGCCGCAGATCGAAGAACTGTGGGTAGCCAATGAAAAACAGCGGGAACTGCAATATAAAGAGGCGTTAAAGACCTGTGATTTCAGGGCATGGATCAGTATTATCAAGACATTATATTTCCGAAAAAAAGAGCGGATCGCCCAGGGCAAAAAAATAACATCTTTGGATGAACGTTATTTAAAGGCTGCAGAAAATGAGCTTTATGGCGAATTGTCACTGATACTGGGGCTGCCTAAGAGCCAGATGGAAGATTTCATTTGCAGAAAGCTTGAGGCGTAGTAATTTAGGTTATGTACAAAATATTGCAGTCTGGCATGCTTATGAAGGCATGAATGTGAAATGGACGAATATTGTGTAACGAAAACAATATTCGCCCATTTTACATTCATTGCATTTTAGTTATGATACTGCAATATTTTGAATTTACCATTTGTAAAAATTCAATCTTAAAATCCGTCAGTTCAGGTCATGAGCAGCAGAACGTAAATCTTTATGATCAAATAAGAGTTACTTTTCTATAAAAAACTATTTGTACCAGTAAAACCCATCATTTTGAGTATGAACGAAAGCACCTTTAGGTACTTGTTTGCAAATAATGTGGACATCCATGTAATCCGGCATTGGAGAAAGCATACCAATAATCCCCATTGGAATACATATTCCCGAAAGAAATGCATTGGGTGGAGATAAAAGAAATATAGCCAAAGGTATTATACCTAAAAGCATAGGCATTAAACTCATTATTACAAAACGACGTTTGCTGATTGGTTCGTGACATACTGCAAAAGCAGCAAACTTTTTTAAACAGATTCCTATGTAAACTTTTTGACCTTTTTTATAACAAACTCCATGTAAAACTTCGTGAACAGGCAGCAATAGCAGCCCCAATATTATTCCGAATGGAACATATATCGGATGCATTGCTTTTTCGCCAATCATAAACCATTTAATGCATATTATCGCATAACTAAAAATAAGTGGTAAAATACCATATAACAGACTGCTTTTAAAAATATTATCCGGTCTTTCTATTCGTTTTGCATTGTTTGGCAACGTGTTTTCTGGGAAATCTGTATCCCAAGATTTATTACCGCACCAAATTATTTTAGGCATAAATGCATCTCCTCTAAATCCCGATTGTTTTAATTCTTTTCAGTTCCACCTTCTTGCCTTTCGGACATAGCCCTTGATGGACAGCAGATATTTTCCCGCAGGAACATCGTATTGTCAGCTATATAGTAGTATTCACTCCGTTTACAGCAGCATGCTCATTTTCATCCATTGGAATAATAAGACATTTCTGACCGTTGATGGTATCAGAATGAATCTGTCCGACTTTTTCCGGTTTTACACGGAGAATGACATCATAAGTTTTGACTGCAGGGACATCATCATCCGAATCATCGACTGGGATGGAACGGGTTTCTTCCAGCTGATGTTTCAGGCTTTCCACCTGTTCTACCAGTTCTAGTTTTTCTTTGCGTTTCGCATTTGCCTCGACTAACTTTGGATCAACTAAATGTTCGGCGGACGGTAAATCTTCACTGAAAGTGTCCTCGTAGGTTTTCTCGATTACAGCTGTCTGTTCCTCGGAAAGTCCGCTGTCGGAGAGGACAGAAGCGATATCGGTCAGGGTGAGCGGTGCCTGCTCTTTTTCTTCCTCATCCTCGGCAGGAACTTCAATTAAGCCACTGAGATTTCCCTGAATGTCAAGAAACATAGCGTCGCTTTCCTCATCATCTTCCCCAATCACATCTTTAACGATGTTCTGGAAGGTGAGTTTCTTTTCTGTTGCGGTAAACTTGGCACCGCAGCCAAGACCGGATTCCATGAATTCCGCATGTGGTGTCTTGGTATCCCTTGTATAAAACATAACAGAGTGGATGTCTGTGCTTCGGTCGGTAAATGCAGGGAATACAAAACCGGTGTCCGGTGCGCCGACAACCCAGTCACGGATACGAGGCCCGATGCGGTTTTCGTCCTCACGGTAGCCAAGTCCCGGTTTGGTCAGGTTGACCGGGCAGATCGCGCACAGCAGGTATTCGTAAACTTCTTCTGACTCGTCTAATTTGTCATTGTCTGAAGTTTTGGTCATGACATCGTAGGCATCGTGGAAAATCAGAATCAGATAATTCCCAACGTAATCGTAACTGTCAATGATCATATCGTAAAAAGTATCCATCAGATCATCATTTTTCAGTCTGCTTTCGCGCAGTCCCATCAGAAACTGCTGTCTGCCGCCGGCAGCTTCCTCTGCAAGTGGAAATTCCAGCTCCAGAAGGTTGTTTCCGATTGTACCAGACAATACTTTTTTTGCAATCTCTAAATATTTGTAAAATTCTTCGTCCTCCAGATTCAGAAAAGTTTCTCCGATTTTGGTGATTTTATTATGGTCAGCGTCCACGTAGCAGCCGCACATTCTCGTAAAGGTGCAGGCTTCTTTTTTAAAGCGCCGTTTGATTTCTAAAATGTCTTTCTTATTCATAGTAATTCTCACTTTCCTGTAATTTTCATCAAGTAGTATAACATATTTTTCAAAGTGCGTTAACTGTGTAAAGCAGAAAAAATGCTTAATTTAGAAGGTAAACTGCAAAATTCAGTATTGCTGCGAAAATACACCAGAACAGATAAGGAATCTGCAGATAGGAAGCGATTGGCTTTATTTTGTGAAAACGTACAATCATAATGATAATTAGCAGGATCAGAAGCAACAGCCAGAAAAATGCGAGCAGATAGTTTGACAAACCAAAGAAAAGGATGCTCCACATAAAGTTAAAAAATAGCTGGATAAAATATGTGCGGAGTGCCAAAAGCTTATCCGGATGGTCAGACTGCGCAACAATATAGGAAGAAACTCCCATAAGCAGATATAAAATCGTCCATATAATCGGAAATAAAATACCGGGCGGTGCGAAAGAAGGTTTTGTAAATGAGGCGTAGGAGCCGGACATGTTTCCAGTAAACAGTGCAGAAAGAGCGCCTGCCGCGAGGGGAATCAGAAGAAAAATAATAAAAATACTTTTATTGGTGGAATGGTGTTTCATTGGCGAAAACTCCAAAGAGGGTATTACTTCATTTTATGTGGTGGGAGAGGAGGTTATGAAGAAAGAGATAATAAAAGAGAGAGCCGGAGCATAGATTGTGCAGATTAGAGTATTGTGGACAAAAAAAATAAGAAATATTCATTTGAATATTTCTTATTTATAAGAGCGCGAGACGGGACTCGAACCCGCGGCCCCGACCTTGGCAAGGTCGTGCTC
>ERZ1026846.2295-NODE-2295-length-10468-cov-49.095169_pt1 | contig 10468 bp, 8 predicted proteins | sample MGYA00380153_ERZ1026846 | MGnify/ENA primary metagenome ERZ1026846 (study PRJEB33269, sample SAMEA4719789) | human gut metagenome | biome: human-associated habitat; feature: organic feature; material: feces | place: Cameroon | collected 2013-10 ... | reverse complement strand
TCCAGAAGCTCGTTGATGAGTACACAGAGGTTATTAAAATGCAACAAGGTCAGGAAAACCTTCCTGAGGAGCAGATGAATCAGGTGAAGGACATGGTATGGAATACATACGTACAGAACCAGATCATTGCCCAGGAGGCTAGCAAGTTGGGTCTTACCGTAACAGACGCAGAGCTTCAGGATATCTTGAAGACTGGTACAAACCCAATGCTTCAGCAGACTCCATTCGTAAATCAGCAGACAGGTCGTTTCGACGCATCTTCTCTCCAGAAGTTCCTGGCTGATTACAAGGCTCAGAAGGCTAACCCATCTGCTAATCCTCAGATGATGGAACAGTACACCAAGATTTTCAACTACTGGTCATTCATCGAGAAGACACTCCGTCAGCAGACATTGGCTCAGAAGTATCAGGCACTCCTGGCACACTGCTTCCTTTCAAACCCTGTAGAGGCTAAGATGGCTTTCAAGGAGGAGAACGAGGAGAGCCAGATCCAGTTGGCTGCCTTCCCTTATTCTGATGTTCAGGACGACAAGGTGAAGGTAGAGGAGAGCGACCTGAAGGCTAAGTATGACGAGATGAAGGCTCGTTTCAAGCAGCCTGTAGAGAGCAGAGATATCAAGTTCATCGATGTTCAGGTTGAGGCTTCCAAGGCCGACCGTGCAGCACTCAACAAGGAGTTTGCTGAGTATCATACACAGCTCGCTGCTGCAGCTGATCCTGCAGAGCTTGTTCGCAAGTCAGCTTCTACCGTAGCTTACCTGGGTATCCCAGTGAGCAAGGAGGCTTTGCCATCAGACATCGCTTCAGCTATCGATTCTATGGCAGTAGGTGCAACTTCTGCAGTAAAGGCTAACGCTTCTGATAACACATTGAACATCGTGAAGCTGATGAGCAAGCAGCAATTGCCAGACTCTATCCAGTATCGTGTTATCCAGGTGGCTGCAGCTTCTCAGGCAGAGGCTAAGACCAAGGCTGACTCAATCCACAGTGCTCTTGCTGCTGGTGCAGACTTCGAGGCACTCGCTAAGAAGTATGGTCAGACTGGTGAGAAGGCTTGGATGACTACCAAGCAGTATGAGTATGCTCAGACTATGGATAAGGACAACAAGGCATTCATCAATACATTGAATACAGCTTCTGTCAATGCATACAATGAGCTTCAGCTCGGTCAGGGTTATGTCATCCTCCAGGTTTGCGACCGCAAGGCAATGGTAACCAAGTATGTGGCAGCAGTCATCAAGAAGGAGATTCAGTTCTCTAACGATACATACCGTACAGCATACAACAAGTTCTCTAGCTATGTAAGTGCTAATCCTAAGTCAGAGGATCTCCTGAAGAATGCAACCAAGAGCGGTTATCGCGTACAGAACCTGAATGATATGACAACAGCTACTCACTATGTAGCCAACATCCATTCTACCCGTGATGCCTTGAAGTGGATCTTCGAGAGCAAGGAGGGTGAGGTTTCTCCTATGTATGAGTGTGGTGACAACAACCACCTGCTTGTAGTTGTATTGGATAAGATTCATCGCATCGGTTACCGCGACTTGAGCGATTCTCAGGTTAAGGAGATGGTAAAGGCTGAGGTTATCAAGGACAAGAAGGCTGAGCTGATTATGGCTAAGGTAGCTGGTGTGAAGAGCATCGCTGCTGCTAAGGCTAAGGGTGCTAAGATTGCTACCGTTAATCAGATTACTTTCGCAGCTCCTACCTTCATCTCTGCTACAGGTGCCAGCGAGCCAGCTGTTTCTGGTGCAGTTTCTGCTACCAAGAAGGGTGCTTTCGTAGCTAACGCAGTAAAGGGTAACGCAGGTGTTTATCTCTTCCAGGTTACTGGCAAGACCAACCGTCCTGTTAAGTTCGATGAGAAGGCTTACGAGCAGAAGTGCCGCCAGAAGGCTATGCAGTATGCCGGCAACTTCATGAACGAGCTTTATATGAAGGCTCACGTAGTGGATAACCGCTACTTGTTCTTCTAAAAACATATTTAAAATTAAATAATTGGGGTGTGTTTCTCTTGCAGGAACCACCCCTTTTTTCATGTCTCTTTGTGCTGTTTTGTATGTCTTTAAGGGTAGAAGTACCTCACTGGTGAATTATAGCCTAGAATAGTAGTTTAGTACATTCTGGCAGTTGTTGGACCCATCTGGACGTTCTGTTGCTAACCTTCGTTGTATAACATAAAAAAGGTGTATCGCTCAATTTGGCGATACACCTTTTTTCTTTAGTATGGTTTGTGAAGTTATCCTCAACAGGGATTATCCACGGCTCCACCAATGCTTTTTCTTTGGTGGTTCTTGTGTTGACATCAACTTCTGCTTGATAAGACGACGATAGCTTGTGTGCTTTGTGATAATCTGGTAAATCTCTCCCCAGTCAGGGAGACCACCGATACCACGGTCGTCAATAAACCAGTCAGCCTTGAGCTTACGTGAGAAATGGTTGTTGCTCTCTACGCTTTCTTCCGGGTAGTCTTTATTGACTGCCCAGAATTCCACACCGCGCTCTCTGCACCATTCTACGGCTTCATCCAGAAGCTTTCCTTCGCGCACACTCCAAAGAATGAGACGGTGATGGTCTTTGATGAGCATCTTGAGTGTCTCTGTGGCAAAAGGCAGCTCTGTACCAATTTTAGGGTACTCGTGAGTTACGATAGTACCATCAAAATCAACAGCAATTGTTGCCATATTTAAATTCCTTTCTCGTTTAATGATTTATAATTGTCGATTACTACTTCTTGATACTTGTATCATTGGCATTGCCATAGTGGCTGTTGCTATAGTTGCCGTAACTGCCATACTGACCGTATGAACCATACTTGCCATAGTTGCCGTAGTTGCCATAGTTACCGTATTTGCCATATTTGCCATACTTACCCACACCATAGTAGAAGCTGTGCTTCTTCTTGGAGAGATCCACACCATTCAGTACCAGGCACATGTTAGGCAACTTCTTCTCAGCATTCAATCCGTTGATCATGCCGAAACTTGTCTTTGCGGTATAGTCTGCACGACAAACATAGATACAGAGGTTTGCCAGTCTGCCGAGCTGCAAGCTATCGTTAACCAATCCTACCGGTGCTGTATCAAGCACGATGTAGTCGTAATGGTTCTTCAGTTCCTTGATGATGGCATCGAGGCTTGGACGGGTAATCAACTCACCTGGGTTAGGAGGTACAGGACCAGCCATCAGCAGGTCGAGGTTGCTGTTGACGCCCGAAGAGAGAATCTGCTTCTGGATATCCTCCCAAGTGTTGTTCTCGTGAACCATCAGGTTGGTGATACCTGTATGATGGTTGTCGATTTCGAACAACTCTGCCAGACGAGGCTTACGGATATCCAGACCTACTACGATGACCTTCTTGCCCAGCAGAGCCAGAGAGATGGCTACGTTAGAGGCAACGAATGTCTTACCCTCACCAGAGGTTGAAGAGGTAAACATCAGAACCTTTTCGTCCTTCTTCAGCATAAACTGGATGCTGGTACGCAATCCACGGAAGATTTCCTCCATCAGGTTGTTGACGTTCTGGTGAACCACGATATCTGCTCTACCCTTGGAAACATCGCTGGCTACAGGGATGTCTGCGATAACCGGAATCTGAGTCAGCTTGACAACATCTGCATGGCCCTCAATCTTATACTTGAAGAACTCAATCAGGAAGAGGATACCTGCTGGGATGGCAAAACCTAATACCAATGCGATAAGCAGGATGATGGCAGCCTTAGGACTGGTCTTTCCTACGAGTGATGGAGCATCGATGATCTTACCCTTGTCAGCTGTAGCTGCCAGAGAGATTGAGTTTTCCTCACGCTTCTGCAAGAGCATCAGGTAGAGACCTGATTTTACTTCCTGCTGGCGGCCGATCTGTGTCAATACGCGCTCTTGTTCAGGAGAGTTGCCAATCTGGCTGTTATACTGGTTGGCCTGAGATGCGATGCTGTTACGCTGGATTTCCATACCCAGACGAGCCTGGCGCATGGCACGCTTGATAGACTTGGTCAACTCCTCCAACTGTGCAGTCAGTGGAGTAACCGATGGTGACAGTTCGCTGGCAGAGTGCAATGCATTGCTGCGCTCCAAGGCAATCTTGTTATACTGATTGATGAGCTCTGTAGAACTTTCATCAGTCAAACCAACGTTAGATGGGATAGGCTTGTACTTGTTGCCTGGCTCATCCATATACTTTCCGAGTTCCTTGAGCAGTTCTACCTGGGTGTTAGCTTCCTGCAACTTCTGGGTATAGGTATCTGCGTTGGCAATAGCAGCTGTAGCATTGAGCTTCATCTCTATCACCTTGTTGCGCTTCTTGTAGCTTTCCAACTGGTTTTCGGTAGTGCCCAGTTCAGAGTTGATCTTCTCCAGACGGTTGTTGATAAACTGTTCTGTACGATAGGCTATTTCGTTCTTGTCGAGGTTAGCCTGTCGGTTATATACCTTAATAAGAGTATGCAGATAACCCAAACCGCGCTGTGGGTTCTCGTCGTTCAGTACGAGTTCAGCGATGGTTGTAGTCTTTGAGGTCTGACTGACAGTCAGATTCTTCACATACTCCTCTGCAGCCATCTCAGGAGATACGATCACAGCCTTCAATACGTCGCCGTCTTCCATATTGTAGCCCTTGTTGGCTGTCAGCAGGATGGCACCTACTCGTGTATTGATGGTTGCTGGCAGACCATTGATGGTCTTCTCAAACTCAATAGGATCCTTTTCGTGGGTGAAGGCATCGATAGGCATGTAGTATTTTCCAGTGACATGGAATTGCTTGCCGTCTTTCTCAATGCTTAATTTTACAGGAGCATTCAGCTTCTGCAGGTTCTTGGCATCCATATCCACATTGATTTCCTGTTCCTTATAGACCAGTGGTGATCTGAAGATACCCTTGTGGTAGTAGTTTACGTAGGTTTTCATGTCAATGACAGCCTGACGAGCCATATCGCTAGCCGACAGGATTTCCATCTCGTTGTCAATACCGTTTGAGTTAGTCATGAAACCCAAATTGGCTGCACTCTGAATCATGCTGCTGCTCATACCACCGCCTCGCTTGCTTTGGTCATCATCCTTGATGAGTACTTTTGTCGTAGTCTGGAATACAGGTTTTGCATGCTGCAGGTAGAGATATCCCAAACCGAGACATAAGATGATGGATAGAATAAACCACTTCCAGTTAAGGATAAGTGTGGTGTAGATCAATTGGAAGTCGATAGCCGACTTTTCCTCTTGGTTCTGCACGTTTTCCAATTCTAAATTCTTGTTTTCTTCCATTATTTTAATGTTATTGTTTTGCGTTGAATTTGTATATGAATGAATTCTTAGGTACCAGTTTCTTATAAGTTCTTAGCAATAGCCATCAGATACTGGCCGTATCCGTTCTTGAGCATCGGCTCCGCCAGCTTCTTCAGCTGTTCGTTGCCGATCCATCCCTGGTTGTAGGCTATCTCTTCCAGACAGGCTACTTTCAGTCCCTGGCGCTTCTCTATCACCTCGATAAAGGTGCTGGCTTCCGAAAGACTGTCGTGGGTACCGGTATCCAGCCAGGCAAAACCGCGCTGCAGGGTTCTTACCTTCAGGGTCTGCTCAGCCAGATAGTGCTGGTTCACCGTCGTAATCTCCAGTTCTCCACGCGCGCTAGGCTTGATGTGCTTTGCCACTTCCACCACGCTGTTAGGGTAGAAGTAGAGACCCACCACGGCATAGTTGCTCTTAGGTTGTGCCGGCTTCTCCTCGATGCTCAGGCAGTTGCCGTCCTTGTCAAACTCCGCCACGCCGTATCTTTCAGGATCGTTCACATAGTAGCCGAATACGCTTGCCAGTCCCTCTTCGGCAGCCTTCACGCTCTCCTTCAGCAGTCCGGTAAAGCCGGCTCCGTAGAAGATGTTGTCGCCCAGAACGAGGCAGACGTCATCCTTCCCTATGAATTCCTCACCGATGATGAACGCCTGAGCCAGTCCGTCAGGCGAAGGCTGTTCAGCATACTCGAAGTGAACCCCCAGTTCGCTTCCATCGCCCAGCAGTCTCTTGAATCCAGGCAGGTCGAAAGGCGTAGAGATAATTAGAATCTCCTTGATACCAGCCAGCATCAGTACCGATACGGGATAATATATCATAGGTTTGTCAAAGATAGGAATCAGCTGCTTGCTGATGCCCTTGGTGATGGGGTATAGTCTGGTGCCCGAACCACCTGCTAATACGATTCCTTTCATATCTTCTTCTTTATTTCTTTTTATGGTAAAAGTTCTTATTATACCTTTTTATTTTTATATGTTGCACATTCCACAGTCAATGCAGTCTTTGTGCGGAACAGAAAAACGTCTTTAAAAACGTGGCAAAGTTACTAAAAAATATTGAGCGGTGAAAATAATCAGCCTAAAATCTTCATATAATATAGGAAAAATATGCTTTCGGGGAAAAAAAACATCTCTTAATTTGGGTATTTTGCGATTTTATTGTATTTTTGCAGAACATTTAAGAACATTAATGAATAAATAAGATTAAGAATGGGAATATTTTCTAAACTATTCAGTCGTAAAGACGAAGATAAGAAAGTAGGTGGAATGGAAGACTACATGACCCTGGTCCGTGTATATTTCCAGGCAGCCTTGGCTTCACAATTAGGTATCACCAATCTGGCTATGCTTCCAGACCTCCGTGTCTTCAAGACCAGCCTACATGTTCCTACCGTCAACAACCGTCTGGGCATAGGCGAGAAGGCACAGGTCAAGAAGATGATGAAGAACATCTATGATACCGACGATAACTTTTTCAAGGAGATTGATGCCAGCATCCGCAAAAACTGCCAGAAACTCCAGGATGTCAATACCTATCTCATCCAGTTCCAGAACTTCACCCAGGATCTGATGATGCTCATGGGCAACCTGATGAAGTTCAAGCTTCGTCTGCCAAGCTTCATGAAGAAGACCCTCTATAAGCTCACGGCACAGACTGTGGACGATATCTTCAACAAGAACGATTTCTCGGATGCCAGCGTGCTCAAGACCGTGGTAGGCTTGCGCCACTTCAACACCCGTCTGAAGTTCAGCCAGCAATGGGTTACCGATTTCACCTTCCAGGTACTGATGTTGGCAAAGAAGGAGCCACGTCCATCCGATGAAGAGGTGGAAAAGGCAAAGCAAAAGATGGGAAAGTAGCCAATATTCTCCCAAAAAGATAAAAAAAACAGGAGAATATTTGTTTTTTTCAAATTATTCTCTTAAATTTGTAGCCAAAAAATAAAAAGGCATGAGTGCTAGTGAGAAAACAATCAATACGTTTGCCACAAGAGTAAGGCAGATGATTCTCAAGTTTGAAGATATCAAGCATGAGAATGCAGAGCTGTATGCAATGGTGGATGAGCGCGATGCCAAGATCAAGGAATTGCAGGAGAAGTTGACTCAGGCAAAGCATGATTACGACAGTCTGAAGATGGCGAAGATGATGACGATTTCCGACTCCGACATGGAGACCACCCAGAAGCGCATCGCCAAGCTCATCAGAGATGTCAACAAGTGTATAACGCTACTGAGCGACAAGTAATAACTATTGAAGCGGAGGCAGATCAGATGGAAGATAAATTACAGATCAGATTACATGTATATGATACCGACCTCACGGTAAGAATACCGAGAGAGGATGAGGAGTATTATCGTAAGTCGGCTAAGTTGATCGATGAGATTGTCAATTCGTATGCGAAAATCTTCAAGGGGCGCAAGAGCGACAAGGAGATTTTGTATATGGCTCTCATCGACGTAGCTTTGAGATTCGAGAAGGAATCAGATAAAAATGATACCCAACCATATAATGATATTCTGGACAAGCTGACTGCGGAGATAGAAGATACCTTGGCTAAGTAAGAATATTAATAATTATAATACATATATGGTAACAATAATAGCGGCCCTGGTGGCTCTCGTGTTGGGAGGTATCGTGGGGTATGTCATTTTCCGTTATGTCATTAAGGGAAAATATAATGAAATGATAGATGCTGCCAGCAAAGAGGCAGAAGTAGTAAAGGAGAAAAAGCTTCTCGAAGTGAAGGAGAAGTTCCTCAATAAGAAAGCCGAGTTGGAGAAGGAGGTGCAGCAGCGCAACTCCCGCATCCAGCAGAGTGAAAACAAGCTCAAGCAGCGTGAAATCTCGCTCAACCAGCGCCAGGAAGACCTCGGTCGCCGCAAGCAGGAGGTAGAGCAGTATCAGCAGCGCATCGACAATGAGAAGAAACTCCTCGCCGTAAAGCAGCAGGAACTCGAGAAGATGCAGAAGCAGGAGCAGGCTAAGCTCGAAGAGCTTTCCGGTCTCAGTGCCGAGGAGGCGAAGAGCCGCTTGGTAGAAAGCTTGAAGGATCAGGCTCGTCTTGATGCAGCCAGCTACATCAATGAGATCATGGATGATGCCAAGCTCAATGCCAATCAGCAGGCTAAGAAGATCGTAATCCAGACCATCCAGCGTGTGGCTACCGAGACAGCTATCGAGAACTCTGTCTCTGTATTCCATATCGATAATGATGAAGTCAAGGGACGCATCATCGGTCGTGAAGGCCGCAACATCCGTGCCCTCGAGGCAGCCACTGGTGTGGAAATCGTGGTAGATGATACTCCTGAGGCTATCGTTATCTCAGCCTTCGATCCTGTGCGCCGTGAGGTTTGCCGTTTGGCTCTCCATCAGTTGGTAGCCGATGGCCGTATTCACCCAGCCCGTATCGAGGAGGTGGTAGCCAAGGTGAAGAAGCAGTTGGATAATGAGATCATCGAGACCGGTAAGCGTACAGCCATCGACCTCGGTATCCATGGTCTGCATCCTGAGTTGATCCGTATCATCGGTAAGATGAAGTACCGTTCATCTTACGGTCAGAACCTCTTGCAGCATGCGCGCGAAACCGCCAATCTCTGTGCGGTGATGGCTTCTGAGCTGGGCTTGAACCCTAAGAAGGCAAAGCGTGCCGGTCTGTTGCACGATATCGGTAAGGTGCCAGACGAGGAGAGCGAGTTGCCACACGCACTCTATGGTGCCAAGATTGCCGAGAAGTACAAGGAGAAGGCAGATATCTGCAATGCCATTGGTGCTCACCACGACGAGATGGAGATGAACACCCTTCTGGCTCCTATCGTACAGGTATGTGATGCCATCTCAGGTGCCCGTCCAGGTGCCCGCCGTGAGATTGTAGAGGCATATATCAAGCGATTGAACGATCTTGAGGCTATCGCCATGAGCTATCCTGGCGTAACAAAGACCTATGCCATCCAGGCTGGTCGTGAGCTTCGTGTCATCGTGGGTGCCGACAAGATGAGCGATGAGCAGAGTATCAAGCTCTCTGACGAGATTGCAACCAAGATTCAGAACGAGATGACCTATCCTGGTCAGGTGAAGATCACCGTGATTCGTGAGACTCGCAGCGTAGCTTACGCTAAGTAAGAAGGAATCAAGCGATAAAACGCGTTTTCATATATTCGAAGTTTAAATTGTCGTTTCTCTCCTTCATAGGATGAGGAATGTATTTGATATAGTCGCTGTTCTCTAGGGGACAGCGGCTTTTTTCTTTCATATCATGTACGGCTACATTTATATAATATAATGTGATGAAAGCAGAACAGAAGATTTTAAAGCGATTCAATAAAGGATGCGTGGATTATCACCTTTTGGAGGATGGTGACCGGATTCTCATTGCCTTGAGCGGCGGAAAGGATTCCCTGGAACTGTTGCGCCTCTTGGCTCAGCGTGCCCGCATCTATAAGCCGCATATCGAGGTAGAGGCGGCGCATATCATCATGGATAACATCCCTTACGAGACCGACCGTTCTTATCTGCAGGCATTTTGTGCAGAGAATGGCATCAAACTCCATATCCTGCATAGTTCTTTCGATGAATCCACCGATCCCCGCAAGACCCGTTGTTTCCTTTGTGCCTGGAACCGCCGCAAGACGCTCTTCGAGTTTGCGGTGAATAATGGTTTCAATAAGATAGCCCTGGGCCATCACATGGATGATATCCTCGTAACTTTCCTGATGAATATCACCTTCGAGGGTTCTGCCTCCACGATGCTTCCTAGTCTGCGGTTGAAGCATTATCCGCTCACTATCATCCGTCCCCTTTGTCTGGCGCATGAGAAGGATATCCGAGAGGTGGCAGAGGAGTTGCATTTCACTAAGCAGAAGGCGTTGTGCCCGTACGAGGAGACCACGCGTCGCAGTGATATGCAGCAGATTTTCCAGCAGCTGGAACAGCTGAATCCCGAGGCGAGATACAGTCTTTGGCGGGCGATGATGAATAGGGGATAAGGTCTGGCAGGTTTTAGCAGGTATCTCTGATAGTACTTACGATGCGTAAAGCGGCTTGTATCGCTTATTGCCTCACTATGGCACAACATTGCCCCTTACCAGGGCAATAATCTGCCATTGCCAGGCACAAAACGATACGTCGGGAGTTGACTTTTCCTGATTTCAGTAGACACTTTTTTACTTTATAAACTAGAAAGGTA
>ERZ1026846.2292-NODE-2292-length-10478-cov-6.828936_pt1 | contig 10478 bp, 9 predicted proteins | sample MGYA00380153_ERZ1026846 | MGnify/ENA primary metagenome ERZ1026846 (study PRJEB33269, sample SAMEA4719789) | human gut metagenome | biome: human-associated habitat; feature: organic feature; material: feces | place: Cameroon | collected 2013-10 ... | reverse complement strand
CCCATATTTCTGCATCCGGCACATACTCCACAATATCCCCAAAATCTGCATGTAAAGTTTTGCAGATTTTGCTAAGAATCGTTAGGCTCACCTCTTCATCACGGCGAAGCTTTGTCATTGTATTAGGAGCAATTTCTGCCTTTTTACGCAAATCCGATTTGCTCATTTCTTTATCTACTAATAATTTCCATAATCGTTTATATGATACAGCCATGATAATTTCTCCTATTCCGTCTTCACATTGTATATATTCTACACATCTATCGTGTCAATAAATTTGGGAATAAACTCCCTAAAATATCTTCTATTTTTCCAATCATTTAAATTTCCAATAAAGGCTATTCTGTATTTTGCCCTCGTACATGCCACATTAAGTATATTAGCCTTTTTTACTACCCAATTCATTGCACCTACACTTTTATCTGAACAACCTAATACAAAAATCACTTCATTAGCATCTTTACCTTGAAAAGTATGCACTGTGCCAACACATTTTTTCGTCCATTTTTTCAACACCTCCTTGTCATTTCCTTTTGCTGAAAAATAACCAGCTACAAATTTACGCATTGACTCTGCCACTGTTCTGAAAGGTGTAATTATAAAGATCTTATCGTCTGTGTCAAATAAATCAGTATATATATGTAGTGCACTTTCCAATAATTGACATACTCTCTCTGCTTGATTTTTTACAAAATGATCCTTGCTACCATTTTCTGTTCCTTCAACATTTATCCATCCTGATTTTTTTATCAAAAATGGTTGTTCTTGTTTCAAATAATCTTCCTTTTTATTCGTTTTATTGAACATTCTATTGTCATATGAAATCATATTTGAGATAGAAAACATTGGCTCTATACACCTTCTATGAACAACCAACGGACAACCAACCTGTCTTTCTCCAATCATACCGTTAAACTCATTCATATTGTCTGCAAAAGTCTGAACTGAATTTTCAATCACCTTGTATTCATTTGCTACTCCTGTACTATCAGCAAGTATATCAATTAACACTTTAGGAATTGTTACAACAGGTTCCACTTGTAATGGGTCTCCCACAACAACTGCTTGCCTTGTCCTATAAAGTGCTCCTAAAGCAGACTGTGGCATAGCTTGTCCCGATTCGTCAATTATTAGCATGCCTAAGCTCATATTTCCTGCATGTTTTAAAAACCCTCCAACTGATGCAAATGTAGAAGAGAGTACAGGTATCACTACTGACAAGGAATTAAACAAATGTGGAAACATCTCTTGTTTTTCTGCTATTGTATATTTTCCATTGTTATATGCCTGATATACAAACAGATTTCTTTTTATATATGGCGAATTCAAAATAAACGCTTTTCGCACCTGTAATGAAGCATAAAACAATTCTTCTCTAGCCATATCATATTCGTCAAATGTCCATGGGCATGCATTCTGTGAATTTTCAGATTCCTTAATATTTTCATAGAAATATCTATCCGCAAAATTATTTTTGTATTTGTTTTTCAATGACTCATTATTTCCATATACTTTTTCCTCAAGTATCTGTACTTTCTTTTCTAGAATAGAGATTATGCTATATTGATTTTCAATTTTTCCACATACTTCTTCTGTATTTCTCTTGGTCAAACTATACCTACGCTTAATGTCTTCGTGCTGTATTATTAACTCATCGACATATTTTTGTTTTTCAGCAACATGTCTACCTATTTTTCCTACCCCCAGAAGGATAAGTAGTTTCTTAAAAATAGAGCTATGCTCTTTAATATATTTGATTTCCTCTTCCTGCTCTAAAGTCTCCTTTTCATTATTTTCTAATTCCGTTTTTACCTCATTTAACTTTTTATTTAGCTGCTCTTTTTCTATAGTCAACTGTTTTAATTCCCATTTTCTCTTAGCTAAGTTCTCTTTTTCCTGATAAAAATCCACTAAAAGTTTCTGATCATTTTTGATATCTTTTCTTAATGATAAAACCTTTTTTTGGGCTATATTAAATTTTTCTATAGCTTCATTCCACGAAATACTATCAACCCTTGCCAGGTCCAATGTCACTTTATTTGAATCATCATTTTTTCTAGCAAATACACAAGATTCTAACACTTCAGCAACATAGGACTTTCTTCCCATACGAGCCGATATTAATCCCCATGCACTTCCTTCTTCTCCCAAAAGATTATCTGCCACAGCTGAAAAATACACTTCCCTATTTATTTTCCTATCAAAATAATCTGTCCTCGTCTTTTCTTTTTCCATGTCACCAGATTTCGGTAAATCAAGCGTTACATTCTCTACTGCTCCATTATTATTTGATACAACGAGAATTCCAAATTTAGCAATTTCTTCTGGTATTTCATAATATTTTTCTATATAACTAGCATTTGATGCAGACTCAATTTTTCGAGAAAAAAAATTACCACCATCAATCCCATATTTAATTAAAACTTCTGCCAATTGCACAACATTTGACGCTATTATTTCTTTCAAAAGTGTTGTTTTCCCCGTTCCTGGAGGTCCATTTACTGAGAATATTTTTTCATATCTATCCTTTTCTGATATGGCTATGTTTATAGCTAATTGCTGCATTAATGTCGGTGAGAACTTTGATGGGTATTTTGCCAGTGGAAATCTATCTACTTCTAACCATTTTTTCATGGCATTAACATCGCTGTCTATCATTATCTTTTTCTGATTATCAGACAATAACGAGGTGGTATATTTTATTACATGCTCATTATTCTTATAATTTTTTTGAATTCTTTCTATTTCGTCCAAGTAAAAGCTAAAAAAGTCACTCGTTTCATCTTCTTTCTTTAAACCTTTGCATGCATAAACCTTATCCGAGGCACCTTCTAACCCTACTTGACTTTCATTCTCAACTCCTAATTTGTCAAACACAATATTTTTAACTATCGTTATGTCTGTAAACTCCAGTATTTGTATATCATTCTGTTTAAGTAATTCATTTACATCTTCATTTAACTTGCATATGTCTTCTTGCATAATATTAACATTTATGCCTTCTGATTTTATCATACAAAGTACAGCATAAAAGAAAGGACTGATTTGCACACCTTCCTCTGTAAGTTTTCCATCTAAGTCTATCTGAACTGAGAAAATATAAAATCTACCTGACAATTCGTTTATCTCTGCATATTTTTCCATATCTAATTTACATTTTTCAGCCATTTTTTCCACAAAGGTTTTAATTTTGTAACAGCCACAATAAACATTTGCACGATTATACAACTTCTCATCAGATTTATTTTTTTTGCTCAAATACTCATTATGTGCCTTGTATTCTTTTAATGGTAAACTTCTTGTACTGTAAGCATTATAATATGCATCAAACGGAATATCTTGTTTTCCCTCTTTTATTGTTAAAGTCAATTCGGGATAATCCGATGGTGTAAAATATTCTTCCAATTTCCAAAAATTAAGTATTTTATTGCATTCTTCTGTTATATATCTGTTTCTCATGCTATACCTGCTTTCTATTTTAACTATTTATATCTTCAGCTCCATTTCATCTTCCATTTTCACAAATCCATATCTCTCATACAAAGGTCGTCCCATATCCGTCGCTTCCAACGCAATCTGTAACACACCCTGTTCCTTCGCATCCTTCACCAGTAAATCCAATGTGTTAATTGCAATTCCCTGTCTTCTATATTCAGGTGCCGTATACATATTCATAATGTACGCCTTTTTACCTGTCGGATTATGGTAGGTCGGCATAACCTGATAAAAGCTAACACCACCAGCTCCGATAAACTTTCCGTTATCATACACCAAATATGCAATATGCTCACCGCTTTCCAACGCATGCCTATAATAGGCATATGATTCTTCCTCAACAACAGACATATCCTCATCATCTGACAACTTATTTGCTGCACGAAGGACTATAATCCTTGTTCTTACCAATTCATCAATATCTTCCATCGTTGCTCTTTTATATTCAAATCTTTCTACCATCCTACACCTCAACTAACAAAGACTCTCCTTTTGAATAATCTCCACTTGTCCATTGCCATTGTTCAGAAAGTTCTATTTTCCCGTTTTCTTGTACAGTTGGCACACTATGGCACTTACCTGTCTTTATTTGCATATTCTGATTCATGTGGTGATACACAAAATCAAGTTCCCCATTACATAAAACCGATCCAATCAACGAACCTTTTAATATATCTCCACCGCTATATTCAGCCCACAATAGATTTCCATTCTGATGATATGTAAAGTTGGTCTGTTCACCAACCTCACCGTTTTCAGAATTCATTTTGGGAATAAATTTTCTTTCATCATAATTTATATCTGTCGAGATTTTATGAAGTTCCTTTTCCATAACCTCATACGCAAGTATCACTCCATTTTCTACAGGATAACGCTCATGCATTACAGTCACAAATCCGAGCTTTTCATAAAGGGCTGCCGCCGGAAGTGACGCATCCAGATATGCCTTATCAAATTTTTCGCCAATCTGTTCTTCAATATTTTTCATAATAAAAGTGCCATATCCATTTTTCTGGTGTTCCGGAAGGACATGAACTCTTGTAATGTGATCATCCAAAAAACAACCTGTTGCTACGATTGTTCCATCTATTTTTAGCACACTTACATAACCATTTTTAATATCCTTTTCTATAGCATCCTCACTGTGATGTTCGCTGAAAAAATCTACTACTTCCATTGGATAATACTTCGGATATATTGTTTTTATTGTATGCTGCGCCACATTGTACACAGCCTGTATATCTTCTGGCTTTGCTAATTCATATATCACGTTGTCTTCGTCTCCTTGCTATTTTCGCCTTATGACACCATATGAGCAGGCTCATGGTGTCGCAAGGCTCATTTTTTCATAATCTTGCTCCTTATTTTACATATCAATCCACTGTATAAATGCAGTCTTGTCTGAACTGTTATAACCGGCATTTCGATAGAAATTCAATATACCTTCTTCCTTTGAACCTGTAAGTAACATCATCTTGTAGCAATGATTCTCTTCTGCAATTTTCTTAGCAAAATTTAGGCAATCTGTAGCATAACCTTTCTTTCGATACTCCCCATGCGTTACCACATTTTCAACAAATGCATATGGACGAACAGTTCTTGTGAGATTAGGAATAATCACACATACGCAGGATGCCACAATCTTGCCATCAATCTCACAAACAATCAAATGATGATTGACATCATTTATAATATTCTCCCATGCATTTCTTAACTGCTCTGAATCTTCTGGAATGCTTTTCTCATGAAGATAAAGGTAAAGCTGTAATATTTCATCTAAATCATTTTTGTTTACTTCTCTAATCATTTTTTCCACCCAATCTATATCTTAAAGTTCCATCACCCCGTTTTCGTTAAAGTAATAAATATTCTCTTTTTTATATCCATACTTTGAATCTGGAAATGATATGTGCGGTTCAAATGTAAAATACTTCACATCGCCAAGCTTCGTCATATTACCTTTTTCAATGTAAACTCTATCACCTTTGGTTTTTACAATGGAATGCCCCAAATTGCCCATAAAATCAAGATTCACAAATCCATTTTCTACGATGTACTTATTCATATGATAGTACAATTCCTCAAAGGTTGTTTCCTTCGTGGCAAAACGCAATAATTCTATATGTAATTTTTCTTCCATCTGCAGACCGCTTTTCCATTCCGGATTTTCAATCAGCCCTATATCCTCTACAACCTTACCATTTTCCACAATAATAGTTCTCGCATAATCTCCCCAGATATCACCTGCCTGTGGACTTAAATCAATGGTTATAATATCGTTATTTCCTATAGCTCTATCCGAAGTTACATACTGCATACCAGATACAGAAACAGTTGTTTCATCTCCTGCAAATACAAATGCACCAACATCCCAATACCAGAACGAATCTGCACCCAACTCTAACAGTTTTTCCTCACAAAACTTTCGGATCTCAAGTAAATTCATTCCTGGCTTGATAATTTTCTTTATGTATTCTATAGTCTGTTTTGCTGCCAGCTGTATCTGGCTGTAAGACTGCTTTTCTATCTGCATATACTTTTCAATCAATTTAGGCTGGATCAGCGGATATGTCCAGTTTTGTGGCAACTCATCCATAAGCACAACCTTTTCCATCTCACTTTCCAGCTTACCAGAAAATTCCGTTATTTCAGCAAAACATAATAATCCAAATGTTTCCTCACCGGTCTCATTTACACTATTCTTACCTGTAACGGAATAAACGCATATTGGCTTAATATCAAACCGGATAGCACCTGTTTCTTCCTGAAGTTCTCTTTTAGCAGTTTCCCAAATATCTTCTCCAATTTCGCGATGACCTCCCGGAGCCTCATAGGTATCTCGTTCCTTATGTTTGCAAAATACCCATTTGCCATTGCTCAGTGAAATAATTACTGCAAATTTCAATAGTGAATCATCTACTGTATCATAAAATTTTACTTCCAACATATCGCTTTTCTCCTACCCATTCTGCCATAAACTCTTCAAGAAAGTCCTCCATAACAGCTTGTCTATGCACAGCCATTTTCTTTGCAGTTTCAGTATTCATCATATCTTTAAGCAGCAGGAGTTTTTCATAAAAGTGATTAATACTTGTAGAATTATGATTCTGATTATAATCCGCCTTATTCATATTAGTCATAGGTTTTATATCCGGATTATGTATTCTTCTTCCTTTAACTACCACCATATGGCGAATGTCCTTGCAATTCCAATAGCTCCTATAGCATCAAGTCTGTCCGCATCCTGTACACATTTTCCTTCTAATGTGCTTGATACAACTGAATCCGTTCATGCAAAAGAAACTTCATCTATAATCTTGCACACAGAAGCTATAACTTTTTCATCCACGCCATTATTTTTCATAAATCCAACTGCATTTTTCTTTGCCTCGTGTGTTTCCGGTGAAAGCTTAACATCATCTACATCGTGTAATAAGGCTGTCAACTGCCCAATCAACATATCCGCGTTTTCTTGCTCTGCAATCTCTATAGCCAAACGATAAACCCTCATACTTTCATAGCTGGTCTCCGTTTTCATGTGCCACATTTTGTATGATATCACAGAATCACTACATCATCAATAACAATCGCAACTTCTTGCGATTGTTTCCTGATTTGCAATATATAATTCAGGTACGTAAAGTGAATCGGGAATATGCAGAGGAATCATCTCCCTCTGCCCCTATTCCACATCTTATCTTCTGCTTTATCTTTGCCAGCACCTCTATCGACACTCTCATCATAAATTCTCTGAAACTCCTCATAAAGCTCATCTCCAGCCTTTTCATTACTTCAGAGAACCCCCTTATGCTACTGCCTACATCAGCAATATCAAATCCGAATACATCTGCCTTAACAGAATCACTGACATTCTCAAAACCACCAAGCTCTGATATTCTCCTTATAATCCAGCCAACTTCATCCACAGACTCTTTTTCTTCATGTTCCACCAATTCACTTTTACCTGTTACATCAGTTATACCTTCGTCCATTCTTGTCACATTCTCATCAGACAGATTGTAAACCTTTGACATTTCTGTTCCTTCTAAATCTATCTGTTGTTTACCGGCAACATTAATTTGCTCCTCTTGTCCATTTCCATCATTATGGCTATTAGTAGGCTGATTCATTACAACAACATCTCTCTCCGACTCAACAACTGCTCCCGCTGTTCTCTCAACTAACATATCCTCTTCCATCCCTGGTATCTCAGTTTCCTTATCACCAACAATCTCTTCATCCTCCGAGACCATATAATAAGCCGTATACAAATCTTCTTTTATAATGCTATCAGCAAGCTGCAACTGCCTCTTAATTTTCCTTTTCTCCTACTTCAGCTCGTCCAGTTCTTCCTGTACTTCTACATGCCACATCTGATACTCCCTGTATTGCTCTTCACTTTTAATACAGCGTTTCCGGCTCGAACTTTCTCTGTATAGCTCCTTCTGCCTGTCCTCAATATACTGCATCTTTTCTTTCTGCCTACTTCTGAAATTCACCAATTCCACAACATCTTTGATATCATTATTTACAAGCAACAGATATTCGTCCTGTAACTGATGAAACCTCTTCAAATCCTCTGTGTCCTTTGCTCCACCAAATACAAAACGCTTCTGCTCTACAATCCTTAGCCTGTATAGCTTTGCATAAAACTTCTTCTGGAATGGTGACAGCTTCGCCCTATGCAATCCTCTGATATCCGACGAAGGCTTCTCAGCAAGGATGTTATTACAACTCCCCCCCAAAAAAAGCAAAAGAAAAGTTCCAATCCCTGATTTTCTCTGTGATGAATTAAATGAATTCATCTCAACCAGATATATAATTGAACCGGACGAAAGGCTCTTTCCTGTAACAAAATCTTATCTCTCACATGAGATGGTAAGGGCTGCAAAAACACAGGCGTAAAAAAGATACGAATTCATGATATTCGTCACTCACACGCCATCCTTCTCATAAATCAGGGCAGTGATGCATTAATCCTCTCAGACAGGCTTGGACATGAGAAAGTATCCACAACACTGAACACATACTCCCATCTATTTCCACATAAACAACAGGAGCTTGTGAACAATCTGGAGCAACTATCAGCTGCAGCAAGTGTTACATCAACACCAGAACCACCAGATGGAAATCCATTACTTGAAGCAGCAAATCTTCCATATGGTCCAGCACCATTAACAGAAAAAAGACATCTGCCAAAATCATACAGATGCCTCCAAGAAGGATAATCTAATACAAACCTATACTAATTTGCCACCGAAACGATGTGATATAGAGTAGCTGCTATTAGTAGCAAATTAGTAGCAGAACAAAAGAAAAAGTCCGGGAACGCCCTATTTATAAGGCTTCCCAGACTTGTGGCTACTATTCAAACTCCTCTTTGCAAAGTTGTTATGTGGTGTAATGTATTGATTTTGGTGGTGAAAATCCAGGAGTTTTGTCTGGATTGTACCTATTGCGTGGATTTTTAGGGGATTGTATTGTCATTTTATTGTCATCTGTCATCTCGGTGCATCATCAATCAAACCAATTCTATCCTTAGGTTCAAACTCCACAACCAAATCTTCTTTTGGCAGAAACTCAGGATAACCATTATTCACAACTATGAGCTGTATATCCTTTTCATATTCTTTACCCATTTTTATAAAGGTATTGATTATTGCATTAAATATTTCTTCATCCCTAAACTCTTCTTGTGTAGCATTAGCTCCTAGATTTTTTCTAGGACTATCTATCATCAATAAATTTAAATGATAAAATCTGTCCTTATCCAATGTCATTTTGGCTATGGATAAGTAATACGCAATAACGATCAAAGTTACTCCACCCAAGCTTCCCAAATCATTATATTTACGTCCTCTTACATATGGCAAATATGATTTCTCTTCTATATACCCATAATCAAGTTTCGGGAAGTGAAAATCCTTCAAATAATCATTAAATACACTTGTTAGTTCTTTAATGATTTCCGCTTTATCATTCTGTTCAGCCATAAGATTACTTATGTTTTTCCTAATACTCGCCAAATCATCTTCTTTACTTTTCATCAATTTCCGCAAACGTTCGTATTCCTCTAGCATATGTAGACTAGCGTCTATTTCTTGTATTTGTCTATTACATTTACCAATCTCAAAATTCAAAAATTCTATTTGTTCAATATATGGATTAACATACCCTTCCTGTAGATGCAGCAATTCAGAAGTTTCTTCCTCCAAAACATTTCTTTTTTCAAGAATCTGCTTCTCCAATTTATTACTTTTTTCTCGCTCGAATTCTATATGTTTTTGCAGCTCAGTATGTCTTCTTTTCAGTAATGTCATCTCTTTTTTTATCTGCAGCAAATCGCTTACATCTTTTGACATATCATTATTACAAAGAGAACAATGAATTTCATCATGTTCCTTTATTGGCTTCAAGCAGTTTGGACATACCAAAAATTCATACTTGTTTATTTCAGGAACTCCTACCAAAAGCATTTTACATTTATCAATATCCACTTTATATTGATTTAAAAGCAAACATAACTTTGTAATATACTCATCTTGATCTAACTTTTGCTCTGTTAATACTCTTATCTCGTTTTTCATTCGCACAATCTTAATACGAAGTTCCTTGGTAGCATCATTTTCTTCTGTGTTGTGCATTTTTACCAATAACAACTTATCTTTCAATTCAGCAAGATTTTTCTCAACTTCATTTCGCCTTTCCCTATAAGAGGAAATATTACCAATATCAGCCGCATCAATAAAGCGACTTACCCCTTCTAATTGAATTCTAAATGCATCACGCTCTTGAGTTTTCTCTTTAAGTGATGCTTTTAACGAAGCCACCATTTCATCATATACATTAAATATTATTTCGAATGTATTTTTACGTTTATTATTGGTAATCCAATATGACTCTCCCATCAAGTCTTCAGTGTCAATATCTGTTTGTTTTAAATACGAATATTTAAATATGTCCCTAAAACTAAGATATTGATT
>ERZ1026846.2288-NODE-2288-length-10492-cov-24.639456_pt1 | contig 10492 bp, 7 predicted proteins | sample MGYA00380153_ERZ1026846 | MGnify/ENA primary metagenome ERZ1026846 (study PRJEB33269, sample SAMEA4719789) | human gut metagenome | biome: human-associated habitat; feature: organic feature; material: feces | place: Cameroon | collected 2013-10 ... | reverse complement strand
CTGGCGGTCTATCTATTGTTTTCGGTTGCTTGCTTCCTTACCGTACATGAGCATTAGCGCCGGGGTTGTCCTGGCCGTAGCCCTCCAGCAGGTTGATGGCTCCCCAGATGCCCAGGCCTGCACCAAGGGCGATAACGAGAGTCTGAAGTACGGTGATTGCAGAGTTAAAAAATGCCATAAGCGTTTCCTCCTGTACCCGTCCACTGTCTGTGGAATGCGGGCTTCTGTGATAGATTTGAATAAACAAAATGCCCCTCAGCCAGCTGCATGTGCACCTGCAGCCGGAAGAAGGGCAAAAGAATAGCCGGAGCTGATAATCGGTCAGTTCCGGCTATGTAAGGTTCTTTATTCGGTTGTGGTTTGAGAGATAAACTGAAATTGTGCGTTTGAAGCGAGGCAAAATACGAATGCACCGCAGCAATAAATTTCTGTTTAACAATTTCTTTTTCCTGTATTTTCTGTCCCACGGATTTCCTCATGATAGAAATAATCCACGATTACCGGATGTCCCTGCGGGACTCTTCCATAAGGCATTTCATTATCCACAAAGGGACAATCATACTTCTTAGCCATTTCCTCAGCTTTTACTTCAAGTGCTTCAAAGTAGCTGCGGTTATGCTTGTTATAGATCTCGTCGTAAAGTGGTACAAGATCAGGATATTTTCCGGCGATATAATCCATAATTGTCTTTTTGAAACCGCCTCGAAGATTGAGATTTTCGAGCCAGAACAGATCGCACTGATCCTTTACCCGCTCAAAGATTGCTTCAAAATCCGTGATACCGGGGAATACCGGGGATACGAAACAGACTGTACGGATACCTGCCTCATATACCTGCTTCATAGCAGCGATACGGTGCTCAATGCTCGAAGCAGAGTCCATATCGTTCTTGAAATTTTCATCCAGTGTGTTGATCGACCATGAAACGGTTACACGTCCAAGCTTCTTCAGCAGATCGATATCCCGCACCATAATATAAACAGCTTATTAGCAAAAACATCAAATAGATATCAATTTTATATTTCTCTTGATACATTATTAAAGGAGAATTCGAAGATGGTACAATCTATGGATAAAGAAAGAGCAATGGGTATAATAAAACATGAAAAATCAATTGTGGATTTTTTTACAGTCGCTGGAACAGGAATTGTTGTATCTTATTTATTTTCTCCGGATTCATCGATAAGAACTACAGTTATTATTGTTGGAATTATAATGATAGGTATTGACTGGTATGAAAAATCAAAGACTGACAAAAAAGTATTTCAGTATATTGAACAACTGAAAAATATTGATATGAACTAAGTAGATTTACAGGATATCATAAAAGTAGAGGCTTCTTTCAGTTTTGCTTATGGGTTTGAAGTGTTGGAAATTTATGTAATTCATAGATATTTTCTTATCGTAGAGCTATAATATTAAAAACATATAGAACAGATAGGCATTGATTTTAGGAAGTGATACAAATGAAAAAGCTAAAAAAGAGATTCATTATTCCGGCAGTGGTATTTATATTGGGTATGTGTGCGTTAATCGGCGAGTTATATGTAGTCGGCGAGAATCAGGAACAGCAGAACAGGACAAATGCAAAGCTCAATGCGATGACATATGCGGGGCATATATATGGCGAGCTTATGGAGGGAATAGGAGTTACCGATACCTTAAAGCAGGTTGTCATAAGTGGTGATGGAAATATTAATAAATTTTATGATGTTGCAGCAAATATGATGGACGATTCGATTCAGAGTATACAGATAGCACCGAATGGAGTTGTGAATGAAATATATCCAGAGGATGTGAATGAATCCGGCAAGATAGATCTGATAAATGATAGTGACAGGGGAGAGATTTCGCGCTATGCGAGGGATAATGACACTGTAATTATGCAGGGACCATTTGAGCTGAAGCAGGGCGGATATGGTATAGCAGTGCGCAATCCGGTTTATTTGAAGGATGAAAATGGTAAAAAGAACTTTTGGGGCTTCACAATTGTTATACTGAAGGTTCCGGAAATTTTTTCTGATTCTGTAGAGGCTCTTTCCAATTTTGGATATAAGTACAGTCTGCAGAAGTGTGCTTCGCCGTGGGATGATATGTATGAGTGGGTTTATGGTTCAAAGAAAGAGTTGAACGATCCGGTGATATATGACTTCGACGTGCATGGAAACAAGTGGAGGCTTGAGATTTTACCCAAGAGTGGGTTTTATAATAATAAATACCTGATATACATGTTTATCGGAGGTGTAATTATAGTCCTGCTTTTGACAGGGCTTACAGCAGCATTGATTTTCATCAATGAAAACAGGAAGAATTTCAAGAGACTTGCTGTGACTGACGCACTGACCGGTATCTACAACAGGCGCGGCTTTGATGATCAGGTTGAGCAATATATGAGAAAGAATCCGCAAAAGCATTGTGTTGTGGCGATGCTTGATATTGATGATTTTAAGCTGGTCAACGATATGTATGGACATGCGGCGGGCGATAGTGTACTTAAGAAGCTTGCAGAGAGCATGAAGCAATATTTTTCAAAGGATGCCATACTCGGCAGAAACGGGGGCGATGAGTTTACCATTTTCATGCCGGATTGCACGGTTGCGGAGGTTAAGCCTTTTCTTAAGAAGTTTACAGAAGAAACCAGGAAATTTTATTGTAAAGGTGAAGAGCGTGCATTTACCATTTCGCTGGGCTTTGCGGAGTATCCTGTTTTGGCTGATGACCGTTCACAGCTCATGCGGTGTGCGGATATGGCACTTTATGGGGTGAAAATGCATGGGAAGAACGGCTGCATGGAATACTATAAGTGTGATCAAGTAAAGAGTCGCGCAAAGCTTGGTTTTATAATGAAGGATATTATTGATAATTTGCCGGGAGCTTTTATTGTTTACAGAGCAGATAAAGAAAATGATGAGATTCTGCTTGCAAACAGTGAGCTGCTTCGGCTTACAGGCTGTAAAAATATGGACGAGCTGCTTGCATATACAGGTAAGAGCTTCTGCAATCTGATACGCCCGGATGAACAGGAAAGCTGTCAAAAAAGCATATGGTCGCAGATTAACGGAGGACACTCAAATGATTATATTTTCTTTCATATGCGAAAAGCAGACGGCACATATATTTCAGTGCTCGACCATGGCAGGATAGTGGATTCTGTACACAATGGCAGAGTATTTTATGTGATGATTATGGACTTAAAGTCACTGCATAGGCACTATGGAGACCGCCTGGAGCTGGAGGAGAAGTAGAAAAAAGCAGATTGTGAACACATACGTTCACACATTCTCTGCTCAACTCCCACCATGATATATAAAAAATGTTGTAATTTCTGACAGAAAAGTGGGGAATTATTCTTTACAAGTTACTTTTACCTTTATGCTCATGAATACTGCCAACCATCTGAACAATTTCAGGTGTCAGCAACTTCGCAGGATTTGTAATATAATCAAAATTTCTCATTGAAATCTCCATCATTTTAATGCTAAATAATGGAGATTTCGATAGATTTGATGGAGATAAATTCGTATCAGTCAATTCTAGCCTAAATTATTCTACCCATTCACCGCGCATTTTGCATGATTTGTTGATTGCTCCTCAATTACTCCATTTCATTCTTAAACAATTTCGTGACAAGTCCAATCTATAACGAAAAATACATATTATTTATCATTACTAGCCATCATCTTCGCATAATGCTCCGGTCCAACAACTGAAAATATTGATTCAAATATTTCAAACAATTTTTCTATTTTTTCATTATGGATCTTTTCAAAATACATATTATCCAATGGAGAAACTTTATGGCTTTCATCATTTATCATTGAAATAAAAGCACATTTTAAATAATGTTCAACACTATCTTTATTTTCATCACACAAGACTGTTGCCCAAGCATCATTACCAAGTCCAATAAAATTTGCATAGGTTTCTAATATTCGTCGAAACAAATTTGCAATCAATATGTTTTGAGAATTACTATTTTTTGGAGTATTCTCCTTAACATATCTAACAGTTTGCCACATCAAAGAATAATCATCTTGTTCTTTATAATCACACTTTTGTATATTTGTAATGTTTTCACAATTTTTTGAAATACGATAATGTGATTGTAATTTACAAAGTGGTCTTTTTTTCATCGCAACCTCTTTATAAAAGTAATAGTTATGTGTAAAAATAAAAACTTGAGTAATATTTGGATTAAGAAATTCATCTCTTTCTGATTTTGTTTTACCTTTGTATGTTATCAATCTATTGACTAATGTCGAAACAATGAATAAAACCTGACTATCCATACTTGAAACAGGATCATCAATCACAATTATTTTCTTTTTTGCTGATTTTTTTTTAATATCTGTAGTTCCTAGACATAGTTGATAAAAATATAAGAATGAAATAAAATTTTTTTCTCCTTCACTCAAAGAAGTAAAGATATTTTCTCTTGATATTTCAGTTGTACGAGAAAGACAATATTGAGAAATATTATTTTCTCTGTTTTTTTCTAATATTTGAAAACCTGTAAAACCTGAGTTTTTAAGAATTTGATTGATATTATCAATTGCTTCTTTTGTATTTACAGTCTTAGTTTGTAACTCTGTATTAGCAATTATAAGATTGTCAATTTCTATTTTCAACTTATTAATTTCTTCTAAGTTTTCAGAAATCAACTTTTGCTTCTCTGCACTTTCTTCATTATATTTTTTTACATCTTCTTTACATTCATAAGCAAGATATTTCCACATATTTTCTTTTAAGTTTTCTTTTTGCTCATCAATAGAATTTACAAGTAAATTATTATGTTCAATTGCAGTATTAATAGAGTTTATATTTTCTATAAATGAGTTTGGTGTTTCTAGAAAAGTCTTTCGCTCATTTGGAGAATTGATTTTTTCTTTTACAATATTCAAGTTTATATCATAAAATTTCTTCAATGACATTTGTAGATTTGAAGTTATATTTTCATTATTATATTGAGTAGATACAATTTGAATGCTTTCTTCTAACTCAAAATAACACTTTTCATATAATTCTTTTTCCTTTTCTAATTCTATCAACTTCTGTTTATATGATTCATCGAAAATAGAATTCAATTGAGAAATAAAGTCATCATCTATTGTTTTCTTTTGACAAAAAGGACAAACAGTCTTTGTTTTTTCAAGGAATATCTTTCCTTGTGCAACCCAAGTTTTTAATCCATAGTCTTTTATCATCTTAGAAATCTGAACATCTTCTTTTCCGACAATAACTTCATCTAATAAACTTGAAAGTTTATTTTGTTCTTCAATAAAATTATTATATAATTCAATATCAATTGTATTATCAATGTTTATTATGTTTTCTTCATATAACATCTTATATAATAAGTTAATCTCATTTAAATCTTGATTTTCAATATCTTGTTCTAATATCCTTTCAATATTATTCAGACTAGATTTCTTATTTCCTGAATATTCAAGTTTTATTTTTGAAAAAGTTTTAAAAATATCTCTTTTTTCAAAACATTTATTAGCTAAATCTTCCCTAAGCTTTGATTTCTCATTATTTAAAGTTTCATTAAATTCTTCTATTGATTTTCTTTTACTTTCTTTTTCAGTTATTTTTTTTTCGTTATCTTTAATTTCCCCATCAATTTTTGCATTTGATTCATTTAAAGAAAAAACTCCTTTTAAAGAATCATTATTTTTAAAATTATCCTCTATGAAATCTTGATTGAAAACAAGAATTTCTTCTTTATCTGAATCAAAGTTTTCTGCATTACAAAAAGGAAATAACATATTAGAAGTATCTTTTTGAAGAGAATCTAGATATTTCGCTATTGTTGATTTTCCACAACCATTATTTCCAAAAAAATAATTAAGTTTCGTTAATTCTTCAATTTCTACACCATTCGAATTATAACTTGCAATATTTTTGATTATAATTTTTGTAATCATCTTTATATTTTCTCCATTGTCATTATAGCACAATTTTCCCAAGATATCCTGCGACAGTTCGGGATGAGTAGGATTTACAGAGATGGATTTTTTAATCGTACTGACAACGAAAGCTGGAGATAGATTTTCTATAAATCGTAGCGAGTACGAAAGTTATTTTCGTGGAGCGAATGTATTTTTTCTTCATGTAGTAAGAGATTTTTTTAGAAAACTAACCAAATTAATGAAGTTTATTATCTTCTTGCTCCAAGTCTTACGTTCATCATTGAAAGTAGGCTTTCCTTTATTTCATTATAAATACCATCAATTCCGTAGGCTTTTAATACAATGGAATCAAATTTTTTCCTATCTTCTTGTTTCAGTTCTTGTTCGACAGGTAGAATTTTTCTTTTTAGCAAAGGTTCAAAAGCTTTTAGAATTTCTTCTTTTTGCGAGCTAGACAATAACTTTGGATTAAGCATATAAGAATCTGCAAATTTATCTTTGCTCAAATCCAAAGCACCTGCTCCACGACCAAAACCCGTCGCCTCAATATAAAACATTCCGACAATAGAATTTAAAAGCGCATGGCAAAGATTAATATCCAAATTTTCTAGTTTAGGAATAAAACCTATAAGACGCTGATTTATGCAAGTTGGTTCGGTAAATTTAGCAAAAAACAATCTTTTATCAGGATTCAATCCAGTAATAAGTAAAAATTTCTTTTTAGCTTCTTTCAAATTATACCAAATATCACCGTGCTGCAAAACGGACTGATTCAAATTATTTTCAAACTGCTTAAAATATTGAATTGTTTTTGTATGCCCAAGAGATTCCAGTTCCTTGTAAGTTTTGTCTGATGTAACAAAATAGTTGTCTGGTTTTGCAATCAGAGTATCACACCCTTTTGAATTTTTTAGCATTAAAGAAACATATTCCTTATCAACGATGTCCGGAGACTGCAAAATAAAAATATCATCCTGCCCTGTTTTTGCACCTCTATACACAAAAAATAAAGCTCCAAGAGGAATTAAATTGCTTTTAAATTTCACAAGCCAATTTGCTTTATGAAATCCAACATTAAAAGACAAATTAAGTTTTCTGATTTCTTCTAATTCCTGCCAAGAATATTCTTGTCGAGACATTATTTCGTTATCAATTTCTTTGTTTTGCAGAACCGTTCCTACAGCTTTATTCAATATCTGTCTGTTTTCCAATTCTTCAAGACTTGCTTTCAACAAATAAAAAGTCACTCTTTCAGTCATTATTGGAGAAGAAATATTTTTCTTTTCAAGAATAAAGGCAGTTGTGATTATCTCTGCATTTTTAAACCATCTGCCAGTTCCGCTTTTTACAATGCCTTTAATTACAAAAAACTGCGATAAAGAATTTATAAAGTTTCCACCGGCAGAAGTTGCCATCCAAGAGTTAGATGTCAAAATACAAGCAGTGCCATTAGTTTTTAGAAAATTCCACAGATGAAAAATGATATACATATAATAATCGCTTCTATCACTTATTTTAATTCCTGTCTTTTCAAAAACATCTTCAGAAATTTTTCTCTTTGCAATAGTATCAGATTTATCATGCGTATTGTGTCGGCAGAAGTCAATAAACGGCAAATTAGAAACAATAGTATCAAACTGCGGAATCTCAATATTTAAAAGTTTTCCGTCAACAGGATTTACAATTTGAATCGTATCGCCTACATTCAAGTCAAACACATTTTTTTGAAAAACTATAGACGGCAAATTCACACTTTCTTTTGAAATGGTAGCCAAGTCAGCGATTTGTAAAGGAAAACTCTGCCTATCAGAAGCAAATACAGATTTATAAACTTTATCAATAGGAACACCTTTTTCCAATTTATAATCAATAAATGAACGAGCAAAAGTTCCTGTTCCGCAACATGGATCAAGACAATCTCCATTAGCATTATTAACAGCAATTCTTACAAGAAAATTGGCAAGTCTATAATCTGTTGTAAATTGCCCTATAATAATACGCTGAGAAACCTGAATCGCACTTTCAAGCAAACTCTGCATATCTGACTGCACCATACAATCAAGTTTTGTATTACACAAAAATGAATTTATTTCTAATAATTGAATCCAAACAATTTTTGGCAAAATATCTTCATATTCAATTTTATGAAACACAGAGAAAAAATCACACTTTGCTGTTATTTCTTCAAAAATAGATAAGGCAACTTTAGGTATAATATCATATTTTATTTCTGTAATTTTTTCTGCTGCAGAGAAACGAGAACGAATGATATGAGCAAATGTTATTTTATTTATCCAATCCAGCAATATAACTTTTGAATAAGCTACATAAGCATCTTTTTCATCTTTAATATATTCACCGCTTGCGCCATCCCACCATAAGTCAATAAAATTCGCTAATGCAGCATTTTCTTTTCCTTTCTCTTTTAAATATTCCGCTGTTGCACTTTTATTTTGCAAAACGAATGCTTCCGAAGTTGTATTTACAAATGCTTCTCCAGCTCGCAATGGTTTAAAACTTTCCAAAGAAAAATAGCGATTCACTTCATCAACGACTTTAAACAAAGTTTTTAACCAATCTGATTTATACAGCATTACGTCATTGCGCCTTTCTGAAATCAAGGAACTATTATTCCAAGTTTCTACTGCTTCAAATTTTCCTGTGATTTTGTTTTTTACATAAAAAACTGCATAACGAAAATTCCAAATAACTGTACTTGAAAGTCCAAGATTTTCAGCTTTTCGCCATGAATCAGTTACAAAATTAATATCATCAATTGGAACATCTGGCATTTTCAATTCCCAGCCCTGTAAAATAAGAGACTGGTTTTCATCTCCAAAAAGCAATACATCAGGAAACATTCTCTGTTTTCCAGTATTAATTGTTGTTTCACCTCCGGCCATTTTTATTTTGAAATTAGGTTTATCTTTTACGTATGCAGATATTTCCTGAATAATTTGAATCGCCCAGCTTCGTTCATTTGCTTTTAATGTTACTGCCATAATACGCTCCCAGAAAATACTGACTTTCTATAACTTTGATTCAGATTCCATTTCACTTTGCATTTTTTCAACTGTTCTTTTTATACGTTCATTGCAAACTTTTATATAATCTGCAGGCTCTACTTTGTGCAACATAATCTCTTCATTTTTTTCTATTCCGATAAATTTGCGATTTTCCAACAAGGCAGAAATAAGAAAACTTCCACTTCCACATGCATTATCAAGCACAATATCACCAGAATTTGTGTATGTTTTTATTAGATAACGACCTAGTTCTACAGGCTTTTGTGTAGGATGATAAACAGTTCCTTCGCTTTCTGCAGTTTTAAAATATACACAGTCATCAATCCCATCTTCTTCATAAAAAAGAACATCATTCGGATAGCGTTGACCGTCACTTTTTACATGGCAAGGTTTAAAATCTCCATAACTTCCAGTGAACTGATTTTTACGAATACCCTTATCATAACTTTCCCCACGTGTCATTTGAGGATTATATGTTGGCTGCTTTTTATAGAAGATACAAATATCTTCATGTTTACGAAGAGGCTGCTTCTTTGCATTAAGAAAATTTGTAGATTTTGACTTTATCCAGACAATTTTATACTTGAACCATTCTTCATTGCTTAAAATCAACCTAGCAGTAAAAACTCCTTGTGATGTTAAAACTATAACGCCGTTGTCTTTTATAATCCTTTTATATTCTGACCACAATTTATTCAAGTCTATGACTGAATCCCATTTATTTTGTGTTGTTCCATAAGGCAAATCACAAAGAATCATGTCAACAGATTTATCAGGCATAGTAGCCATTACATCAAGACAATCGCCCTGAATAACTTTATTTATAAACTCTGAAATATTTTTTCTATCTACTGGCGGAGCGGACTCTATTTTTTCTCTTCCACTTTGCAATGTTTGAAGAATAGAATTAATATCCTCTAAACTATAAAGACGATAATCATTATAAGGATTTCTCTGCGATTTCAACTTTCCACTTTTATCCCAATTTCTTAAAGTTGAAACAGAAACACCAAGCCTTTTAGAAGCATCTTGTACAGTCAAATATTGTCCGAAATTATTCATAAATACACTCTTAAACATTAGCAAAGGTTAGCAAACCTTATTAAAAGAAGTATAGTCTTTTCTTTTAAAAAATCAAGATGAAATGCTTTGTAAGTTTTTTCTAAAAATGTTTTTAGCTGGAAATTTTATCTGTCAACTTTCTCCCCTCCCCATACTTCCCCGCCATCTTCCGGCATTCCTCGCGGATTTCTTCCCTCAGCCTTTCAGGCTTTATCACCGTAACGGAATCGCCGAATCCCATCGCCCAGGAAAACACCATCTGCATCTGGTTCGAGCTGAATTTCAGAAGAACCGAGCCGTCCTCGTGCTGAGCGACCAGCTGATTTTTGTGCCATTCGCGCTCACAAATGCAGCAGCAAAAAGTGCAATACCCAGCGTTTCCCATAGCAACGAAAGTTCATGTAGGATTTTTATGCGCTCATCATCTCCTGTTCGTTAAACTGGAATTTTCAAATTAGTCTTTGCAAATAACCTTTGAACCTTCACCATCAA